>Ga0247841_10000485_pt1 | contig 102671 bp, 134 predicted proteins | sample LaCruzMarch2015__2_FD_192410 | JGI IMG/M metagenome (GOLD analysis project Ga0247841, IMG submission 192410) | Freshwater microbial communities from meromictic Lake La Cruz, Castile-La Mancha, Spain - LaCruzMarch2015_18m | ecosystem: Environmental > Aquatic > Freshwater > Lake | place: Spain... | reverse complement strand
TTTGTTATTCTAAACACATTAAGGCAAAGAAGACCAGAATAGTAAAGGATAATGCCCTTATCCTCGTCTTTAGAGGCATTTCTACGGCCAAATTCAACACAATAAGGAGAAGATAGGCCAATCCTGCTATGCATGCGTCTATGAGTTCTATTTGAATGCCGTTGAATGAGATAATATTCCCCAAAATTGATGCAGGATAGAATAAAGATATTATGAAATAGGATGCCCGGGTGGTTGGAATTGCAAGAATTGCGTTCAGGATGGGATAAAACAGGGAAATTATCAGGATAATTGAATATCTGAGGATTATTCCTTTTACTTTGTTTGATAACCTCATGGAAGAGGTATGAAGAAATTATTTAAATAGGTTTTGAGTAGGAAAAGAATGAAGTTTGGAAAGAGGGAGATGAAGAATTATGGTTTTGTGTTGCTTGGTTTGGTAATATTATTACTGATATTCAAGTATGATCTGGCTATTTCCCTTGCCATTAATTCATTGAGAAGCCCTTGGCTTGACAGCATTATGTTCTTTGTTGAGAAAGCAAGCATGCCTGTTATCGTCCTTGTTCCTCTAATTTTGATTCTTATGAACAAGAAATGGAGAAATGTCAAAAATTGGACTGTTTCAATATTGGGAGCATATGCAATTTCCCTATTGATAAAAACTATTGTTGCAAGGGCAAGACCCTTTGAACTTGGATTCAATACTCCTGCACAATTGATTGAGCCAGGATATCAAACCTGGGATTTTAGCTTCCCATCCAATCATGCCTCAACCTCCTGGGCCTCATTCTTCTTTATTCCAAGCGGAGTCCTAAGGGTTTCATGGATATTGATCTCAGGAGTTATAATGTTCTCAAGAGTTTACTTCGGACTGCACTATGTCAGCGATGTAATTGTCGGGGCCTTGATTGGCCTTGGTGTGAGTTATCTTCTGAGTAGATATGGAAACAAATTTCTAGAAGTCAGGGCTTTGGATAAGCTAAAATACAGAAGATCCAAGAGAAAGTAAGTCGATTATAAATAGACTTGACAGTATTAAGTAGTTAAGTGTAAATGAAACTAAAAAATTACTTTCTCTTTCCGGCGAAGATCATGACAAGCAAGACAATTATTGCGATAACCAGAACAACGTCTGTTACTGCCCACATTGTGTTGTACTTGAATTGGTAGCCGACCTTGTCAAGCATTCCAAGAGAAGCTGATGCGCTCTGGACTGTTACTGGAAGGCTCAATGATTCAGTTGTTGAACCGTATGAGATCTTTGCAGCGACATTGTGTATTCCAACTTCTGCATTCTTGTTTGGGGTAAGAGCGACGGAAACATACTGCTGTTTTCCTGCTTCAAGTGTAACTGTTTGAGGAGTTACGGATGAAATTGTTGCCCAATCTGCAGTTGCGGAAACAGCGAATGTCTGGGTGTATGAGGATGGGTTTGAAATCAAGAATCTTACCTCGGATGCGGTGTTTGTCAAAGCAGTTGAAGTTTCAGTCTTGAATGATGCAAGATCAACCTTGCAATTTGCAACAGTGAAAAGGTAGCTGTATGAGTCTGAATCTCCGTAGGTCTCATCCTCATCATCATAATCATATTCTGTTCTCAATGAGAATTTTGCAGTTCCCTCTGTCAAATTTGTAGGGACCTTTACGCTGAAATCGAAAACTGGTGAATAATCTCCAGAGTCAAGATTGTCGAATTCTTCTGAGAATGTCTGTCCGAGGGTTGTAAGAACAACATTGACTTTGTCTTCATCCGAATCTCCAATGTTGGCGATTCTTCCAGAGAATGTGAATGTTTCTCCGCAGGATACTGTCTTAGGGAATTCAAGTTCAGTTGGAGCCAATTCCTTGGATCTTTTCTCTATGTTCATTTCCAAAACATCCTGTTCACAATTGTTCTCATCGTCGTCGTTGTAAACTCTTACGTAAAGGTAGGCCTTGCCTTCCTCTATGTCTGCTGGTATTGAACTGTTGAGCTTGAATGTGAAGTAGTCTGTGTCTGAGATCTTCTGTGAGTCATCAACAAGGGTGTCGTCAACTTCTCCGTTTGCCTGGACAAGAACCATTTCGATTACTGCCTTCTGGCTGTCTTCATCGTCATTGTTCCTTACCTTGACGCTCAGTTCGTATTCGTCCAAAGGATTGAAGTCTTCTCCATCAATGTCTGCTCTATTCTTGATGTCATAAAGATTGATTGGGCTTCCGGTCATGTTTGAAACATTTTCACAGAATGGGTACAAAACAGTGAGTGTCTGTGCGGAAGTTATGGTAAAATTGTCTGTGGAAAGTGAAGTGTTCTGAGCATATACTGAAAGAGTAAGTGTGTGTGCTCCAATGTCTGTATTGCTTGTGGTGTTGATAGGCACACTAATCGAAGTTGATGCGCCTGGAGCAAGAGAAGCTACGTTCTGGCTGAAGGATGTAAGTCCAAGTCCAGTAAGATCCATTGTAACTGCAAGGCTTTCGTTAACAGTTCCATCGTTTGTGATGTTTGCAACAAGTGTTTTGGATTGTTCCTGGAAGATTGTGGATGTGCCCACATTCCAAGAAACGCTAGCACTTGAAGCTGCTGAAACTAAAGATAATGAGAATACTAACATCAATGCACTGAAAATTGTGATGATTGACTTGTTCATTTTGATGTAATTGCGGAGTTACATCACTATTTAAACTTTTCGCTAATGTGGAAAACCGGGGTCCCCTTACAATCAACTTACTTGCGATTTGCCGACGAAGATGCTAGAATTCCAAATCTTTTATTTCTTCCAGATTGGCCATGTTTGGGAAATCAAAGGCCAGTCCGGGACAGGCCGTATTTATCCAAAGGTCTATCTTGAAATTTTCAAATTCTGAGGGATTGATCATGTCGGCAATGAAGATGAATGCCTGCTTTCCAGTCTTTTCGAGCTTTTCTTTGAGGGAAAGTGCGGCCTTCATGTTCTCCTGGCCTGGCTTGGTTGAGACAAGGATTCCAAATCTGTTGGCATTGTAGAATTTTCTTTGGATGGCAAGTCTGGATTTCTTCAGATCCTCTGCATCTATTGATTCCAGGCCATTTCCTGAAATCATGAAGAAAGGTTTAAACTTTGGAAGTGAAAGAACTATCCTTTTAGCATGCCATTTTCCAGAGCTTACGAAAAGGAAGCAATCAACTTTGTCTATTATTAATATAGCAGCCCCTGCATCGCAGCCCAAAACTTGACCAGAATGCTCTGCTCTTGATCCTTGGCCGAAAACTACTTCCTTTCCCTGCTTTTTCAGCTCATTCACTATCTCATCTATGAAGGGTTTGAACTGTATAGTATAAAGGAGACCTACTCTTTTGGGCAGTTTGGAGAAGTCGTAGCTAGGAACGTCTAGGCTCTTCTTTCTAGCCTCAAGATAAAGCGTTTTCATGTAGAAGTGGGATATGGGTGCTATTTAAAATTTGCCAAAGCAATGGCCATTAGAACAGTGGCTATTAGAAAGATTCTAAAATATTAGTTTAGAAAAGTGATAGGAAGAATAGATAAAACAAAATTTGAAAAATAAGCTTATATCTTCTCTATCTTCTCGACCTTAGGAGCTTCTCCCCTGTAGATCTTTGCGAATGAAGGTGTTGCGATCAACACATTCTCTCCAAAACCTGCAAGGCTTCCGTCCAAAACGTCAAGTGTCTTCTTCAGCTTTGAAACTGCTCTCTTCAACTCGATTATGTCCTTTTCTCTCAACTGTCTAATGTCGATCAAAGCTATTGTGTAGCCCTCTCTCAACACTTCAAGGATTGAGTTGACATCTTCGAACTGCTTCAAAACAAAAGGTCTTACGACGATCTTTGCTTTTTTTCCAACATCTCTGTTGATGTCTATTTCAATGTACTCTTCAGAAGGAGTCTCCCCCTTTCCAAACATTTTTGACATGATTCCCATTTTTTTAGTAATAATTAAATTTTACAATGCCAACTTTATAAACATTTCTATTCAAATTCACCAATTTCACTTAATTTCTTTCATGACTTCTTCTCTCAGTTTCTCGAGCCTGTCCTTGAGAGAATCCTCTTGCTTGTCCAAATTTTTAACCCTTAGTTCAAGAAGATTTTTTTTATCCTTCATTTCTTTGTCAAGAGAGTCTTTTTTTGCCTTGACCATGATCTGGCCGACAATTTTGTAGACATCGTCCTTCGCATTTGAAAGTTCTTCAATGGCAGAAAGGGTTTCATTCAATTCCAATTGGAATGTCTGCTTCTGCATCATTATGCTTTGAAGAGTTTGCTCAATCAATTGAAGTTCCTGAATCTTCTTTGCGATATTCTCGTTTATTTTTTCCATGATTTGACTCTCAAATAGCCTTGACTTTGACGGTGTTCTTTCTTGGCTTTAGAAATATCTTCGAATTGCAGTATTGGCAAGTGAATCTCTTATCAAGAGCCTTGTCCGAAACCTGCTTTCCACAGCTGAAACATTTGTAGGTTACCATATTATTATTCTGCTAGGTAGTAAGCCCCTCCGGTGAATTTTTTGTTGCATGCAAAACATTGGTAGAGTCCCTTGGCAGTTCTTTTGACCTTGAGTTTGGTGCAGAATGGGCATTTTTGCTTCTTTCTCTGCTTGACTTCAACGGCATTGTATCTCTCTCTGATTGTCTTTCCGTATCTGACTCCGAATTTTCCGGCATGTCCTATTTTCTTTGTTTTCATTTTGTTTGATTTTGAATGGGGCTGCTGTTTCTTCAGCATCCCTTTTCTGGGGAAGGTGAATGGGGCTGCTGGGATTTGAACCCAGATCGCAAGGTCCCAAACCTCGAATCTTACCAAGTTGGACTACAGCCCCGCAGGGTTTGAAACGATGGTTGATTTTTATATTTAACTACTGCTAATTTACTTCTTTACTGGCTCTGCAGCTTTCTTTTCTGGCGTCGCTGCGGCTGCGGCCGTTGCGGCTGCTCCAGGAGTTGCTGCGGCAGTGGCTGCCTTTGCGGCCTTCTCTTCCTCTGCCTTTGCCTTCTCTTCTTCTTCCTTCTTCTTTGTCTCTTCCTGTGACTTCTGGATCTTGTCAAAGAAGGATTTCAATTCCTTCAGCTTTTCAGGTGAAGGGGTAGTTTTCTTTTGATCGATAATTTTGTCGTAGGTTCCCTTTGCAATTTCGGCTGTGACCTCTGCTGGCTCTTTGCTTTCAACCAATATTCCAAGGCTTCTGCATGATCCGACAACGGTTTTCACTGAAGATTTAAGTGTTTTCTCAAGTGCCTGTTTTTCCATGGCTACTTTAATTAGGCTTTCAATTGCAACGTTTGCGGTCTTGAATTTCTGAGGTTGTCCTGATCCCTTTGCAATTCCAAATTCTTTCTTAAGAAGTTCTGATGTGGAAGGCTGTCCAACGATGACCTTTACTTCCTTTGTTTTAGTATTAATATCAAGAGTTACTGGAAGCTTCATTCCTGGCTGGCCTGCTGTGGCCTTATTTACATCGCTGATTATCTTTCCCATGTTCATGCCAAGCGGACCCATCTTCTGGGCAAGTGCTGGGTTTGGCTTCATGCTTCCTGCTGCGGTTATTAGTTTTATTATCATTCTTCTTTCTCCTCGTCCTTGTCCCTTCTTATGACCCTAACATTGTCAATTTTGACAGTGATTGGGATAGGAACTGTGGCTTCCAAAAGCTCCACGACAACTTCTTCTTTCGATTTGTCTATTCTTATAATTTTCGCTTTTTCTTTTTTGAATGGTTCTGCGATAATCTCGACGATGTCTCCCTTCTCAATGTTCATGGAAGTGACCTCTGGCTCGATCATGTTCTTGATTTCATCATACTCCACTGTGGTAGGCAACATGCTCTTAACGTAAGGAAGATCAAAGCAGGCTTCCTCAATTGTTTCTCTGGTGTCGGCTTCCATGAGAATATAGCCTCTCAGGCCGTGGGGTCTTGCAATTGAATAGACATTCAGATTTTTCTTGCCTACTCTATCGCTGATTAACTCTACGGCTTGGTCTTCTTTATTGGCAGAAACTTTTATGATAAAAATCATTTTTTATAAAAAATGTCTGAAACTTATAAAATAGCTGATAAAAATGCATTTATTAACCTTTCTAATTTGGAAAAGTTTGAAAATTTGCAGAAAAATTTGGAATTTTGAGAAGATTTAGAAAACCAGTTTTACAATCATGGAAACAAGGAACCCGATCGCGCCCATGAGCAACAATCCCAACGCTGCCGCCTGGGCAATGAGCTTGTACTCCTGCTTTGTTGGCTTTCTCATTACGACTAGAACTCTTCCGCATTTCGCAAGGAATTCTTTAAGCTGTGTCCACATCTTATTTTAATCAGCAAACAACCCTATAAAAAGATTACCTGTACCCATCACATATTGGATCCGGCCCCACCAGCCCCAGAAGGCTGCTTGAGGAGTTTTTCAAGGCACACGCCCCTTACGAGATGCACAAATGCTTTCTGTTCATGATTCAAGCCATAAAGAGATGATTTTTCAAGAAAGAATTCGGGCCTTTTAGAGGCTAATTTGTGAATATGATCCTTGACTTTTTGAAAATCTGCGAATCTTTTTGCAAACCTTTTGTCATAACAATGAATCAAATATTCTTCTTTAGAATTCTTTACAATACTTATTGTGTAATAAACTTTTTTACGGAGATTTTGAAACATAGGATCCTTTAAACCACTGAAGTCAATCTCTTCTAATAAGGGATTTTTTGCAGAACCTTTGTAAACCATGTTTTGGGGCTGCTTTCAGAATTTAAAAATTTATGTATTTAATTTATTCAACGAACTCTATTCCAAGCTCGTTAGAAATCTCTTTTTGTCTTTTGTCAAGGGTTGTTTCATCACTTCCCATGATCTGCGGAGATTTCACTCCAGTAACAATGAGAAGAACCTTTAAAGTTTTATCCATGTCTTCGCTTATTTGGGCTCCCCAGATAAGCTTTGCATCAGGGCTTAGTTTCTTGTTGACTGCTTCTATTACCTGCTTGGCTTCCTTCAAACTAAGATCCAAACCTCCGATTATGTTCACGAGGGCGCCCGTTGCTCCATCGATTTTGACGTCGAGAAGTGGATTTTCAAGGGCCTTGTCAACGGCCTCCTGGGCCCTGTCCTTGGAATCTGCCTCTCCAACTCCAATAAGAGCAACTCCGCCACCAACCATTACGGTTTTGATGTCTGCGAAATCAAGATTCACAAGTCCTGGCTTGGTGACAAGCTCGGTTATTCCCTTTACGGAATTTGTGAGTATTTCATCGGCCACCTTGAATGCGGTGTGAAGTGGCAGCTCTGGAGCAAGGTCAAGAAGTCTGTCATTTGGAATTACAATTAAAGTGTCGGTGAAGCTTTCCATTCTTTCCAGACCATATAGCGCATTTTCGTATCTCTTGTTTCCTTCAATGGAGAATGGCATGGTGACAACGCCGATTGTGAGAATTCCTGCCTTCTTTGCGCACTCGGCGATAACTGGGGCTGCTCCCGATCCGGTTCCCCCTCCAAGTCCGCAGGTTATGAAAACCATGTCGGTGTTCTGGAGCTTCTCTCTTATCTCATGTTCGGATTCTCTGGCAGATTCCTCTCCGACCTTAGGATTGCTTCCTGCTCCGGATCCTGCTGCCAATTGCTTGCCTATGAGAATTTTGTGGTCTGCCGATGTGTAAAGAAGATCTTGGGCATCGGTGTTGCATGCAATCATCTCTGCTCCCTTGATTCCGAGTTCTTTCATTCTGGAAAGGGTGTTTCCTCCTCCGCCTCCGACTCCGAAAACTTTGATTTTTGCCTTCTGCTTGGAGAGCATCTCCTCTAGTTCTCGATCGATTTCCTTTGTGGAGTCATTTTGACTAATTTTTAGCTCTGCCATGTACACTCTTTTTTATTGATATCCAAAAATACTCTAAGAACTTTATAAAGTTTAGTATTGTTTATTGCTACTTTTTACTTTCTTTGCTTACCGGAGGAGTTTTGCTTTCCTTGCTTCCCTGGATGACTTTACTTCCCTTGTTCTTTATTTCAAGATCCACTTCAACAAGGTCCTTGATTCTTTCAGAAAAAGATTTTGAGACAGCGCTGAGGATTTTGAATTCATTTTCCTTCAAATCAAACTCCATTGTTGCTTTATTTCCAACAACTTCTATCTTCACCTTGGATGAATCGATCTTAAGCAGGCTCTCAAGAATGGCTTCTATCTGGACTTTTTTGTCATCCACCATTTTGTTTATTTTGAAGGTGTAGTTGATTGCCTTTCCTGCAAGCGGATTGTTGAAGTCGGTTATGACTCTTCCACCTGAAACGGAAACTATTCTGACTATCATGTCATCAAGATTAAGCATAAGTCCTCTGTATGGCATAATTCCCTTTTCTGTGAATATCTTCAAGGGGATCATCTTAACAAGGTCTTTCTTTCTTTCTCCGAACGCGTCCTTTGGCGACAGATCAAGAGAATATTCCTTTCCCAGCTCCTTTCCTTCTAGGGCTTCATCGAATTTTTGCGGAATCATGCCCTGGCCTATGCATACTATAATAGGTTTGACTTTTTCAATGCCAATTGCCTTTGCGTCCTTTGAATTGGTGGTGTCAAAGATTTCATTTGTGTCTTTGATTTTTCCTGTGAAGTCAACTTCAACGAATTGTTTTTTCTTTAGTGACATATTTCAGTTTATTTTGGAATGTTTTTAAATGTTTGTGGCCACTGCAGCGATTTGAGAAAATTTATCATTATTTATCGCGATTAATTGAAACAAAAATTTATAAACCGTCTTTTTCTTGAACAGACATGCCACTTAAGATAATTTGCGCAACCGAAGCAAAGCCTGGAGTCAACATCATGGTTGATGGAGCACCCTGCACAGTCAGAACTCAGGACCTTAGCAAGACTGGAAAGCACGGAGCAATGAAGGCTAGAATCGACGCAATAGGCATAATAGATGGAAAGAAAAGAGTTCTTCTGAAGCCGGGCCATGAAAGACTTGAGGTCCCTAACATTGACAAAAGAAAAGGCCAGATAATTTCAATTTCTGGAAATGATGCTAACATGATGGATGTTGAAACATTCGAAACCATTGTCCTGCCTATACCTGAAGAAATCAGAGCAGAGGTCAAGGAAGGAATACAGGTAGAATACTGGGACATAGAAGGGCTCAAGGTTATGAAGAAGGCGATAACCATTTAATAATACAATATGGCAACAAAAATACCCGCAGCACAGGCAAGATTATTCAAGAATGTGTTTGTTTGCAAAAGATGCAGCACAAAGCTTAGATCCGAGGCCAGAAAGATAATTGAAAGAAAAGTCAAATGCAGAAGATGCAATTGCAAAGAATTCAGACCAGTGAAGAAGAAGTGAGGATGCATGGATTTTCTTTATTATGATATAGTATTTCTTGTTTTATTCTTTGTTGGAACTGCGTTGTTCCTATATAAGAATAGAAAAAATCTAGTAATTGAATCGAAGATTGTTTTTCTTTACAAAACCAAGATGGGCCTTAGCACCATTGATAGAATTGGAAAGAAATACCCTAAATTCCTGAATTTTCTTAGCGACATAGTGATAGTATTCGGATATCTCATGATGGCCGTGTCCATTTTCTTTCTGGTTTACTTGATTAAGATCATGTTCGATTCTTCGGTTGTTCCAAAAATCGCGCCCATAGTCCCTCTTATTCCCTACATGCCTGCTCTTTTCAAATTGGATTTCCTTCCACCATTCTACTTCACCTATTGGATAATTGTAATTGCAATAATTGCCGTTGGACATGAATTTGCCCATGGAATATTTGCAAGGCTGAATAGCGTTAGATTGAAATCAACTGGATTCGGATTCATCGGACCTCTTCTTGCAGCATTCGTAGAAGTTGATGAGGAGCAGATGGCAACCAAGCCTATAAAGGCCCAGCTTTCAGTTCTGGCCGCGGGATCATTTGCAAATCTGATCATGGCCCTTGTTTTCCTCGCTGCAATGAATGGATTCTTTTTGGGAGCATACCATCCCCAGGGAGTTGTCTTTAATATGTATGCGATAAATGCCGTTAATGTTTCAGAAATATATGGTTTGAATGGGATGCCGGTGAATGGATTATATTCTGATTATCAAACACTAAGATCAAATAATGTGACCCAATTCGAATTCATTGTAAACAATAAAAGCTATTTCGGAGATGCGGAGATTGTTGACACTCAGCTGATTAATGAAAATGTCAGCCAGCTAATATTATATGATAACAGTCCGGCCTACAGAGCAAACCTAAGCGGAATAATACAAACGATTTCTTCCTCGGATAGGGAATACAAGATAAACGTCATTGATGACATTGCAAATTCACTTTCAGAATTAAAACCGGGACAGCAAATAACTGTCGGAACAACTACGGGGAATTATACTCTGACGCTGGGAAGCGATTCCGCAAATTCATCCAAGTCCTATCTGGGAATAGCCTATGTGAAATTGAAAGAGAGATTTGTTGGAAAGGTCATTTCATTCTTCATGGTCAAGGACCCATTCACATACTATGAGCCACGACTGGGTGGAATGTTCGGAGACCTCACAATTTTCATATACAATCTGTTCTACTGGATTGTTTTGGTTAATTTCAGCGTAATGATGGTTAACATGCTGCCATTCGCAATATTCGACGGTGGAAGATTCTTCTATCTGAGCGTTCTGGCTCTCACAACGCAGAAAAAGGCTCTCAGAACATTCAAGATAATGAATTGGATAATGATTTTGATTCTTGCGCTGATGATGGTTGTTTGGTTTATTAGGGCCTACGGATTTTGAAAGGTAAAACCTTTTTAATTGATAATTTCTAATGCAGTCTAGGGCCCGTGGTGTAACGGTTAACACGCATCGTTCGCAACGATGAAATTCGAGTTCAATTCTCGACAGGTCCATTTCGTAAGAAACCTACGGTTTCTTGACGATCAACTTCCCTTCTCAATCACCTTTCTTTCTAAAAATTTATAAACTTCTTCTAGGATAAGGTTGGTTAGAATGGCATTGAACAAAAAGAAACTGGCCGCTATCCTTGAAAAAAAGCTGAAGGATGACAAAACATTTCAGAATGCTTTGAAGATTATGGAAGCAAATTCCGATGGTGGGAAAATATGGCTGATTGGCGGTGCTGTTTATCAAAATCTTGCAAATCGGCTATATGGAAGAGATAATTCTCCAAAAGATTATGACTTTATTCTAGAAAACAAAAATGAGGAAATAATGGTCCCATTTGGATGGACAAAGCAGAACAGTTCCTTAAATGGTCATCGACTGATAGAATCATTTGGAGAGGGAATAATCGATTTTGTTTCTCTGGATGAGGTTTACAGCATAAATCAAAGACATATGACTCCCCATATCTCCAATTTTCTTAGTGGCACTCCACTGAATATTCAATCGATGGCCTACGAAGTCCATGATAAAACTCTTGAGGGGCATGAGGGCATCGACAGTTTGGAGAAAAAGCTTGTTAGGGCCTATAATCTTGAAATGGCCAAGGAATATGCTCAAATGAAAAACAGCAATGTGAATAAGTATATTGTTTATATTGCAAAAAAAATAAATTTTACGGCTGAATTGTTAAATAGAAAAAAGATTTGATTTTTTCTCTCAAAAAATCACCGACGGAGAAATTCTATGGAAATTTGAATTTTCTGAAAATTTTCTAAAAATGGGCGAGAGTATATAAAGAAAAGAGCATTGGAATTATCAAGAGGTGACCCAAAGTGAAAACTAAAAAAATGTCTAAGAAGTTGGTGAAGAAGAGTACGAAGCCTAACAAGAAGAAGAAATCAAAGAAGAGGTAAATCTTCATCTAAAAACTTTTAATTTTATTTTTTATTATTTGTCCTATTTCTGCATTGAATTTATATATCCGGATTTCGAAATATTGCCATGATACCTAAAAAGATCCATGCGGCATTGGAAAGGCAGGGATACAGGTTTGTTGGGAAGCATTCTGCTGTCAAGGTTTGTCTTTGGTGCAAGAAGAATCTGAGAGGGGAGGGCGGATGCTACAAGGACCAGTTCTATGGAATCGATTCGTCAAGATGCTGTCAAATGTCTCCCTCCGTTGAATTCTGCCATAATCGCTGTCTGCATTGCTGGCGTCCGGTGGAATACACGGTTGGAAAAGAAATTCCTCGGAAGGATGCGGACAAACCAGAAGACGTCATAAATGGGTGCATAGAGGCCCAGAGAAAAATGCTGATGGGATTCAAGGGAAACTCCAAGGTTTCAAGGGAGAAATATCTGAAATCCTGCGAGCCAAATCAATTCGCAATATCGCTTTCGGGGGAGCCAACACTTTATCTCTACCTCGGAGAATTGATTTCTTTGCTTAGAAAACGAGGAAAAACTTCCTTTGTTGTAACAAATGGCATGAATCCCAAGAAATTGAAGGAATTGTCAAGGAAAAAACAGCTGCCAACCCAGCTTTATCTTTCTGTCAACGCGCCCAATGAGGAACTTTTCAAGAAGATGACCAGATCAACGGTGAAGAATGGATGGAAAATCTTCAATGAAACTGTCAAGCTGTTTCCTAAACTCAAGACTAGAAAAGTTTTTCGATTCACAATAGTAAAGGGATACAATGATGTTGATCTGGAAGGATATGCTAAGATTGTAAATACTGGAAAGCCCGACTTTGTCGAGATAAAAAGCTACATGGCCGTTGGATTCTCACGGCAGAGACTGAAGTATGAGGATATGCCCTTCCATGAGGAGGTCAGGGATTTTTCGCAGAAGCTTGCAAAGCTAACTAAACTTAAAATACTTGATGAGAAGATAGATTCAAGGGTTGTGCTGCTTGGGAAATCTAAAAAGGATATGAAAATCAAAGGATGTTAAAATGATGCACAACAAACTAATACGGGATAAAATTATCGACATAATTAACAGTAAAAAGGAATATGCCACTACCCATGTTGCATCGGAAAGCGAGTATAAAATAAAGCTGAGGGAAAAACTTCTTGAGGAGGTCGGGGAATTTTTGGATGATGAAAATGAGGAAGAGATGGCCGACATTCTTGAGGTTTTGAATTCTCTATGCAAATCAAGGGGATGGGATATGAAAGAAGTGGAAAAGATTAGAAAGCTGAAGGCCGAGAAAAGGGGAAGCTTTGACAGAAGAATTATTCTTGATGAGACCTGAACTGTCCTATATCTCTATTATTTTTCCAAGGGGTCCCGGATTAAGGATTATTGTTTTTCCAATCTTGTCCTGTTTGCCCTCATTCTCGTGAATGTGTCCCGTTATGCAGTATTCCGGCTGGTGTTTTTCAATGAATTTTCTTATGGAGGTTGAGCCGGAATGGTCCCCATAGACTGGATCGAGAAGAGTTTTGAATGGTGGCTGGTGGGTTACAAGTATTGTTTTGTATTTGTTGTCCTGCATCCTCAGCTTCTTCATAGAATCCGCAAATTTCTTTTCAGACATCTCAAATTCTGCGTGCTGCTGGGTAAATCCTCCGCCACCGCATCCTATGATGTAGAGTGAATGGAACAGGGCAGGCTTTAGATGGATGCTCCTTATATTTTTCAGCCCCTGGCCGTAGATTCTTATTTCCTCATCGGTTTCATGGTTTCCGGGAATAATAAAAAGAGGTATATTTGCAGAATCGAGCTTTTTCAGGATGGATTTTATTCCAAATCCGAAGTTTGTTATGTCTCCTGCGCAGATCATTGCTTCGGGTTTTTCTTTTTTGATTTTGAGAAGCAGCTTTGAGATGACCGTGGAATCGCCATGGATGTCGGTAAATACAAGGAGCTTCATGGGTTATCAAAAGGATAATTATTTAAATAAGTTCTTGTTCGAGAACTGCTAACGATATCTGGAGTCAAATGGCAATTATAAACTACATCGTGAATACTGAGCCTGCCAATGTGCAATCGGGCAATGACGTAAAGATATTTCTGAGACAGTGGGATACTATTGCAAAGAAGGGCAAATCTCGTCTTATTACGCAGCCAGTTAGCTATATCATTCCATCCATGGAAAGAATGCAGCATGAAATTCCTCCCCTTCTTGATAGATTTGGAAAAGAATATCCCGATACTTCATTCGAGACAAGACCGCTCTATGGCGATAAGGAAATTATCTGGGCCATAGTCAAGGATAGGAAAAAACCAAAAGAAAGAAAGAAACTTCCTGAAATCTTTTTGGAGAAGAAGGTTTCCTTTTCAAAGCAGCTTAGATTTTTCTATCCGCCATTCACACTGGTAGATGTTGATGATCATCAGAATAAAGTAATTCTTCCATTGGAAAATGAGCCCAGAAGGCAGATTGATCTCGAAACGCTTGTTTCAGATAATGGCTGTGCCATAGACATTGAAACTATTGACTATACTGACGCTGAAAAGGAAAGGATAAGCAATGTCATGATTAATTTTGGGAAGGATAAAAAATATCTGATAACTACCTTTGTCCATCCTGAAAAGAAGGAACTTTGGGGATGCAAATTGATAGGGGTTAGGGAAAATTCTGGAGAGGCCATAGACCCCGGGGAAAGCACGAAGAGAATAATAAGGGCAGCCAATGAGATTATTTCTCGGGAAGATCCCCTCAAGATTTTTGGATACAATCTCTTTGCCTTTGATAATATCAAGATGAGGGAGTTGGGAGAGGGGGAATATCTTCCTGGGACAGACAGGACCAAGCCCGTATTCAAATCAGTCCAGGGATTGAAGAACTCAATGATAAGGGGAAGGCTTGGCCTGGATATTTATTGTCATAAGTTTTTGTATGAAAATCTTTTTGAAAATAATAAACTCGAAACCCATGCAAGAATGGAAGGGATGCATTTCAAAAAATCCATGCCCTATGAGATCCTTGAATTGAAAACAAAACTTGGGGAACTGGGGCAGGTCAAGGAAATGGAAAAATCAATATATTACTGTTCAAGGGACGGAGATGTCATGCTGCATATCGGAAAAAGCAATGAGAGAAAAATCCTGTCCAAGGCCATATTCGCTGGAAGATCTCCAGAGACCATATGCACAAGTCCCGTAAACAACATAATGAAGGAATACTGGGAAAAGAAATATTTCCTAAGGAATAATACTCTGAAAGATCGATATGAAAGATGGTACGATCCAAGTGAGTTTAAAATTTCCGAATACAAGGCGAATAATCTCAAAATAAAGAAGAAGGATGGAATATTCAAAGATGTTAGCCTTGTTTACCCTCTTTTTTTAGTTAATGCCTTTGAACCGATGTTCAAATCTGGAAAAATGAAGGACCACCTCGGATTTAAAACTCCGACGGAAAGGCTTGATTCCTATCAAACTCTAGAAGGGTATGTCTCCCAGGCGGTGGAGGATATGATTAAATTTCAGGGAATCATAGGAAAGGCAGCCAATCCAGAATCCAAAAGAAATACCTTTGATTATATCATGAATAAGGAATATGGAATTTGGATGACAATGATTGACGGAAAAATGTCAATGGATTTGAGCAGAACAAAGGAATTGCTTGGCGGAATAGAACAAATAAATCAATCAAACAAATTTCTCTATGTAATAAATCCTGAAAAACTTCTGGAAGAAAATCTCGCCTTTGAATATGGAAAGGGAAGCTGCCTTTCCTGCGGCAATAGGATCATTTCCCTGATAGACGGAAAATTGATTTATTCTGGATTTGGACTGTCGAAGGGAAACAGATGCGATTTTGATGTAGGGCTTATGAGAGAAGTTCTTAGAAAGAAGCTGAGTTTTGAGGAAAATCCCCAGATATTGGACTACATTGGAAATCAATTCCACGGATTGGCCCATGGAAAGGTCAAGAATAGAAAGCTTCTTTTCAAGGACAGAGGGAAGAAAAAATTTGATGGAAAGCCCTACGGATTCTCAGAGGAAGGCGACATGGTCATAGAAAAGTTCCTGGGAATCAAACATCCAAACTACAAAATGTATATTCAAAATTTTGCGAGAGCCTATGGAGATATTCTTGGAACAATTTTTAGAGATAATAGTGAAAGGGGAAGACTTTCTGAAATTATGGAAACTGATTTTAAGGCAATTCCATTGGAACAGCCAACTCTTCAAATTCAGACAGCCCATCCAAAGGCCGAAGTTGATCACAGATTTGATGCCTGGGATGAGGAACCTTTCTAGAAACTTTAATTTAGAAGAGCATTAGAAGTAAATTATTCCGTCTTTCGTCAGGACAGTGAACTTTATTCCAACTGGAAGATTAATTAATGAAGATATGAGGGCCATGTGCTCCTTTCCCGATCCCGATGCTATGCTGAGGGCAACTTCGAGCCCATCGAATTTTCCTTTCAATTTTCCGGCGAGATCTGTCTGCAGTTCCTTTATGCCTTTTGTGAAATCGACCTGGATGAATTCAAATGGCTTATCTGCCGTGAAGTTCTTTGAGAATGCGTCCCCAATCAAAATTACCCTGTCCCAGTCTCCCTGTTTTATCAATCCGGAAACCTGTCCCCAGGTTCCTTTTCCTGAGGATAATAGTGCGACCAGTTCCATTTTACTAAATGGCTGCAAGAGATTTATAAAGATTGTTGCACTTTTGTGGGGATGGAAGAGAAACCCCTGGCAGAGATCACCCTGAGGAAATATGAGACCCCATACAAGCTTGGAAAGAGGGAATTGGCCAAGAAAATCTGTCTGAGTTTGGGTTTGCTTCAAACCTCGGATAATAGGGATGTGATTGTTGATATTCTTCTTGTTTTGATTGAGGCTCAGAAAAATAAAGAATCATTGGATGTTGAGGAGATGAAGAAAAGAGTCCTTGTTTCTAGAAAGGCTGCAAGCTGTGAAGAAAAGGGAATGGCAGAATCAAACCTGAGAAGACAGCTCAGAAGACTGAAAGATATGATGCTTGTTGAGAATATTGAGAACAAATACCGGATTGCTGAAAACGCCTCCCTTTCAAATCTGTTTGGAGAGAAGATTGTGGATTTCCTTGTCCCATCAATAACCGCGAGGATAAAGGAATATCTGGACGCGCTTGAGAAGGTTGAAGGCCAGTAAGTGTTCAGGGAAATATTTATAAACCTGTTTTTTGATAGAAAATTACCGTAATTACTACTTTGCTTTGGCAGGTAGGAGGAAATTATGACAAAGGAAGAATTCACAAACGCAATCAAGCAATTGAGACAAACCGAGAAAAAGAACTTTGTTCAAAGTTTTGACCTGATTGTAAATCTCTCTGATATTGATTTGAGAAAGGAGCCCGTCACAGCATTCTTCAGCCTTCCACACGCATTCAAGGAAAACAAGATATGCGGATTTTTGGAAACAAAGAACCCTCTGGTTGATAGGACAATAACAAAGGCAGAATTGACAGCAATAAATCCAAAGGACATGAAACACATAGCCAAGGATTATGATTTTTTCATTTCAGCCGCTTCGCTAATGCCGTCCGTGGCAGCCACCTTTGGTAAGACTCTCGGACCTCTTGGAAAAATGCCAAACCCTAAGATTGGAGGAGTAGTCATGAAAGAGGATGGAAGCATAATCAAGGGAACTGTGGACAAATTCAGAAAGTCAGTCAGCCTTAAGGCCAAGGAACCTAGTTTTAAGGTCTCTGTGGGCAAGGAAACAATGAAGGATGAGGAAATAATCGCAAATCTTGATTTCGCATACAGCGCAATCATGAATGCCCTTCCAAGAAAGAAGGATAACATCAGATCAGTCATGGTCAAATTAACAATGTCGAAGCCAATAAGGGTGGAGATCAAATAAGATGGTACACACAAAATTAGTAAAGAAGGGACACAAGATTTCGGCCAAGAAAATTGAGACAGTAAAGGAACTTACGAAGCTCATAGATTCTAAAAGGACATTCATGGTTGCATCAACCTACAATCTTTTGTCCCATCAGCTTCAGGCAATAAGAAAGAATTTGAGAGCGACTGGAGAAGTAAAATTCGTAAAGAAGAATGTTGCGCTGAGGGCAATCGAAACTTCCAAGAGAGAGGGCATAAAGGAGCTTGCAAAGTTCGTTACTGAAAGCCCAGCACTTATAATGTCCGATGATGACCCATATGACATAGCCACAATACTTTCTGAAAACAAATATCCTGCAAGAGCAAAGCTTGGACAGAATGCCAAGGAAGACATCGTTGTTCCGGAAGGCCCAACTGATCTTATGCCTGGCGCTGTTTTGACCGAATTGGCAAATGCTGGATTGAAGGCCGGAATCGTCGGTGGAAAAGTCACAATCAAGGAAAAGCACACCATAGTAAAGAAAGGAGAAGTCATTCCAAAGACTGCTTCAGACATTTTGATGAAGCTTGAGATAATCCCATTCACAATAGAGCTGGAACCTATGGCCGCCTATGACGCAAACACAAAAAAAGTTTATTCGGGAATGAAGATTGACAAGGTTGCAGCACTTTCAAAGTTGACAGAGGGATACATGTCCGCATTCCAATTTGCAGTAAATCTTGGATATCCAACTTCTGAAACAATCACACTGATCTTGGAAAATGCGGAAAGAGAGGCAATCGCCATGAACAGCCTAATTACTACTCACACAACGGAGGGACAATAAATGCAAAACGTATACGCAGCCCTTCTCTTGCACAAATTGGGTAAAACCATTGATGAGGCCGGTATGAAAAACATACTGCAGGCCGCAGGTGCCAGTGTTGACGAAAGCGCAATCAAGACAATGATTGCTTCGCTTAAAGGCGTCGACATAGACAAAGCTTTGGCAGAGGCCAAGGTTGTTGCACCAGTAGCTTCAGCCGCACCAGTCGCAGAGAAGAAGGAAGAAAAGAAAGAAGAAAAGCACGAGATGGCTGCAGAAGGTCTAGCATCACTCTTCGGATAGTTCCTTAATTGGAACCCGGAGAGAGAAGACTTTTTGTAGTCACCTATAGAGAGTCTTCGCTGGATTAATTTGCAACCATTGCTCCTGATAGATATCTTCTCAACTGAATAAATCTAAACATAGACTGTAAAACATATTTCTTTAAAAATGAATTATTGATGTCTTGTGAATGTTCGACAGCATTGACAGAACAACGAGATATTCTGAATCCAATCCCGTAATTGGTTTAGAGATTTACATGTGGGATCAAAATCAATTATATTCTGGAAGGGTTTTCACATGTGAGCGCCCGAAGAACCCTAAGGAATATCATAACCTCGAAAGACATAACATTCGAACATTCTTTGTGGAAATGGATGGCAAGAATTGTGCAATTCTCTACAGGGATGAGGAGAAACTGAAGAAAGGGCATGTGTACTCCAATGATATCAAATTATTGAAAATCTCCGATAGAAAAAAAGAGGCGAACCTGGAGGTTTTGCGAGGTCTAAAAACCTATGCCCTCGACCTTGCAGATCATTTTGGCATCGAGAAGTATGCTGATATAAATGGAAAACTTCACTCTCTTGAGGAACTTGTTGAGGGGATAAGAGTTAGAGTTAAGGTTTAAATATAATTTTTTACAGTTTTTGTTGTGCCCTGATGGCCCAATGGTAATGCGCATCACCAAGAATGTTTAAATATTTCTATTTCTTTGAAGATTAATGAATCGAAGCGAACATAATAGAAAAGTAGCACTCTCTAGATGGAAAAAAGTAAGGGATCGGGAAGAGAAGTTTATTAGAAAGAATTCTGCTTCCAATCGTTATCTAAAGATGAGAATGTTGGGCTATCTTGCAGGTGATGGGTATGTCTCTGTAAGAAATGAGGGAAAGAATTATACTATCAGATTTTTCCCAGATCACGAATCTTTAATTAAACCTTTTGTAGAGGCGTCCCAAAAATTATATGGCAAATCCCCCGGAGTCAAACAATTAAAGAACCATTATCTGCTATCATTATATTCCAAGACAGTGGTGCTCGATATTTTGGAAGAGGGAGATTTAAGAAGTCTTGTATGGAGATTACCTTCTTTTAACAACAAAAAAGAAAAAGTAGAATGGTTGAGGGCATTTTTTGATTCAGAAGCATCGGTGGTGGGAACTAGAATAAGTCTTGGTTCTGTAAATGAGAGCGGGGTTAAACAAATTCAAGAGTTATTAAAAGAATTTAATGTTGAGGCCAAAATTTACAAATACATTCAAAAAAATGATAATTGGAATGATGTATTCTTTCTAATAATTACCAAAAAGGCCAGTGTCAAGAGTTATTTTAATGAAATAGGATTCAACCATTCCTTAAAAGCAGAAAAGTTAAAAAGGGTTTTATCTACGAAGTAATAGGCCCCGATGGCCCAATGGTACGGCGTAGGTCTTGAATTTGTAAGGACATTGTCCTGATAATTGCTAAGAAAGTTAACAAGCGAACCTATTTCCGCAAGGATATCCAAGTTCGATTCTTGGTCGGGGCGTAAACTTCTTGCGTCAAGTCTCCAGTTAGCAAGAAGTTTAATCAAGAAAGATTTTTCTGAAAGTTATTTTGAATCAGAACAATCCTTTTAAACAATTTAATGTTTTAACTCGGATGGGTGATTATGGATTTAAGGGAGCAGGTGAATTTTCTGGAGAGGACACTAACTTGAACACTCTGCCCGATCATCATTTCACCAAATGTCCCCATAGGGAACTTGGATTGAGGGGAGATGCAGATAATGAATATGGCTGCCTTGCGACGGGAAGCCCTCATGCTGACCACAGCGGATTTGGCTATGACCTGTGCAACATTGTTGGCCATGATTACAGCAAATGCCAAAGGTATATGGATTCTCTGAAAGTCAAGAAATAAATCAGGCAATTAAAATAGGGTTCGATGAGAAATAGGTTTTCTTCGCAAAGCCCAGCTTTTCCGTGGTTTCGGAATAGATTGTAAGAATTGGCTGGCCCTTTTTGACCTTGAATCCATTGTGGACATAGAGGAAGAGTCCGGCATATTTGTCTGCGGGGCAGCCTGCGGAGAATGCTACGGAGGCGATTTTCTTGTTGCTGATTTCTCTTACCGTTCCGGACTTTTCCGAAAGGATGGTGAAGGATTTGTTTTTGTGGAAGATGTTCTGGGAAAGATTCTTCATGGATCCTCCCTGGGCCTCAATTATCTCTGAAAATTTGTTTAGTGCCTGTTTGGAATCCAAAATTTTGAGGGCGAGTTTTTCTCCCTGGCCTTTCTTTGCCTTTCCCACCATTTCCAGCATGTTTCCTGCAACGCTGAGGGATTTCCTTTCCAGATCCATTGGCCTGTCCTCTGCTCTTGAGAGAACCTTGAAAATATCTAGGGCTTCGAGGGCAGGACCGATCCCATTTCCAATCGGCTGGGAACCGTCGGAAAGCATGGTTTCTACTTTTATTCCAAGCAGGGAACCGACTCTTTTGAATTTCTGTGAAAGCAATGTTGCTTTTTTCCTGTCAACCTTTGCGGATTTTCCGTAGGGAATATCGATGAGGACCTTCTTTGCTCCGATGGAAAGTTTCTTTGATAGAATTGATGCGAGAAGCTGATCTTCGGGATCGAGGCCGAGGATCCTTTCAACCTGGATGATCTTATCGTCGGCAGGAGCAAGATTGAGGGCTCCTCCCCAAACCAAACAGGCTCCCGTTTTTGCTATGATCTTTTTTATTTCAGAGGAGTTGAAATCAACCCTTGTGAAGCATTCCATGACATCGGCAGTTCCTGCGGCCGAGGTGATCGCCCTGGAGGATGTTTTCGGCATTATCAGTCCGGTGGAGGCGCAGATGGGGACGATTATGGGGGTGGTCCTGTTTCCCGCTATTCCTCCGATGGAGTGTTTGTCGACGGCATTTTTGATGCTGATTGGCTTTCCGGTTGCGACCATGGCCTTTGTCAAAGAGACTGTTTCCCTTTCGGTCATACCGTGAATGTACATTCCAGAAACGAAGTAGGCAATTTCAGATTCGGTCAGGGCATGGTGAACCATGTCATCGCAAATCTCATAGAGCCTTTCATAGTCCAACTCCTTTCCATTGAGCTTTTCTAGAATATGTTCTGCACTGTGGGGCCTCGGGGCCGCATTGACCTCAACGGCATAGCCTTCGGATATCCTCATCTCATCCAGAATTTCTTTTGAAAGGGCAATTTCATTTTCCTTGATTACTCCCCGGGCAAGATCAACGATGGCAAGAACCTCGATATGATTCTTTATCCTTATTCTTTCTCCGACGAAGATTGACATTCTTCGGGCAGTCCGATAGTTCATTATTGCAACTGGCCTTCCCGCAAGAAACTTCAGGGATTTTACTTTTAGTAGCATGCGATTTTTACCTCTTTTTTATTTTAGATTTAGAGTTCTAGTCTAAATTATCTCTTTCATCTCTTTTATGCTTGATCTGTAGAACTCCATGAACAAGATAAGATATGAAAGTATGATTGGACCGACAAAGAGCCCTATGAATCCGAAGACTGCCGCTCCGCCCAACATTCCGATGATGGTTATGACCGGAGAAAGATTTATTTTCGATCCTATGAGATACGGCTTGAGGATGTTGTCGATGTAGCTGACCACCACAATCCCATAGATCAGAAGGCCAATTCCTCCGAATTTATTTCCGCTCAGTATCATGTCAATGCCTATAGGTATCCAAAGGACCCATGGACCCAGCGGAAGGATGGAAAGTATTATGGCTATCAATGTGAGGACGAATGCTCCATTGACACCGAATAGGAAAAAGCCTAGTCCGGCTGTCAGACCCTGGAAAAGTCCCACAATGATGGAGCCCTTGATGACCCCGTTTGTTACTTCCTTGAATCTTTCAATGAATCTGTTCTTAACCTCTTCCTTGAATGGAAGAACGCTCTTGAAATAGTCAATGATCTGGTCTCCATCTCGGAGGAAGTAGAACATTGTGAAGAAGCAGACTATTCCCTGCATGAGGATCATGGGGATTTCAAACACCAGATTGCTGAGATAGTTGATGATGTAGGATGTTCCCTTTTCAAGGGCAGCGTCGAATAGGAAGGAGAATTGGGTTGGATCAACGTGGATTACCTTGACAAGGATTGCCTTGAAGGGGGCCATGATATCTGTGGTTTTTGTGTAGGCGTAGAATGACATGACCTGGCTTGCAACTATCTCCAGGCTGATTACAGTAAATGTGATGATTGCGATAAGAGCAATGGTGGTAACAATCAGTGCTACGGCCGAGGGTTTGTTGAGTTTTTTATTAATAAAATTGTAAAGGGGCTTGAATATGGATGCGAGAAGAAGCGCAAGGAAAATGCCTGTTATGAATGGCTTTACGATGAAGAAGGACATGATGGCAAGAACAAGAAAGATGGAGAAAGCAATGATCTTATTCATGGGGCTGGTATTAACCATTGATATATCAACGAGGATTATTTTATAAAGGTTTTTAATTGTCGTTGGAAACCCGGGGGAATTTTTCCAGGAAATCTTTATAAATCTAAATTGGGAAAGAATAGTATGACACATTTTTTGAAGAGGATAATTGATGGGAAAGTTGATGACACTGCCCACCAGCAGTTTGTCAGATTCAGCAAGGGACTGTTTGAGAACAGGGCTGTTTTCAAGGTCAGAATGGCCAAGGACAAAATCAAAATGAATTCCACATTTGAAATGGCCAATGACATGGTCATGCTTGCGGCCTCGGCAACGCCAAAAATGCATTGCACAGGACTCATACTTTCAAAGGAAACGCTTCCATTCCCTGTCAAGAAGAAGGCACTTGTGACAGTCTATGAGATTGATCAGGACATGGAATCTTCAAAGCTGCTTGAGATTGCCCAGAGGGCATACTTCATGCTTTTGAATTGTGAGGGGGCAGGAGTCTCATTGAAGATAAAGCAGAAACTTCCAAAGCCAAATCCAAAGGGAGAGGGTGGAAAGGTAAACGACAAATTCTGTGTGATTGAGCTTGATGGGAAAAACTGGTCAAAGGTTAGGGCAGAATTCCTATATGGGTTGCCCGAGGGGAAGAAATATGAGATAAGCCACCAGTATAACATTCAGGAGATTGTGATTCCGGCCGGAGAGAAGGATCCGGAGCAGATGAGACTGAAGGCAGTGAGAAAGGGAATCGTAAAAAGAAAGGCAATTGTGGATGGAATAGAGATGGTCAATGAAAGCAAGTTTAGTGCATAATTCTAGGTTTAATTCTATGTTTAAAGAAAGGTATTTAAAGGGTCAAAATTCAGTATTTCTGTAACAAGAGCCCCAGTAATGGGAGATTTTTACAAAGGCGAAAGCCGGCTTAGGAAAATCTTGTACTTTTCTGAGCAAAAACATAAACAAAATATCACAATCTGATATTTGGAAAACTAAATGGGAAAATTCCACGTACCTCGAAGAGGAAGTCTGCAGTTCTGGCCTAGAAAGAGAGCTGCAAAAATTATGCCTTCGGTAAATTGGAAAGGGTTTGCTTCTAAAAAATTTGATTCTAAGAATGGGATGCTTGGGTTTGTCGGATACAAGGTCGGAATGGCATCTGCCGTCGTTAAGGACAGCACATTGAACTCCATGACCAAGGGAAAGAGCATTGTCATCCCGGTAACTATCCTTGAATGCCCAGCAATGAAAATCTTCTCCGTAAGATTCTACAGAGACGGAAAGGTCGCAACGGAAGTCGTTTCTCAGAATGTTGACAAGGAAATGAGAAGAAAGGTCAAGCTGCCAAAGGCTGCAAAGAGTTTGGATGAGTTCGCAGGAAAGTTGAATGAGTATGAAGACATAAGAATTATTGTCTATTCTTCCGTAAGAAAGGCCAAGCTGAAGAAGACTCCTGAAATAATCGAAATTGCCCTCATTGGAGACATCAAACAGAAATTCGATACTGCCAAGGGATTGCTTGACAAGGAGATAAACGTCAACGATGTTTTTGGAAAGGGACAGATGCTTGACATTCACGCAGTCACAAAGGGCAAGGGTTTGCAGGGTCCGGTAAAAAGATTCGGAATCACATTCAAACAGCACAAATCTGAAAAGGGAGTCAAGAGACCTGGTTCGCTTGGACCATGGCATCCGGCAAGAGTCACCTTCAGAACACCGATGGCGGGACAGCTTGGATTCTTCACAAGAGTGCAATATAATAACAAGGTTCTTGAGATTGGAAAGGAACTTTCAGAATTGAAGGGAAACAAGGTAAGGTCGGAATGGCAGAACTACGGATTTGTCAATTCACCATATTGCGTTATGCTCGGTTCAGTTTCTGGATCTCAGAAAAGACCGGTTGTTTTGACTGCCGCAATAAGGCCAAAGAAAGTAACAACCAAACAGGCTCTTGAGGTTGTGGAGATATTATAAAATGAAAGGACAAATATTATCAGCTGACGGAAAATCCAAGGGAAGCATGGAATTGCCTAAATTCTTTGGAGAGAAAGCTAGGGAAGATATTGTCGTTAAGACCTTCTTGGCAAATCCGGAGAGACAGCCCTACGGATCAAATCCTAGAGCAGGAATGGAGCACAGCGCTCACGGCATTTTCAAACACAGAAGACGAGCCTTCAAGGGATCCTACGGAATAGGTATCGCCAGAACCCCTTCAATGGTCATGTCAAGAAGAGGAACAAGATTCACGAGAAGAGGAGCATTCGCAGCAAATACAAGAGGCGGAAGAGAGTCCCACCCTCCAAAGATGCATAAAGTATGGGGCGGAGAAATAAATTCGCGAGAATCCGCAATGGCTTTGATGTCTGCAATAATACTTAATAATTCAACGGCAGTTTTGAAGAAAAATTATCCAACAACTGATTTTTCAGGATTGACCTTCCCAATAATCATGGAAGACAATGTTGTCGAGATAAAGAAGATAAAGGAAATGAAGAAGACCATGGCTGCCGTGCTTGGAAATGCCTCTGGAATGCTGAAGAAAAACATAATCCTTGTTTCCGAGACAAAGGTTTCAAGAGGAATTGGCTTCGATGTCAAGAAGGCCGGAGAATTGAACATAAGGGATTTGGTAGTTTCGGGAAAGCCTGGAAGATTCATGATATTCACAGAGAGTTCAATGAAAGCAATGGGAGCTAAATAGAAATGGCACTGATCAAACCAATAACAACTGAAAAGGCAATAAGAATGCTTGAGCTTGAAAACAAAATAACTTTCCTAGTCGACAGAAGATCAAACAAGATTGAAATAAGAAAGGAAATAGAAAAGGCATTCAATGTCAAGGTTGAAGGGGTAACCACAATGATCAAGAATAATAAAAAGACCGCTATCATAAAGCTCAAGGAGGGGAGCCCTGCAATCGACGTTGCAACCAAGCTTGGACTGATATAATAATATGGGAAAGAGAATAATTCAACAGGCAAGAGGGCATGGAAGCTCAACCTACAGAGTCAGAAGAAGGGCCTACAGCATCAAGCCTGCCTACCCAGAGCACGATGGAGAATGCGAAATAATCAAGTTCATAACGGATTCAGGACATTCCGCACCTATGGCAATGCTTAGAGGAAAGAGTAGCGGAACATTCTTTAACATTGCAGTCGAAGGAACACACCAGGGTCAAAAAATCATGATTGGAAACACTGCAGAGATAAAGCCGGGCAACATAATTCCTCTTGGGGATCTTCCAGTTGGAACAAATGTCTGCAACATTGAGAAAAGACCAAGAGACGGCGGACAGATTGTCAGAGCAAGCGGACTTACAGCAGTCATAGTCAGAAAGGATGAAAGAAATGTTTTCGTTCTGCTTCCATCAAAGCAGGAAAAAAGCTTTGACAGAGGCGTCAGGGCAACCATCGGAATAATCGCCGGCGGAGGAAGAACGGAGAAGCCATTCGTCAAAGCAGGAACAAAATGGCACCAGATGAAGGCCAGAAATAAATTATATCCTAGAACATCACCGGTCAAGATGAACGTAGTAGATCATCCATTCGGTTCAGGTAGAGGAAAGAACATGGGTAAGTCTGGAATCGCTCCAAGATGGGCTCCACCTGGTAGAAAGGTAGGATTGTTAAGGCCACGAAGTTCCGGAAGAGGAGGCAAAAGATAAACATGGCAAAGGAATTCACATACAAAGGCAAAACATTATCCCAATTGCAGAGCATGGACGTCAGAGAATTCGCAAAGATAGCTCCATCGAGAACAAGAAGAAAGATCATGAGACAGTATGACAAGATAGAGCAATTTGTAAAGAGATGCCAGGACAAGGTCGCCAGAGGAAAGAAGATAAAAACGCATTCAAGGGCAATGATAATCGTTCCCCAGATGGTCGGAATGACAATACATATTCACAGTGGAAAAGAATTCCAGGCTGTTTTGATACTGCCTGAAATGATAACTCACTACCTCGGAGAATTTGCATTAACTAGAAAGAAAGTCCAGCACAGTGCGCCAGGTATCGGAGCAACAAGATCTTCCGCTGCACTTTCAGTCAAATAAAAATGGAAGCAACAGAAAAAACAATGGAGAAGGCAAAGACCGAGACTGTAAAGGCCGAAACAAAGAAGGAAACAAAACCTATAATCACACAGGAAGTCGGAAAGGGAGTAAAGCAGGTAGTTGTAAGAGCAAGCGACGCAGCAATCTCAATGAAACACACCATGGCAATCTGCAATTTCATCAAGGGAAGAAAACTGGATTTTTCAATCAAGTTTTTGGAAGATGTCATGCTAAAGAAGAAGGCCGTTCCAATGAAGGGAGAAATTCCTCACAGAAAAAACATCGGACCTGGCAGATACCCTGTGAAGGCCGCAAAATATTTCATAGGTTTGCTGAAGAATTTGAAGTCAACGGCCACGGCAAACAATCTGGACGCCGATAAACTTATAATCCATGCCCGAGCAGACAGAGCATCAAGATCGAGAAAGCCTGGAAAGTACCACAGAATATTCAAGAGAACGCATGTTGAAATAACAGGAACACTAAAATGATAGAAAGAAAAATAATCAAGCTGAAGAAGGATGAATTGAAGACGAAGGAATTCATCAAGGGACACATTGGCAAGGGAAAGCTTAGTTCCATCAGAATAGAGAAAACACCAATGGGAGAAAGAATAATCATAGTAACCTCCAAACCCGGTGCAGTAATCGGAAGAAGAGGAGAGAACATCACGGACTTGACAGACATACTCAAGAAGAAATTCGGACTTCAGAATCCTAAATTGGAAATTTCAGAAGTCGAAAAGCCAGAATTCGATGCCCAGAACATTGCCGACCAGATTGCAATGTCCCTGGAAAATTTTGGAACCCAATCATTTAAAATAGTGTCTTACAAATTTTTAGAGAGAATAAAGCAGGCAGGGGCGCTTGGATGCGAGTTCATACTCAGCGGAAAACTTCCTGGAGAGAAGGCAAGATCATGGAGATTCACCTTCGGCTATCTGAAGAAAACCGGAGACACTGCAAATCTTGTAAACAAGGCCCAGGCAGTTGCAAACACAAAGCCAGGGGTCACGGGAATCCAGGTTGCAATACTTCCTGGCGGAACAAGAATCCCTGACAGAATCAATGTCCCGACCAATGAGGAAATAAAGGTCGAAGAGATTAAAGTCGAGGAAGTGAAATAGAATGGCAATATTAAGATCAAAACAAATCAAGGCAATGCCCGAGAAGGAAATGGACAAGAAAATGGCTGAACTCAGATTGGAAATGATGAAGGAGATCAAGCCTGGACAGGGTGCCTCAATAAAAACCAGAGAAATTAAAAGGACAATAGCAAGACTATTGACTGCAAAGAGAAGCTTTGCTCATACTCAAATCAAATCAAACAAATAACAATGGATATATGCCCAAAGTGCGGACTACCAAGTGCGGCGTGTGTTTGCGAGGTTATCGCAAAAACTGCCCAAAAAATCAAGGTAGTTCCCGTAAAGAAAAGGTATGGGAAAATATCGACTGTTATCTCGGGAATTGATCCCAAGATGATTGACTTGAAGAACCTGGCTAAACAGCTCAAGGAGCAGTTGGCCTGCGGGGGAACGATCAAGAATGACGAGATCGAACTTCAGGGAGAACATGTGAAAAAGGTCAGAGAAAAACTGATTTCACTTGGATTCACACAGGAATCAATAGAATAGAAAAATGGCAAACAAAAAACAGAAACAAACCGAAATAGAATGCGAAGATAGATGCCCCTATCACGGCAATGTCAGCGTGAGAGGCAGAAGATTCGAAGGAGAAATCGCAAAGATAGTCGGACAGAGAGCAGTAATTGAATGGGAGAGAATAATTTATTATCCAAAATTCGAAAGATACGCAAGAATGAAATCCAAGCTCCATGCACATATTCCAAAGTGCCTGGTGAAGGATGTCAAACTTGGAGACTATGTCGAGATTGGAGAAACCAGACCTCTGAGCAAGATAATCCATTTTGTTCTGACTAGAAAGATCAGGAACAAGGGGGAAAAGAAATGAAAGCAATAAGTGCAATAAGAACGCATCCATTGAATGTTGGCTCAGTCGTGACTGTTGCAGACAACTCCGGAGCAAAAATGGCAAGGATAACTGGAGTAAAGAGAGGAAAGGGAACAAAGGGAAGACAGATGGCCGCAGGAATTGCAGATCATGTTAAAATCTCAATCAAGAAAGGATTGCCTGAAATGAAGGGACAGGTTCTGGATGCTGTCGTTGTAAGGCAGAAGAAGGAATGGAGAAGAAGAACTGGAGAAAGAATATCCTTCGAAGACAATGCCATAGTAATAATCAAGGACGAGAAAGGAGATCCCAAGGGAACCCAGATCAAGGGACCAATCGCAAGAGAAGTCACCGAGAGATGGCCTGGCATCGCCAAGATCGCAGGAGTTGTAGTATGAAACACTTTTCAATCAAATGGAGAACAAGCACAAGAGCGTCTAAGCAGAGAAAGTTCAAGGCAAATGCTCCATCGCACGTAAGACACAAAATGGCTTCAGCACATTTGAGCAAAGAATTGAGATTAAAATATGCAAGAAGAAGCTTCCCTGTCAGAAAGGGAGATACTGTCATGATACAGAAAGGAAAATTCGGAGGAAAGAAAGGAAAGATTTCCGAAGTTAACATGAGAAACTTCAGAGTCTATGTTGAGGGAATCACAACAACAAAGAAGGACGGAAGCAAGGTTAATGTTCCAATCGTAATTTCAGATTTGATGATTGTTGAAATGAATCTGGATGACAAGATGAGAGTTGAAGCACTCAATAGAAACAAGAAAACGGAGACAAAGAAATAAAATGGCACACCTAAAAAGAATAGCATCACCTAAAAACTGGACAATCCCAAAGAAGGGAACAAAGTACGTTCTTAGGGCCTACCCTGGAAAGGAAATGTCAATGCCTCTTGGAATACTTGTAAGAGATTTGTTGAAACTCACGCAGATCAAAAAGGAAACTAGATCATTTTTGAGAAAGAAGGAAATAATGGTCGACGGAAAGGTCATAGAGGAAGAAAAATTCCCAATCGGATTGTTTGACACCGTTGGGATCAAGAGCCTTGGAAAGTTTTACAGAATAATAATCAATGAGCATGGAAAATTCGATGTCATGGAAATAAAGGAAAACCAGATGGGACAGAAAGCCTACAAAGTCATGAACAAGACTTCCATCAAGGGCGGAAAGCTTCAATTGAATCTTTTCAATGGAAGAAACATAATCTCTGACAAAAATGTAAGCACCAATGACAGCCTTGTTGTTGATCTGCTTAAGAATTCAGTGATAAAACACCTTCCACTGAAGGAGGGAGCAAATATCTATGTCCTTGGAGGAAAACACATGGGTAGCCTTGGAACTATTGAGAAAGTAGTTGAAGGGGATGCAAAGGTCAAGATCGGAAAGGAAAGTTTCCAAATCCCTCTTGACAAAGTTTATGTTATAGAATAAAATGGCAGAAAATATAATGAAAAAAATAAGACTGGAAAAGGTCACGCTTAACTGCGGAGCTGGAACTGAGCAGCATAGAATAGAGAAGAGCATAAGACTGCTTGAATTGATTTCCGGAGTAAAGGCAAAAACAATAATCACAAACAAAAGAATCCCTGCATTCGGAGTAAGGCCTGGACTGAGACTGGGATGCAAGGTCACGCTCAGAGGAAAGAACAAGACTGAATTGTTGAAGAGATTGCTGGAAGCCGTAGGAAACAAATTGTCCCCTAAACAGATTAATCCAGGATCATTCGCATTCGGAATCAAAGAATACATCGAAATCCCTCAGGTAGCCTATCAGAGAGAAATTGGTTTGCTGGGACTTGATGTTTGCGTCACATTGACCCGACCCGGCGCAAGAATTGAAAGAAAGAAGATTAACAGAGGAAAGATTCCAAAGAGAAACAAGATAACCAAAGAAGAGACAATCAAATTCATGGAAGAAAATTTCAAAACCACGTTTGGAGATGAAAAATGACTGCAAGCGATTGGAGAAAAAATATGAAGCAGATTGCAAAGAAACCTGCAAAGCTAAATAGATTTTTGAAATACAACAAGCCAAAGGAAAGAAAGTATGGAAAGGCGACCAAACCTTGCGAGATCTGCGGAAGAATCGGAGCACACGTAGGAAACTATGGGATAAACATGTGCAGACAATGCTTCAGAGAAAACGCAAAGAAAATAGGATTCAAAAAATACTGCTAAAATGGAAATCATAACAAAAACACTCAATGAAATAATGAATGCCAAGAGAGCTGGAAAGGTTGAACTTACTGTTAAGCCTGTTTCAAAGCTCCTCTTCACCGTTCTAGATCTCATGAAAGAAAGCGGCTACATCGATTATAAGGTGAACAAGGAAGGATTTGGAAGCGCAACAATCAAAATCTTGAAATTGAATGAATGCAGATCCATCACTCCAAGATACTACACAAAGCTTGAGGAATTCGACAAGTACGTAAGAAGATACCTCCCAGCAAGAGAATTCGGAATGATCATAGTTTCAACGGACAAGGGAGTAATGACACATTACAGCGCCCTTGACCAAAAAACCGGAGGAAGCCTTTTGGCTTACTGCTTCTAAAATGAGAGAAGACATAGAAGAGATAATCGAAGTGCCCGAGAATGTTGAAGTTTCTCTAGACGGAGCCCTTACAATGAAAGGACCACTTGGAACAATCACTAGAAAATTCCAATTCCCTGTCGAATTGAACGGAAAGAAAGTAAGATTGTTTTATTCAAAGGGAACAAAGAATCAGAAAAAAATGATCATGACCACCAAGGCCCACATCAATAACATGATAAAGGGAGTTTTGGAAGGTTTCGAATATAATCTTCAGATAGTTTTTGTGCATTTCCCAATGACCGTTAGAATGGACAAGGACAAATTTTTCGTAAAGAATTTCCTTGGAGAAAGCAAGGAAAGGGTTGCGCAGATTCTGGCCAATACCACTGTAAAGATTGCTGGAGACAAAATAACGGTTACATCCGTTGACAAGGAAGCGGCAGGACAGACTGCAGCGAACATTGAACAATCAACAAGAATCACAAACAGAGATAGGAGAATCTTCCAGGACGGAATTTGGATGACAAAGACCCCTGACAAGAATATCTTAGAATAAAAATGGAAAAAAGAAACAAACCTCGATTTTTAAGAAAGGATTGGCATAAATGCATCAGGCTTGGGGGAACAAAGAAGAACCGGGTTTGGAGAAAGCAAAAGGGTAGACATGGAAAGATCAGACAGAAATGGAAGAATCACGGCAAGGCACCTTCAGTGGGCTATGGATCGCCTAGAGAAATAAGAGGAAAGATCTTGAATTTGCATCCAGTAATGGTTAGCAACATGACTGATTTGATGAATGTTAAAAATGATCAGGTTGCAATAATCTCTGGAAAAGTTGGAATGAGAAAGAAAGTTGAGATGGCCAAGAAAGCTTTGACAATGAATATTAAATTTTCAAATTTCAATCCTCAGAAGATTTTGGAAGGGGCAAAGAAATATGAGGCAAAGCCAAAGACAGAATCAAAACCTGTCAAGGTTGAGAAGAAGGAGACTAAGAAATGAAATTAACAACACAGAAAAGAATGGCAGCTGACATTCTGGAAGTCGGAGAGAATCAGGTCAGATTCGATTCCCTTAGACTGGACGAAATCAAACAGGCAATCACAAAGCAGGATATCAGAGATTTGATCAAGGACAGAGCAATAAGAAAGAAGCCTGGAATTGCCCATGTTGCCAAAGTGAGGAGAAAGAGAACAGGAGCAGGAAGAAGAAAATTCAGAGTTAAAACAAGAAAGAGAGATTACATCAACAGAATAAGAAAAATAAGAACTTACGTTAGAGACCAAATGAATGCTGGAAATTTGACAAAGGATCTTGCAAACAATGTAAGAAAATATGCAAAGGCAGGACAATTTAAAAATCTCAGACAGGCAAAGGATTACATCAAACTAAATAAAAAATGAAACACGTACACATAAAATTACCTTTCAAGAGAAGATTTCAGCACAAGACTGATTATGAGGCTAGAAGATATCTTCTTTCTGGAAACACAGAGAGAATGGTTGTCAGAAAAACCAATAGATATTTGATAGTTCAAATAGTTTCAAGTGAGAATGCCCAGGACAAAGTCATTTCAACAACAAATTCAAGAGAACTTGTCAAGTACGGATTCCCAGAAGCATATTCAATGAAAAATCTTGCTGCTGCCTATTTGACAGGATATTTAGGAGCTTCAAAGGTTATGAAAGATATTCAAAAGACTGTTTTGGACATAGGAATGCTTAAATCCACCAAGGGAAACAGACTATATGCTGTTTTGAAGGGCGCAGTGGATGCGGGCATGGATGTTCCACATTCCGAAGAGATCCTGCCTTCCATGGAAGACATCAAAGGAAAGACAAAAACTGATATTAGCAAAGTTATGGCAAAAATCAAGGAGAGTTTCAAATGAAGAAAGAACAATCTGAAAAAATGAAGAAAACCGACGAGCAAATAGTCCTCGAACCAATGGACAGAAACAAGACTGCTGACAAGGTAGAGGCTAAGATCGAAGAAGTCGCTCCAATCAAGGAAGCCAAGGAAGAGGTCAAGGAAGGATACCAGGGCAAGAAATTCAGCCCAGAAAAAAGAAGAATGAGAAAGGAAGAGATGGAAAAGCTTGCCAAGGAACAGCATCTTGCTTCATGGAAACCTAAAACTAAATTGGGAATGGACGTCAAGACCGGAAAGATAAAAGACATCAATGAAATATTCGACAAAGGAATGAAAATTCTTGAACCAGAGGTTGTGGATCTTTTGATTCCTAATTTGAGATCAGAATTATTGTTAATCGGTCAGGCAAAGGGTAAGTTCGGTGGAGGAAAGGCCAGACTTTGGAGACAGACACAGAGAAAAACTTCCGAAGGAAATGTCCCATCATTCGCATGCATGACGGTTATAGGAGATGGAAACGGACATGTTGGAATCGGACTGGGCAAGGCAAGAGAAACACTTCCAGCAAAGGAAAAGGCAATGAGAGAAGCAAAATTATCATTGGTCAAGGTCGCAAGAGGCTGCGGATCATTTGACTGCAGTTGCAAGGATCAACACAGCATCCCTACAAAGGTCAGAGGAAAGGTTTCAAGCGCAGTCATTGAATTGATTCCAGCTCCAAAGGGAACGGGATTGGCAATTGAAAACGAATGCAAAAAGATCATGAAACTTGCAGGAGTGAAGGATGTTTATTCAAGAACCTATGGACAGACCAGAACAAAGATAAACCTTGCATTGGCTTGTTATTATGCTCTAAAGAACACAATGGAGATGAAAAGATGATAGTAATCATAAGAATGGCAGGACAGATCGGACTTGATAGGAATAAGGCTGATGCTCTTGACAGATTGATGTTGAGAAGAAAATACACTTGCATATTGCTTCCTAAATCCGACATGCCAAAAATATTCAATGTAAAGGATCTTGTTGCCTATGGAGAAATAGACGAGAAGACTTTGAGAATGTTGCTAGCTGCAAGGGCAAAGAAGAATAACAAGATTGTTTCTGCAGTTCCTGAAACTTTGGTTAAGGCATTGATGGAAGAGAAAACAACCTTGAAGAAGGAAGGTTTGAAGCCTTACTTCGGATTACATCCACCTAGGGGCGGATTCAAAAATAAAAGTCTTAAACTTGGATATCCTGCTGGAGTAACTGGCAAGAATGACAAGATCAATGAACTGATACAGAGGATGTTATAATGGTAAAACGAGATAAGAGATCACGATTGAGAGGACTTAGAACCTGCGGTAGAGGATCAAGGAAGAAAGGAAGAGGTTCAGGCCAGAGAGGAGGAGTTGGAATGGCAGGAACAGGAAAGAAATCTTCACAAAAGCTAGTATGGCTCAAGAAACATGTTCCAGGCGGTTATTTGGGAAAGAAGGGTTTCAAATCTGTTAGGCAAAGAATGCATAGAGAATTCCTATCAATAAATGTCGGAGACATCGACAGAAGAATGGCTGCCTTTGAGAATGAAGGGCTTTTGAAAGGAAAGGAATTGAATCTTGAAGGTTACAAGGTTCTTGGAGATGGAGAGATGACATCTAAATTAACTATCACTGCTGAGAAATTTTCAGCCTCTGCAAAAGAAAAGATTGCGAAGGCTGGCGGAAAGGCTGTTGAGACTTCCGAAGAAGAGTAAAATTCAATCGGGGTGAAGAAATTAAAATGAATCTAAACGAGCTTTTAACATATCTTCCTGAAGTCAAGGGACCGATAGAGAAGAAGCTTGGATTTAATGTTAAGCTGAAATGGACCTTGATCATGTTGGCTTCCTATTTCGTTCTTGCAAACATTCCGCTATACGGACTGGCTGCAAACGCGCTTTCTAGGTTTGAATATTTATCGGTAATTCTGGCAACGGAATTCGGATCGGTAATCTCCCTTGGAATTGGTCCAATCGTTATGGCATCCATCGTTCTTCAGCTTCTCGTTGGGGCGAAGATGCTTGACATTGATTTGACACAGGTTGAGGGAAAGAAGCTGTTCCAGGGTTTGCAAAAATTACTGGTTGTATTCTTCTGCATATTTGAAGCAGTCATCTACGTGATGATGGGTGGATTGCAGGCCGATGTTGGCATGACTGGAATGTTGATATTGCAGATATTCTTGGGAGGAATACTTATTATGTTCATGGATGAGGTTTGCTCCAAATGGGGCTTTGGCTCAGGAGTTTCAATGTTCATCGCTGCTGGAGTTGGATGGCACCTATTCACACAGGCATTCGGATTCTTAGGATTGCAGAATCAGATAACATGGTCAGGAAAGGTTTGGTCATTCTTCATTAGCTTGGGTGGTGGAGATACAACAAACGCCATTGCCGCAGGAGCTGCTATTTTGGCAACGATTGTCGTATTCCTGATTGTAGTTTGGGCCCAATCGATCAAAGTTGAAGTTCCGCTTTCTTTTGGAAAAGTTAGGGGATTCGGATTGAGATGGCCTCTGTCATTCTTTTACACTTCAAACATCCCAGTCATCTTGACTGCTGCTTTGCTTGCTAACGTTCAATTGTTCGCTACACTGTTGCAGAATTGGCTTGGACATGCAACAATACTTGGAGGATTTTCCAATGGGGTTGCCTCGAGCGGTCTGGTTCTGTGGCTGTCGGGACAGAATCTGGTTGATTCAGTAATCAGAGGGAGTTTCTCTCCGATGATGTTATTGCATGCTTTGGTTTACATTTTAGTGATGGTCGGAGGATCAATCATGTTTGCTGTTTTCTGGGTCAAGACTTCGGGAACTGATTCTGCCAGCATGGCAAGACAGATTTTGAATTCTGGAATGCAGATCCCTGGATTCAGAAATGATCCTAGAATCCTGGAAACCATCTTGGACAGATACATCATGCCCTTGACAGTGATGGGCGGGGCTGCCGTCGGCATTTTGGCCGCATCGGCTGATCTTCTTGGAGCATTAGTAAGAGGAACAGGTCTTTTGTTAGCGGTTATGATTGTCTATAAGATGTATCAGGATATTGCCCAACAGCATGCCTATGACATCCATCCTTCATTGAGAAAAAGGATGGGAGCACAATAAAATGGAATATTTAGGATTGGTTCATGCCTATCCCTTGCTTAGCATGATTGTTCTGTCTTTTTTCATAACATTGTTTATGACTCTTTGTTACAAGCACTTCTCAAATCAAGAGGAACTGAAAAATTCCAAGGAAAGAACAAAGGAATTGCAGGCCAAGATGAAGGGCGAGAAGGATCAGACCAAGCTGATGGAATATCAAAAGGAAATGCTTCAGATAAGCATGAATCAGATGAGACATTCCATGAAGCCGATGCTGATAACGTTCCTGCCTCTTATTGCCATCTTCGCAGGATTACGATATCTTTATGCTGGAGTTGGAAATTTGATGAATTGGAGCTTTGGGCTTCCGATTTTCTGCAATCTCCTTCCAGGAATCTGCAATGGAGCAGGATGGTTTTTGAGCTATATCATATTCAGCATGGTTTTCAGCATAGCATTGAGAAAGATTCTTAAAGTGCACTGAGGAAAATTAAACATGGCAAAGGAAAGCAAACAAGACAAAAACGATGCAAATCGGGCAATAATGGAATTGCAGATGTATGATCAGCAGCTGAGACAGATGGAAGAGCAGGCTCGAATGGTTGAGCAGCAGGTCTACGAGCATGAGGTCATGATTCTTGCTCTGGAGAATTTGAAGGGAAAGAACGGCTCTGAGACGATGATTCCCCTGGGTCCTGGATTGTTTGTCAAGGGAAAGATCGAGGACACCGAGAAAGTGTATATCCATGTCGGAAACAAGATCATAGCTTCAAAGAAAGTTGAAGAGGCAATCAAGATCATTGAGAAAAGAAGAGATCAGACAATGGAATCTGCAGACAAAATAAGCACCCAGATGCAGAAGATACTCATGAAAATGACGGCCATTGAATCAAAGATGCAGGGTCATTCTGCCGAACACGTTCATGGACCTTCATGCAACCATGGAGAATGCGAAGATGAGGATTGTTCTGGTTGCGGACATAAGCACTAAATTCTATCGGTAAAATTGAATTATCAAAAATTCTTGAGAATTTTCTATTAATGGATTTGTTTTAAGTGCTGACTGGTTAATGATAGTGAGTTATTTCATCCTTTTTACGAAATCTTTTGGCCTTAGAATTCCCAACTCCGAGATAATTGCTTTGATATATTTTGATGGGACTGTTTCAAATGCCAGATTCTTTATTTTTATCTGTCTTGGGGCATTCTTCCAAACTTCTTTGTATGTTCTTTCTTCAATTTTTACATCATTTTGAGAAAATTTCCAGGAGTCTGCAATTATGTAAACTGGAATTTTGTGATTGTTTGCCAGTTCGGCAATCATCTGGCTTCCAATCTTGTTTATTATGTCTCCATTCTTCAACAAAGCATCGGAACCGAGGAAAACAGCGTCGGTGTTTTGAATGAATTGTCCAATTTCCAGATCCGTGATCAGAGTCGTTTTTATTTTTGCTTTTGAAAGTTCTTTTGATGTTTTTCTTCCCTGATATAGCGGTCTTGTCTCTGTGTTGAAGACTTCAAACTTCTTTCCTTTCTTTTTTGCATATATCAAAGCATTGACAACATTGGTTGAATGGCAGTGGGTGAAGATTTTTGAGTTGTTTTTGATTATTTTCAAAACATTTCTGTTGATTTTTTCTTGTGCTTCATCAAAATGCCTTTCAATTTTTTCGATTGGCATCCTTTTAGTCATTTTCAGAACATTCTGAAGCATGGGTTCTGTGGGTCTGAGTGAAATTAATAGTTGCTTATGCTTTTCATCAGGGAAAAGAGAATATGCTTTCAATGAGGCTTTGGCAACATTTCTAGCCCCCTGTATCTTTATGGATTTGATGTCTCTGGCTATCGCATCAAACCTCTTTTTTTCGTTCATCCTATTGCAAATCTGAAGCAATATTAAAATGTTCCGAAGATGTGCAATAAAGCTTAAATACGGGCTTTTGGAGGTATTTTTATGAAGAAAGCTCTTATTACAGGAATAACTGGCCAGGATGGATCATACATTGCAGAATTGCTTCTTGAGAAGGGGTATGAAATCCATGGAATCGTTAGAAGGGTTGCCTCTGAAAACCCAAAACACCGACATTTCAGAATAAACCACCTCATGGATAAGATCAAGATCCATCCAGCATCTCTGGAAAGCTATGCTAGCCTGTTTAATGTTGTTGAGAATGTCAAGCCTGATGAATGCTATCATCTGGGGGCACAGAGTTTTGTCAAATATTCTTTTGAAGACAGTCACTCCACCTACAACACCAACATCAATGGAACAAATTTCATACTTTCTGCATTGAAGGAAAGGGCCCCAAAATGCAAACTCTATTTTGCTGGAACTTCTGAGATGTTCGGAAAAGTAGAAGCAACTCCTCAAAATGAGAAAACCCTGTTTCATCCAAGAAGCCCCTATGGGATTTCAAAGGTTGCAGGATTTGATATGACTCGATATCACAGAGAAGCTTACGATATGTTTGCATGCACTGGAATTTTATTCAATCATGAAAGCCCGAGAAGAGGTTTTGAATTTGTGACTCGAAAGATTACTGATGGGGTTGCCAAGATAAAGCTAGGACTTGAGGATAAAATAACTCTCGGAAATATTGATTCTAAAAGAGATTGGGGCCATTCAAAGGATTATGTTCAGGCGATGTATCTTATGCTCCAGCAGGAAAAACCGGAGGATTATGTTATTGCAACAAATGAAACCCACACCATTAGAGAATTTGTCAACGAATCATTCAACCATGTGGGGATGAAACTCCATTGGGAAGGGAAGGATGAAAAAGAGAAAGCATATTCCAAGGATGGGAAAGTCAGAGTGGATATTTCTAAAGAATTCTACAGACCGGCAGATGTAGAATTGCTTATTGGAGATTATTCCAAGGCAAAAAGAGAATTGGGCTGGGAACCAAAGATAAAATTCAAAGATCTTGTTAGGGAGATGGTTGATGCGGATCTTTCAAGACTGAAAGTTATGGAAGAAATCAAAGAATCATTCTAAAACAAAATGGCAAAGAAAGAAATCATTGTTGCAGCCTCAGGGTATTTTGACACAAAATTTATAAGGATCAAAATATCCTGAGACCTTATGAAGGGTGAAAAAATATGTGTTAAATGTAAGAAGAGATTTATGCCCACTCAATGGAATCAGCTTTATTGTGGATCAAAAACAAAAAAGACTGGATGCTCTTATGAAATGCATCTTAAAAGAATACAGGATTATGTTAAGAAAAATTACAAAGAATATATGCGAGAATATCAGAAGGATTGGCATAAAAAACAAAGATTGCTAGGCACACCATACGCACAAAGACAGCTTAAACATAAACGAGATTATTCAAAAACAAATAACGCAAAATTAAAAACAAAACTATGGAGAAAAAACAATATAGAAAAAATATTAGAATGGAATCGAAGGAGAGTATTAAAGAAAAAAGGAATTATTGGAGAACATACTAAAATGGAATGGTTAAACCTCAAAAAAAGATATAATTATCGATGCGCAATTTGTAATATTTCTGAAAATGAATTAAAAATAAAATGGCAGGGAACGCAATTTGATAAATTGACTAGAGATCATAAATGCCCTTTGTCTAGGGGCGGAACAGATTATATTGATAATATTCAACCCCTTTGCATTAGTTGTAATGCTAAGAAAAAAGATGGGGAGGAGGTGATGAAATGTCAAACGACGTCGTAGTAGCCGCTTCTGGTTACTTCGACCCACTCTTCATATTGGACATTTGAAATATCTTCAACTTGCGAAGGAGCTAGGGGATAGGCTTATTGTTATTATAAATAATGATAATCAGGCTAAAATAAAGAAAGGATATTCTTTCATGAACTGTGAAGACCGAAAACAAATCATTGGAGCGTTGGGTTGTGTTGATGAGGTTTTTGAGAGCATTGATCAGGATGGGAGCGTATGCAAATCATTAGCTAAGATAAAACCAGATATTTTTGCAAAAGGTGGAGATAGAAACTTGGGGAATGTCCCGGAAGTAGCATTGTGCAAAGATTATGGGATAAAAATTGTCGAGGGTTTGGGAGAAAAGATTCAGTCATCTTCAAACCTTGTTAAGAATGAATCTGAGATTATAAGAAGAATGAATTTGAATATGAAACTGGAAACATTAGTTGGAGATATAAAAGTTGTTGAGAAGCCTTGGGGAAAGGAAGAGTGGTTCGCGCACAACAAATTGTATACGGGAAAGATACTTTACATAAATCCTGGGCAAAAACTTAGCGAGCAATACCACAACATGAAGCATGAAACGATCTATGTCCTGGAAGGAACATTAAAAGTTGAAAATGGCAATAGTGAAATGACCTTGGATGCGGGGAAAAGTTTTGTGATTTCTCCAAAAACAATACATCGATTCTGCGCCGTGAATGGCTCGGTAAAACTTCTTGAAGTATCCACTTCCGAAGTTGAGGATGTTATGAGGCTTGATGACAAGTACGGACGAGTAAAGTAAGGTATTTATAGAATATTTACCTGATTAATTGACTGATAAAGGAGGGAAAAATGTTAGAGATGCTATTAAATCCGAAGATGGCCGAAAGAAGGCCATGGGAAATGTTCTTTGTTGGCCTTTTCTATGGGCTGATTTCTATTTTATTGGTTCATGTGTTCTTTGCAAATAATCCTATCTTCTCCAAATATGCCAGCCTGATGGTCATAATGTTTACCGTTATGCTTAGCCTTCCATTTGTTTACTTCACAATAAGGTCTGAGGAGGAGAAGGGATACAGGGAAGGGGGATTCTTCTTCAAGAGCCATGGTAAGGCTCTAATGTCACTTACTTGGCTGTTTATAGGCTTTGTAGTGGCCTTTTCCTTGATGTTTATACTATTTCCCAATATTGTTGGGAATAGCTTTGATGCCCAAATAGAGCAGTATTGCATGATTAATGCTCCGGCGCAGATGGAAGAATGCGTTTCGAAGTATGTTAGGGTAGCTCCCAGCACCATTACTGGAAGTGTTTCTGCGGGCTTTGCTGCCTCTAAAGAATATGCCACGAACATCCTGGTGAATAACATCTATGTCTTGATCTTCTGCCTTCTGTTTTCCCTGTTGTTCGGAGCAGGAGCGATATTCATTCTCGCCTGGAATGCTTCTGTGATTGCCACGGCGATATGGATATTTTCACATTCATCAATACAGAACTTCCCATCGGCCTTTGCCAGATACATGATCCATGGAATTCCTGAAATAGTGGCCTACTTCACTGCGGCCCTGGCTGGAGGAATCATAAGCATTGCTCTCATAAGGCATGATTTCAGCGATAAAAGGTTCTGGGACACAATAAAAGATTCACTTAATCTGATTGCTCTGGCTGTTTTGCTGATTCTTTTCTCTGCGGCCTTTGAGGCATTCATAACTCCAAGGCTCTTTTAGGAATTATTCGGTAAAACGGATTAAACGAGAATATACTATCGAATTGCATAAAATTTATAAACAAAAATAGTATGGATAAAACATGACAAGATTCGTTTGTTCCCTCTGCAATTACAAATTCCAAAGAGAGCATTTTGACAGCAAGATGCAATGCCCTTACTGTGGAAGAAAAGGCGGAGTCAAAAGAGAGGCTTCAGCTTCTGAAATACTTAGTGAAGTAGATAATTTAGAGTAGATTCATTAGACAAAGCTTTCTAGATGTTTAATATTATTAGAATTTTCTTTGATAGATAATTATATGATGTAAAGTATTAAAAGCCAATTTTCTATTGATTAATCATGGTGATGAGGCATATCAAAAGAGGAAAGGATGAGGTCTTTTCCATTCTAAAAACAATAAGGGAAAGAAAATTTGAGGGAAATAGGGGTTTGGTGATAAAGAATGGCATATATCAGTTTTCCACATCCATTGTTGCTAAAATTGGTTCAATTCTTTTTACGATTATAATCGCTAGAATGCTGATGCCAGAGTTATTTGGATTGTATTCTCTTGCACTTTCCACAATTGTTTTGTTTTCTTCATTTTCCGATTTGGGAATTGGGCAAACTTTTGTAATGTTCCTTTCCAGAGAACTTGGTAAAAAGAAAGGAAATGCCCTTGGATATTATAAATATCTTCTTAGAATGAAGGTCCTTCTAACAATCGTTGTCTCTTCCCTGCTGGCAATATCCGCTTATTTCATAGCAAATTATTATTACCACAAGCCAATCTTCTTTGCTTTGCTTGCTGGAGCGATATACATTATTTCCGTTGGTTTATTGGGATTCTTTTCTTTAGTGTTTCAAGCAGACAATGAATTCAAACCAGGATTAATCAAAGAGGCCATATTTCAAGTCTTAAGACTAATATTTGTTCCAATCGCCATATTGTTTGCAATGAAATATTCTGATGAAATAACTCTTCTATGGGTATTCATCTCATTGTCTCTTGCATATTTGCTTTCCTGGGTTTATCTTTATTTGAAAAGACCTTACTACAAAGGGCATAGCCTAACAAATGTTCAAAGGAAGGCAGTTAATTCTTCAGTTGTTTTACTGACTGCAACAATACTCTCAGGAGTCTTCTTCGGATACATTGATTCAATAATCCTCGGAAGATATGTTCAGTCACAGTATATTGGATTTTATCAAGCAGCAATGGCCCTTGTAGGATCTACGGGGGCACTAATCGGATTCGGAGGGGTGTTGTTTCCAATATTTAGCAGATTGAAGGGGGATCAATTGAAAAGAGGATTGAAAAAATCCATTAAAATTACCTTTGTTGCATCATTGATAACTGTAGTTATTGCATTGCTTTTAGCAAATTTTGTGATACTGTTAGTTTATGGCCAGGCCTATATTCTTTCTGCAAACCTTCTCAAACTGCTTCTGCTACTGGTACTAATAGATCCACTTATTGGAATGTATTCTGTATTCCATATCTCCCAGGGCAGACAGAAATTTGTTGCAAAATGGATAGTGTTTGCCACGTTCCTGAATATAATCCTAAATATCCTTTTCATAAAGTTCCTTCTTCAATATTCTGACTATGCCGCGACCTTCGGAGCAGGGCTTGCCACTATAATTTCCAGGGGAATCTATTTGGGAATTTTGAGCTGGAAAAAGAATTAGAGCTTTACGGCTTCAACCACCAATATCTCTCCAAAACTTGTAGGGGTTAATTTGGAGGGCCAAAATATCCTGCTGTGCGAAACAATGCCATTGGTTCTTGTTCTTAATATTCTGAAGCCGGCATCGGAAAGCAATTTTGTCAATTCAGGCAAATTGAAATCAGTCAGATGATGGTTGAGATCTCTGAATCTTTTTGGGCCTGCGCAATACTCTGGAAGTTTTCCAAAAATCATTTTTATTCTGTTTTTTAGGGAGCAAGTATTTGGAGTTGATAGAATGATTCTTCCGCCCGTCTTGAGGACCCGATTGCACTCTTTTAGGAAAGAAAGATTATCATCTAAATGTTCTATAATCTCTCCCGCAATGACAATATCTGCAGACTCTTTTTCTATGGGCCATTCTTTTGAAGCTAGATCACATAATATGTCTGGATGATTGTTCTTGTCGCCATCAAGAGTCAAAACCTTTTTTGCATTTATCCCTCCAGAAATTGGAAGATCCCCTGCACCAATGTCAATAATCACTTTGTTTGAAGCATCTCCTACAAGTTTTCTAATTAAATAATATCTCCTGCTAGTCTGATTATTCATCGCCGTTTTCATTTTGTCCTTTGTAGAATAGAATACTTCAATAGTTCAAAACATATGAAAATCGTTTTTATGTACAAAAATGGCAGGGAGACTGCTGATTTAACCGGATTCTTATTTCTTTTGATTAAAAGAAGATATGAAAAAGCAAGAGTGATAAGTAGGGCATATAGGGCTAATTTTAAATTAAGGATAAAAAATATTGGTGAAATGAAGAATAATGATTTTGCTAGCCAAAATAATTTCAATTTCTTTCTCTTTAAAGAATCTTTCAATGAATTCATGCCCTTGGCAATCCATTTGCATTGCCGGATAAATCCTGAAAATGTCGAGGGTAATTCAAAATATTGATAGGCATTCTTTAAAAAGGCTGTTTTAAATCCTGCATGGTAGAATCTTTTTGAAAAATCACTGTCTTCAAAATAGAATATGGTCTCATCATATCCTTTTATTTTTTCAAATGCTTCTTTTTTTATGCAAAAAAACATGAATGGGTCCCTATCCTTACTAGAATATATCTCTTGTCTGCTAAAAATTTGGACCACTAGTCCTGAAAGGGCGTAGCTTACAATGGTCTTATTTTTTGGAAGACAGTCAAATGCGAAGGCATCTGCGTCTAATTTAGAATTAGATATTTCATCCAATGTATTAATACTGATAAAAGTGTCGGCATCAAGAAAAACAAGTATCTCTCCCCTTGCCGCCTCTGCCCCTCTGTTTCTTGAAAATGCTGCAGAATGCCCTTCATTAAAATTAATTATCCTAATGTTCGAGTGCTCTCTCATCAGTTTTTCAACTATTTCTCTTGTTTTATCTTTGGATCCGTCATTCACGACGATTATTTCAAAATCCTTGAATGTTTGATCCAGTACTGAATCAACTGCTTTTTGAATGACATCCTCTTCATTATGCGCGGGAATAATCACTGAGAATTTTGGTTTTTCCATGATGTTTATTTATAAGAATATTTTATATATCTTGTGAATAGTGTCAGAAATTACTTTCCAAGTTTAAGTAATCTAAAGACTTTTGCTGGGTGTGTCAATGCCCTAAAAATGAACTCTCCCAACTCCCCTTGATAATATCGGTTCAATATTGCAATTTTATAACTCCAGTAAAGCATTTTATTTCTAGAGTTTTCATAAGTATAAAATGGGACTAGTTTATTAGAAAGCCAATAAGAATCACTGATAATTCCCTGTTCCTTCGCCAGTTCATACAGCCCAGTATTAGGATATATTTGAAGAACTGCTGGTTTTTTAAATTTGGGTTTAAATTTTGCAGTTTTCTTCAAAAGGTCAATGGTTTTTGAGACAGTTTTTGAATTTTCTCCAGGAATTCCCACGATAAGGTAGATGTCTGTAGGTATGCCCCATTTGTAAAATATTTTAAGCGCATTAAACACCTGTTCATTGGTTATTCTCTTGTTTATTCGTTCAATCAACTCTGGTGCTCCAGATTCTACACCCAATGAAACATGCACACACCCTGCTTTTTTCATCCAGCCTGCTAGCTCCTCCGAAACGGAAGATACTCTGGTGCTGCAGTCCCAAGAAAGATTTATTTGCTCTTCTATGAATTTTTTGCAAAAATCGATTACTCGGCCTTGGTTTAATGTGAATTCATCATCTACAAAAAAGAGATGTTTGACGTTTGGGAAATTGCTTTTTATCTCCTTTATCTCTTGGATAACATTCTCAACCGATCTTTCCCTCCTCATCCTTTTCCAATAATTTGATGTTGAACAGAAAAGACATCCAAATGGACACCCCCTACTGGTCAAGATATAGGCCGTATTGCTCCTTTCAATTTTATCTTTAAAATAGGAATGTTTTGGAAAGGGCAATTTATCCAAGTTCATTATCGATGGGCGATTGCCCGTATTTACTATTTTTTCTCCATCCTTGAATGCGATGCCTTTTATTGAATAAAAGGCTTTTTTATTTTTAGAGTTCAATTTTTTTGCAAGTTCAGCGATGGTTTCTTCTCCCTCTCCAAGTACAATAAAATCCACTGGAAAATTCTCCAATATTTGCTGATACATTGTTGTAGGATGCACTCCCCCCAAGATAACTTTTATGCTGGGGTCAATCTGCTTTGTTAATCGAGATAATTTAAATGCGGAAGTCCGATTCATGGTCATAGAACTGATTCCTACAACATCGGGTTTCTCTTGGATTATTGTTCTTTTAATTTGATTAAAAACAAGCTTCCATGAATCTCCAAAATGATTGTAGACCTTGACCTCGTGGCCCTCATTTTCTAGAACTGCGCCAAGGTAGGCAAGCCCCAGCGGATAGATGGGATTTTCATCCTTTACAGAAAAGTCTGATAGTTCAGATGGTGGGCTGAACAGTAGGAATTTCATAGATCTCCTCCAAAATAATCAGGGGGGCAGTGTATGATCTTAATTTTTGATTTAGCCATTCTTTGGATTTTGAGCATAATTTTCGAAGAATATACCCCTTTATATGCATTTCCTCTGTTTAATATAAGTGTTTTTGTTAATTTCATTTTACTGTTCTTAAATTAAAATGTAATTCTCTTGCTGGAAAAATATAGGGTAAAAACATCTCATATATTAGTCTTGTTTTTTTCCAATTAGCAAGAAGTGAAATGCCCATGGCCCTATGCAGCTTTCCAAAGATAATCTTCGGCCTAACTTCGAATAATCGATTTTCTCCCTCAATTTCCTGCGAGTGCATTATTGAGTTTTTATGTGTTTTGTTTATGGCAAAATAGTCCAGAGACATGGAAGTAAATGGGCGAACGTGCTGCAGATCTCCCCATGCGCCATGGCTAGAAAAATGTGGCATGGATAAAAAGATTTTCCCATTTTTTTGGGAAACCCTGTGGATCTCTTTTAAAAAATGAAGTCGGGAGTTATAATCTGGAAGATGCTCAAAGACCATTTCAGCTTTTATTTCTTCAAAAGTATCATCTTTGAATGGCCATTTATCTTTTCCACAATCAAAATAAAAGTCTGCCTTAACCTTCCTACTTATATCGCAATTAATCCAACCTTGGAGATATTTATTCCCGCAACCAATGTTTAATTTTTTCATTTTATTAGATTAAATACTTCTTCAACACCTATTTCATTGATTTTTTCTTTCTTTATAATTTTATCGATACTCCTATGGGGACCCCATCTTTTCTCATCAGTGGGCCCAAAAATAGCTAAAATGGGAGTATTTGTCAGCTCCGCAAAGTGAATTGGCCCGCTGTCTGATCCAATCATTAAATTTGATTTTGAAATGAGTCTTACTGTTTGAGAGATCGTTAGTTGTCCTGCCAGATTAAGTGCATTATTCTTGTTTTTTATATTTGAAATAAGAGTGTCTATTTTTGAGCGATCACTTTCTGATCCAATAATTAAAAATAAGTCGTCTTTGCTAGATTCATCAAGAAGGTTCATGAGCTTAGCCCAATTTGCCAAATCCCAATTCTTTTCATTCAAAGGAGTAATTGGATGGATTATAATCCTCTTTTCACTTTCATTTTTGAATAGTGCATCAACCTCTATCTTTTCAGTATTTTCTAATTTTAATTCTATAGGGGTCTCATTTTTGGTCATACCCAATGAGCGGATCATTCGATTGAATCGTTCAATTTCACTCTCATCTGGCAGATAGTCAAATCCTGCAATTTTAGTTCTGGCCTTGAAAAATTTAACTAGGATTTTTATAAACTTTCTGTTAGAAAATGCTAAAACCATATCATATTTTTCTTTTCTTATGCCTTTAAAAAAAGATAAAACATTTTTGACATTTGAGGGTTTAAAGAATTCAAATATCCCTATATGTCTTTTAACAAAAGGATTATCCCAGAGGATGATATTATCTACATAGGGTGTAGCCTCTGCAAATTCTTTATTCCATGGTCCAATCACCAAATCTATTTTGGCAGAAGGATAATTTTCTCTTATTGTTTTGATAAATGGCAGGCTCAAGGCATAATCCCCTATATGTTCCGTTCTAAAAATCAATATCTTCTCTGTTTTATCTTCCATTTAATTGATCTCCCCTAGAAGAAGTTTGAATTGCTCCTTGAATAGTTTGAGCATTGCCTGTTCATTTATCTTTTGAGCCTCTTTTCTGAATTCTTTGCTTAATTTTTCCTTTGAGGCGAGATTCATCGAAAAATAATCTTTAACCTGCCTGGCCGCTGCACCTTCATTTAAATCCACTATAAATCTTGGATCTGCCCTTTTCACTACCTCTTTTGCACCAGTAATGTTAGAAACTATTGCGGGCATTCCTGCAGCCATTGCTTCAATTATTGTGACTCCAAATGCTTCTCCCCTGCCCATATGGAGATATAGACTACACCCCTCTAGATATTTGGTAAAATCTTCTTTTTTGCCTTCGAAATGAACATCTTTGATTTTCCATTCACTTTTAACTTTCCATTCTCCCAGAACATAGAGCTTGGATTTTGGAAAATCATTTTTTATAATTTTGAAGGTTTTAATCAAGAGATCGATGCCTTTATAATAATAGTCGGGACCATTTCCGATAAAAAGGATGTTATTTGATGAAAGTTTAGGTTTTATTTTTTTGAAAGTGTTTAATCTTTTGTCAGAGATAAATGGGTAGATAATTTTTGATGGAACTCTGAGACCTAGCTTCTTAAATAATTCCTGTTCAAGCGGACTTCCACATAGAACACCATCGACCTTACTGAGTAGGAATTTTGCCGTCAGCCTTTTAATTTTTGAATTATTTTTGATATTATATTTTTTTTCATTGAACAATTGCTTGCTGTTCAAATAGAAAAGTCTGGGGTCTGAGAAAAGAATAATGATTTTTGATTTTGAAGGAATACTGCCTGTGGCTCGGAGGAGAGATAGTTTTGCATAATCTCCCTCACTGAGATATATATCATATCCTTTTGGGACCTTCCAGCTTAATTTTTGAATATCTGCTCCGATTTCCTTGGCAAAGGCCATGTGAACTGGATGTTTGCCCGTATAAAGAAATAATATTTTTTTATTGTTTGATTGCTTGTCCATACATCTCCTCAACATTTTTGTTGATATTGTTCCAATCAAAATTATTTGAGTATTTTAATCCATTTTTTATCAATCTTTTTCTTAAAGGCCTTTGATTTAAAACCAGATTTATCATTTCCTTAAGCTTCTTAACATTTTTCCAGCCAACTATCAAACCATTCTGATTGTTCTTAATGAGATAGGGCAATGATCCTCTGTCTGAAACAATAACTGGTAATTTGGAGGCCATTGCTTCAATGGCAACTATTCCAAATCCTTCCCATTCTGAAAATAATGTAAAAATATCGGAGGATCGGTATGCAATTTTTAAATTTTTATCGTCGAGAATTCCCGCGAATATAAGTTTGTCTTTTATTCCAAGCAAGGTTGCCTTGTCCATTAATGTTTGTTTGTATCCCACATCTTTTCCAATCAAAAGAAGATTGCAGTTTATGTCTTTTATTGCTTCCACAACATATTGCAATCCCTTACTCTCATGAATTCTTCCAACATAGAGGATTGTTGGCCTTCCAATCAGTCCATGCTTCTTTTTGAATCTCATGATTTCTTTTGTGGATGCATGGCCAAAATTATCAAGATCTATTCCTCCCGGCAATAACATTATTTTATTGGGTTTTATCTTGAATTTGTTTAGGAGATATTTTCTTTCTAATTCTGTGAGTGCTGTGCAGAAATTTGCATTCTTCAGCAATCTCCCAAAGGCAAGGTTATAGGTTTTTTTGAAGAAACTATGTTTTTTATTATGGAAAAATCCCTGTGCTGAATAAATCATTGGTCTTTTATTATTCAGAAATGAAAGAGCATATGTTGAGGTAAATCTGCCATGCCCATGAATGTGAACAATATCAAAGGTATCCCATATTTTATTCAGGGTGGATTTAAATGATTTTGAATAGCCAAAGCCCCCCAGCCATAGGTCGTTCTTGCAGGTGATTATCTTCACTTTTTCTTTTGAAATGATGCTTTCCTTGAGTTTTGGGAGGTATAATGTTGTTTGAAGGATGGTTACTTCGTTTTCTTCTGCCTGCCTAGTGGCCAATTCCCAAATCACCTTCTCAGTTCCACCGGGATAGGATATCGGTACGCTGCTTATATGAAGTATCTTCATTTTAATGCTTCCCTGTAAATTCTTTGTAATTTTTTATTTCTTTCTTTTATCGAGAATTTTCCATTCTTGATTTCATACATACATGCGTTAGACATTTTTTCTCTTAATTTTTTATTTTTAGCAACAAAAATAATCTTTTTTGAGAGGAGGTTGGAAGTTTTTTCAACTTCATTGGAAGATTGATTATCTATGGTGCATCGAGTCGGTAAAACAAATCCTGTTACTCCGTCCGAGATGATTTCATCAATTGCCCCGGTAAGTTTTGTTTTCAAAGCAACAGTTGGAACTCCGAAAGACATTGCTTCAAGTATTGTGAATCCGAATGTGTCCATCAGACTGGGATAGAGGAAAATGTCTGTTTGTGAAAGAATAGTTTTAACTTCATCATTGGAGATAAGATCATAAAGTTCAATCTCTTTGTATTTTTTGAGATCTATTTCCTTGGGCAAACTGGAAATGAAAATCATTCTGGAGTTTGGAACTCTCTTTTTTATTTTTTTCATTGTTGCTAGGGCGATTTTTCCACCCTTCAGACGAAAATCTCTTCCGATAAATGTGACTGTGAAGGCTCCTGCATTATTCTTTTTGACAATCGTTTGCTCTTGAACCGCAGGATAAATTATCTCAAGCTTGTCTTTTATTTCTGGAAAATAATTAATAATCTCTTTTTCAGTTTTTTGTGTCCAGGGCATTATTTTTTTACAATTATTTGATTCTAATATTCTTCTGACCCTGCTTTTTCCAATAGTGGTATTCATTCCAGAGACCCACATGCTCCACAAAGATTCCATGTCCGCAACCCATGGCCTATCGTTATTTTTTGAAAGACAATGGGCACAATGAATGAGGTCATATTTTTGAGAGGTTTTGGTCTCCCAAACATTAGCAATTGGAAGGTTGAAAAAATCCGTCCATTTACGAATATTGACTTTTAATCTAGTCAAAAACCAAAATTTTCTTTTGTTTGTGATAACTCCTTTTTGATTTGAAGTATTAAGAAATGCCATATTTTGGGGGGGATTTTGAATTAATGACTGATAATATGGGGAATCTGGAAATTTCCAAGGATACTGGAGATAGACTTTAATGTTTTTCATTTTAAGACTCTCAGCTTATAGTAAATCTCGGCGGATGGAAAAATCCATGAAAAAAATCGGCAATAAATCCTATGGTTTAGATTGATTAAAGGATTAAACAGCCAATTTAGTTTACTTGAGCTTCCAATTCCAAAGTTGATTTTTACTTTTTCAACTTTAAAAAAATCTCTGTTTGCTCCGACCTCATGGCTATAATTTCCTTTTTCAAAGTAGCTGAAGGTCCATGGGGTGAAAAATCTCACATGGGTGGGGTCATTAAACTGCCCCCAGGCACTATAGAACGGCGTTCTAATGATTATAATTGCATCTTTTTTGCAGATCCTATGAAATTCATGCATTAGTGGAACAAAATTAGTTATGTGTTCTAGAACATGGTTTGCAACTATTTCATTTACTGAATTGTCTTTGAACGGCAAAGGGGTCTTCTCAAGATTAACAATCAAATCTGGACGGACATTCTTTGAAATGTCGCAATTAATATATCCAACTTTTTTATCATTTCCGCATCCTAGATGCAGTTTTAGATTTGTTCCTGAAATTTTTTTCATTTTAGAAACTCCACGATCCTGCTACTCAATCCTTTCTCCCCATAGGGATTGTTGAACTTTTTTATTTTGAAGTCTTTGGATGAGAATTCTTCAATTTTATTTAGAGTTCTTGGAATGTTAAGGTTGGAAAGGAATTGGAAGTTTGTTGTTAATCCTTCCTGTCTTTCTGTGGCTCTTCTGAGAATTATGCAGGGTTTCTTGAATATCAAACTTTCTTCTTGCAAACTTCCTCCATCACAGATGATTAAAGAGCATTTCGATAATTGGAAGATGAATTCGGGATAATCAAGAGGCTTGATTATCTTGATATTCGGGTTTTCTTGTATTTTTTTGATTAGATTAAACTCTTGAAGTTTCTTTAGAGTGTTATCATGCATCATAAAATAAGATGGTGTTTGAAGAGTTGAAAGTATTTTTACAATTCTTCCAAGTCTCTTTGAATTCTTTATGTTTTCATGTCTATGAATTGAGATGAGAGTGAATTTTTTAGATGAAAGTGGTTTGGTTTTATTTTTCAAAGCCATTTTATAGGCAATTGAAGCAGAATCAACGACTGTGTTTCCGATTGTTATGACTTCTTTTTTATTTTGGTATTTAGAAAGGTTTTTTTCTGCCCTTTTGGATACTGCGAAAAGAATATCTGAAAACCTGTCTGCAATTATTCTGGAAATCTCTTCTGGGAATGGTTCGAAAAGATTATTGCTTCTCAATCCTGCTTCAAGATGAACATTTTTGTAATGTTTTGACGGGTTGAAGAGTTTTGATGATGCAAATGCTGCAGTTGCCGTAGTCATGGTATCTCCATGATAAAGAACATATTTTAGTCCCTTCAATTTATTTAATTCATTTTTTATTTTGAAGATAAGGCCGAGGTTCCAAAATATTGCCTTTGTGCTTTTTGTATTAAACTTTGAACTTGTTTTTGGCTCTTTTGATAGGATAATATTTGGCTTGTTAACTTTAAATTTTTCACAAAGATCCCTAAGACTATGTTGACCAGTATGGATAAAATAATATGAAATCTTTCTTTTTTGTAGTTCAAGCATTACTGGAAAGGTCTTTATGAGCTCTGCTCTGGTTCCAAGAATTATTGCTACCTTGTACGGTTCATTCATTTTACAAATGTAAGATTATCAAACTCTGCATACCCTCCAGAAGTTCTTAGGAATTCTGGATTTATGAGGATTGAATTATCATATGTTATTTCCCAGATCTTTATTGGGCCTCTTACGCCTTGGAAATAAACAAAACTTTCATTTTCAGTCATTGCGCCCTGTGATTTAAGGTAGGAAACAACAAAATCATCTTCGCTGTGTGCTAGAGTGATGTATTTGTTTTCTTCTCCATAAAGATAGAGTTTTGCAAGTTCAGATTGTGAAGTTCTTTTACTAAGATACATCATTGCGCCTGCTTTGTCAATTGACATTCCGCTTGTTCCTTGATTCAAACTTGGTATAAGATATGCTGTTGAATCTACTCCTGAACCAAAGTCAATCATCTTTCCAAGGAAAAGGTATCTTATTGGAAGGCGGTATTGTGTATTCTGATAAACAAAGATGCCTATTGGCTGCTGTATTGCTCCAGTTGAATCTATATCCAATTTTATTCCTGCAAGCCCTGCTGCTCCTGCTGGCAGGATAATCTGTTTTGAACCCTCATAATAAACCAAATCATCATCCAGCATAAATCCATTTCCAGTGTAAATATACGAGGTTGAATTTCTGGTTTCAACGGTTTGGGCAGTATTCTTCAGGAATGTTGCAATATAACTTACCCTATCATTATTATTATCTCCGCCAATGCTTGAAAATGCAGAATACTTTCCAATATCTGAAGAGTCTATTAGGAAGTAAGAAACATTATGGGTTTTCATGAAACTCAATGCAGTTTCTTCATTAGGCGTTGTTAAAACATATCTTCCAATTAAATGATCCCAATAACCTATAAAATGTCCCCCATCAGTTACTGTCGGTCTTTGTCCGATTGTTTGTACCCAGTAACCATAATCCCACCAATGAACAAAGATATCATTTGAATCTGTACTGTTTCTTGCCCAAGACATTGCTTTCTGCCATTGCTGATTGTATTGACTTGGAACCATGTTCTTTGCGCTATAAACTGTTCCTGCAGAATATTGGACAAGAGTTATTGTTGAAAGAATTAATATGATTATCAAAGCTATTGTGAATGCTCCTTTAATCAAATTATCCTTAGTATGTTTTGCATAATTTGAAATTAAAACCGGTAAGAATGCCGAGATGATAATCACAAACGGGGTAATGATATAAAGCAATCTTATCGCTCCCCTCATGGAGATTATTCCGAAGAAGGCAAATGATAAAAGGAGAATGTATGAAAAATCAATGTTCTTGAAGTCATTTAGAGTTTTTTCATCATTTATTCTGAATGCTTTAATGTAAATTGAAAGTGCAACTATCGCAAAAACAATCAAACCTCCCAAGTATAAAAGTTTTGAAATGAAATTATCTCCATTTAAAATACTGGTTGAAGAAAATCTGCTGAAAATAAAAGTGGTTATGAAAACAATAAAAAAGGAATTTAGCAGGACATTATTCTTGCTATTGAAATGTTTGGTTATTTCATAAAAAAAGAGTATGGATGTTATCAAAAAGAACCAGGTAAGATATCCAAGGCTACTTAAAATTTGAGTGAAATATGGGGCTGCATTTTCTGCAACTGTTAATGCTACTCTCTCACGACCATATGGATAAAGCAATGTTTCAATTATTCCTGAAAATGTAGAAACAAAGTTTGTTGGTTCCCTAAGATAGATTGCAATAATTCCAAGTAAGATTACAAGAAGGATACTAAGAATGGTTTTTGGCAGTTTTATTTTTTCAGATAATTTGGAAATTTTATCAAGGGAAACAATCCAATAGATAATCATGAGGGCAAGAACAAATATTGCCAAGCCAGTATCTGTGAATCTAAACATTAATGTCTTGATGCTTGATCCCTGCAAAACTAAAGTTAAAATTGCTGGAATAATCCATGAAACAAAGATTATCGAATTTTTTGATTTCTCTTTTTCAAATATAAAAAAACAAAATGTTGCAAGAGAGATAATCATGAAAATGTATCGGTATCCTCCCCAACTCCATTCCATTAATCCTGTGAAGATTCCGGCAAGAATTCCGAAGACAATTTGTTTGTTAAGTTTTTCAGATTTCCAGGCAAGTGTGAAGAACAAGAATGCAAACCAGAAGAACATCATTCCAAGACTTTCAAGCTCTGTGACTCCAGCCATTGTTCTTTCAAGAAGTGTTGGGGTGAATGAATAGAATAATGAGGCAAAGATGGCAATCAAGGCCGATTTTGCTTTGTTGAATTTCATTGATGCAAGAAGATAAATGAAAAGGAAAAATCCGATAAGGCCTATTGCGAAAAAGATTGGTCCCCCAATAATCATAGAATATGTTGGGCTGACTGTACTTGAGAATATAGTCATAATTTTGTAAATTCCAACTAATGTCCAAGGCATAATTGAGCCATATGCCCAGCTTTGTACGCCTGTTGATGGATATCTCATTGAATCAATTTTTGTTAAATTTCCTGAGACTATATCTTGAACATTTCTTAGGTAAAGGTAAGGATCAAGATCGGGAGCAAGGGTCCAGTCATTTGTTGTAACATCTTTTAGGCCGGAGATATTTGATGTCCTGACCATTGTTGTTGTGATAAGAATCCAGATAAGAATTGGCCAAACCATCAAAGCATATTTTTCATAATATGCGAGGATTGTTGAGCATAAAAGTGAAAGGGCGAGAAGAAGCCAGATTCCTGCGCTGAATAAAGTTATTGTCTGGCCGATGATTCCGCTGCCGAGTGTGACCTTTGCGAGGTTCAATATGCCAATTAATAGAATTAAAGCAGTCAAAGAAGCGAACATAGTTACATAATTGTTCTTGAAAAGAATTTGTTTAAGTTTATTGTAACTCTCACTCTCATCCATGTCCATTCAACAAAATATCGACTTAAAAACCTTGTGCATAATTGGTCACATATTATATAATATAGACAAAGAAGAGAATTATTGCAATCAGGAGTTCGAGGCCGATTATGAATCCCACAACATCGATTTCATGGACTTTCTTGCTTGGTTTTATGAACTTTAGGAAATTTATTGCAAAATGGGTAAGGCTGTAGGTTTTGTTGTAGGGAGCAGAAAGGGAATTGTCTTTCTTTGGAATTCCAAAATTTTCTGCTTTCAATCCGCTTCGAAGTTTTAATATTCCCTCAATTATGAATGGAATGAACATGAAGATGGCGATTTTTTCCATGTTTCCCAGTATTGCGAAACATCCGATCAAAACCCCAAGGGGATAGGTCAGGGAATCTCCGGGAAAAACCTTTGATGGATATTTGTTGAATATAAGGAATGCAATGAGGGAAGCTACTATAATCAAAGCAATCACGGAAAGCCACATGGCATTGTTTGAAGCTGCAACTATGCCTAGGAAACTGAAGATAACTATTCCAAGACCTGCCTCAAGCCCGTTATAGCCCGCTAGGATGTTGTATCCGTTGGATGTGCCCATTATTGCTAGGGGGATAAGAATGAGAGGGTAAATCAGTCCAAAACTCACTTCTCCAAGCAAGGGAATATTCATTGAGTGCTGTCCTGCGCTGATAACCATCAAAGGAAATGCTGCCGGCAAGGTCATAAGGAGTTTCTGCCATTGCTTAAGACCCTTCTTCCATCCAAGAATGTCATCGACAAATCCGATGAATCCTGCAAGCATTAAAGTTATGAGAAGGGCAAGTATTCCAATAAGGTTTGACTCTGAATGAAGTACAAATACTTTCATTGCAATGTAGAAAAGTATTGAGAATACTATTGAGCTTATAACTGCGATTCCCCCGGCCTCGGCAACTAGAGGTTTAGAGTATTTGTTCATATCTCTTCCGACAAGTCTATTCAGTCTTGCAACACCGATCCACCATTTTATCAAAGAGAAGCTTAGGATGAATGAGAATAGGACAATCCCAAGGGTAAGTAGTAATTCTTGCATATTTCAGAGAATCTTCGCTATTTTTTAAAGTTAATTGCCTAGGAAATAATCAAGGATAGATACTGGTTTTCTGGATTCTTTTTTATGGAGATAGGTGTAGATGAGGTCCAGAAGATAGTGGAATGAAAATCCGATTGTGATATAAAAAATTATTTGGGAATAAAAGCTTAGAATTAGGAGAATAATGAATGATTCAAGAGTATGAAAGATGCAGAGAAATTTCTTCTTTTGTTTTTTGTGTTTATGCTCATTTTGGATAAACCATTTGTAGGCTCTGCTTACACTGAGATCTTTCTTTTCTTTTACGTAGACAAACCAATGGTCAACATCGATAAGAACGGATGATGCAAAGATGATGATCAGAGCAAGCAGTGGAAGAGGAGTAAACACCCAGAGGATAATGGTAAACAAAAACCCTAAAAGAATGTGGTTTCTTGGGTACATGTTAGTTTCTCATTTAATTATGCTCATCGGAGACCTGGCCGATGAAGTCTGAGAAGGCAGGTCGGGTGATGAAAACTCCGATGCAGATTCCGATTATTGTTGTGACTGCGAATCCTCTGACCATTCCTGCGCCTGCCCACCAAAGTGGAATCATGGCCACGAAGGCGGTTGAGAATGATCCAAAGATGATGAAGAATGCTCTCTTGATCTTTTCTTTTAATGTGTGGGAGACTTTCTTGTTTCTTGATTCATCGATTATGACAATCTGATTGTCGACGCCAGTTCCTATGGCGGCGAGTATACCTGCGATGGAAACAAGATCAAGATTCCAATTGATTGCGGCCGAAACTCCCAGTATGATTAGGATTTCTGCTCCAACTGTGAAAAGGATTGGAAGTGAGTAGACAAGTCTTCTGTATCTTATGAATATGATTAATGCTACTGCCAGGCCGGCTCCGAGAGCGGCTAGGAGAATGTTGTTAACGAATTCCTTTCCAAGAAGAGGAGAGATGGAATCAAGCTTTACTATCTGAAGTTTGAATGGAAGGCTTCCTGTTATGAGGACTGTCTGAAGTTTAAGCATGTTGGCCTTGGCATTGTTGAATGCCTCCTGCTGGGTTGTTCCAGTTCCTGGGCCTCGGATGGAGATTGATGTGGCGTCGGTTTTTCCCTTGAGGCTAGCATCTATTTGAAGACTGTCTACTAACTGATCGTCAAGATAAAGGTCAAGTGGCTTGCTGAGTATTCTTTCTCCATTGGAAGTCATGTTGATGTCAAGCTTGCCCGTTACCTCTCCCTGCTTCTGGGCTGCCTCTGGACTAAGATAGATTACGAATTGGAAATTGCAGTAGTAGCCTCCCTGGGACTGTTGGCATTCCTGTATTCCGGAACAGGATGCGTCATTTCGGCATACGGATTTTATGTCATCCTTTCCACCGACGAAAACTGAATCCTCTCCAATCTTGGCTTCGAATTTTCCCTGCTTTCCTATGAGATCCTGAAGTTCTGCCGGAGATGCTCCTGCAACTTCAACAATCATATAGGTATTTCCTGAGAGGTCTGATGCTGCCCTTATGGCAATGTCTGAAATTCCGTAAACATTCAATCTTTCCTTGCTGACAGTTATCAAATCTGCAAGTTCTGATTGGGTTAGTTTTCTTTCTGGCTGAACCAGTGCTTTAGCTCCGCCGGCAAGATCCAGGCCGGCCTTCAATCTGGTCTTTGGAACTTCAGATACTGTGAATTCAGGATAACTTGCGAACAGGATTCTTGTTCCCTTGTTTGTTATGATTGTAAGCTTGATTTTCTGATCCAATTGGTCTCTGATGGCATTAAATTCAGAGATGTTTGAAATTGTTTGTGAGTTGATTGATTCTACTGTTTCATTGAGGGTGATGTTGAGATAGTTTAGTTCTGTTGGAATGAATGTTATTCCCAGATTATCATCCACCTCTATTCCCAGATTGTAGGCCGAATAATCATAGGCTGCTTTGTTTGTTATGAGTGTGATGTTTTGTTTGTGAACATTTAGGAAAATCTTTCCCAGGGCGTCGGAATAGTCTGCCATGGATGAAATTGGAAGATCATTCATGGCGGTGATGATTTCTCCCTTGGTCAATCCGGATTGGGATGAAAGGGAATTTTCAGGGACATATTTCACAAGAACTCCGTGCTGGAAATAGCCAAGAGGGTTTATGGCGAAGATTGATGCGACTAGGCAGACTGCAAGGAACCACATCTTCCAGGTCATTTTGAAATTTACTTGGGCCATTTTATTTTTAGTTTGTTTTTGGTTTGTTTATTTGAATCCTTTTCTGTCACAGTACCATTTGAGGAGAGATGCGTTCATTCCCCAGGTGACTATAATATCGGTTACGAGACCGATTGCAAGGATAAGGAATATTTGTTTAAGTGTTGGAGCAAGTGAAAGTGAAAATGCTATTAATACTGTTGCAAGTGCGGTCAGGGTCATTGTCAGGCCAGTTTTCATGGCACTGTGGATTCTTTTGTTGAGTGTTTCTTCGTCTCTTCTCTTTAGAACCACTGTGGTAAGGAGGATGTCTGTGTCGACGGAATAACCGATCAACATAAGGAATGCTGCTATTCCTGCTGTGGAGATTCTGATTCCAAAGTAATCCACAATTGCAAGGGGAATCACAATGTCTGCAAATGCACAAAGTATGACGTAAAGACTTGGAAGAGGGGATCTGAATAATATAAAGATAACAACTGACATGAATAGGAAAGCCAGCAACATTGCCTTGAGAAGCTCATTGTAGAAGGAATTACTGAGAGAGTTTCCTGTGAACTCCATGCTTGAATCCTGTTCATTCAATTGATAGCCTATGACTTTTTCCACTGCCGGTCTCAATAGGTCTGGGCCCGAGGCAGTTTCAATGGAAACCGCTATTTGCTTTCCCGTTTGAACATCATTCAAGGATCTTATGACCACATCAGGAAAATCAGTTTTGAGGGCTGCTTCAAGGGCAGTTGTTGAGATGTTGTCTGAAAATATTGACAATGATGTTCCCCCAGTCAGAGTTACATCCTTATGCATAATGTCACCGGTGGCTTGATAGAATACTATGATGTAGGCAAGTGCTCCTATGAGCATGATAACTGGAATCAGAAGAAAAATCAGATGATGTCGGTCATAGAAGTTTCCTTTCTCTGCATTTGCCTCATATTTTTGCTCATGCTGAACATGATGGGTTGGGTGCTGTGTTGGATGCTCACCAGAATTTTCCATGAAAAAGTTACTATGAGAATGTTTAAAAATATGTTGGTTGTCATTTTTGATAGCGCATCTGTGGTCTAATGGTTAAGACAGTAGCCTTCCAAGCTACTTATTCGGGTTCGAATCCCGACAGATGCATATAAACTTCTTTTTCTAAAAGAAGTTTAAACAAGAAAAGATTTCTAGGCGAGTATATAATATACTGGGTTTGGGCGGGGCTAAACTTTATATAACTCCAATAATCTGATTTCTTAGAGCAGGGGTACCGAAGCGGTTTAACGGAACAGACTCAAAATCTGTCGGCTTAGTGCCTTCACAGGTTCGATTCCTGTCCCCTGCATAAGAACCTCTGCGGGTTCTCATACGTTCCTGCAACCGAGGTTCCTTGAGGTTCAACCTCCTCACAAAAGGCAACAAAGAAAAAACAAAATGGAATCAAATAATGAAGAGATTTACGACAGGAATGGAGTGAAGTTCAAGCATATTGGAAATGGATACTATCGAGTCCTGAGAACGGAAGAGGAAAAGAACAAAGCATATGAAATTACTCCAGAATTCTTGGGCGCATTCCTTAAAAGCATGGTTGGCGCCGGTAAGGAGAACACGTTAGAGAAAAGGGCTTCTGAATCTCAGGCATAGGAAATTATTTTAATTGCGGTTGTTTCTGGGAAGAATAAATTTCTTTGAATTTTTCGTAGGTTTCTGATGGATTTTTGACGCTGACACATTTCACAAGGCCCTTTACTGGATAGTCGTTTCCACCTTCCATGAGCTTGTCTCCGAAGAAGGTTATGTTTTTTAGGGAAAGGCCATAGTTGGCTACAAACCTTTTCAGACCATATCGTTTGTCTATGCCTTTTCTTGTTATGTCCAGAGAGGTTGTTCCCCCAATATGAATGTCATAGTCTGGAATTATCTTGGAGAGGTATTCTGCAAATCTTTTTCTTTTTTCCATGGTGGAATCATAGTTGTCCTTTGATTCCTTGGGGGCGCTTCTTCCAAGTATGGAAAGGGTAATCTGACTCCCACGATCCTGAATATTGTCGGAAGCAAGGGGGACTAGCCCTTCGATTTTGATTAGATTTTCGAGAGCAGAAATGATTTCCTTCTTTTGATTTGGAAGAAACTCATCGGCATAGATTTGATGGGTTTCCCTATTTTGAATGTAATAGCATCTGGTTCCTGTGTTTGATAGGAGATAATGAGGGGTTTTGAGCCTGGAGCTTATCATTTTGAAAAGATTCTCCATGTTTGTTCCGGAGATGAATGCAAATAGGTTGCTTTCATGGAGGGCATCAATCTGCCTGGCCATTCTGTCCTCGACAATCTGGCAGCTCTCTGTTATTGTGTTGTCAACATCGCATACCATGAATTTCCTGTTCGAATTTAGCTTTGGATCCATTATTCGATTATTGCTGATTTTCTCTTTTTCAACTTTTGTATGGTTAATAGATATAATTTTAAACCTCTGCTGGGCTGTTTTCATTATAGAATAGTCCGGATAGCGCGTAAAGTATATAAGTTAATTTTGCTTCAAATTAAGATGCTGCCACCACAAAATCCAAGGATCGCATTGCCAAATTATTTGCTTGATCTGCGAGAAGACATTAAGATAGTTGGTGCTGAAAAAATTCTTTTAAAATGGCATAGGAATAATTTTAAAACATATTCTGAGGCTGCCAAAACTTTCAAATTATCTGAAAGTTTCTATAGAAGAGTTATAACCGGACTCAATCCTCTGCCAATTTGGATTCTTAGAAAAATTTGTGAGAACAATAGGAGGTTATTGGATGAAATATTCTATACTGGAATAAAATTTACTGCTAGGCAAGGCAGAGATACTCTTCCAAAACATGTTGATCCCAGGTTGGCATATTATGTCGGATTTCTTCATGGGGATGGACATTTGGATTCCAATGAAAAAAGAGTTTCATTTTATGATCAATATTCTGGACAGATTAATCTGATGAATGAATTGACCCTATCAATTTTTGATGTGCCTGGAAGAGTTTTTGTTAAGAAGAATAAATTTGATAGGACAATGCCTGCTCTCGATGTTGGAAGAGTTACTGTTAATTCTTTTCTTTCAGAAGTGCTAAAGGTAAATCGGGGTAAACGGATTGCCAATATAATTCCGGGAGGAATAGCAAAGAATAAGACTCTGTTAAAATGGTACATCTGTGGCCTTTTTGATGCCGAGGGTGCAATGCCTCTGAATCCTCAAAAAAGGAGGGATGTTTATGTCGACATAGCCATGAAAGATTCAGCATTGATAAATGAAGTAAAAAAGATATTGGAGAAAGATTTTGGAATAATCTCCTATGGGCCATACCAAAAGATTGCAAAGCATCCTAGCCTCAAGGAAACAATTGAGGCAGAACTGAAGATTAGAAAGCAGTCAGAAGTCATAAAATTTTTGGAGATTATCGGCACAATTCATCCAGACAAGGTGCGTAGAAAGACATTAATACTCAATTTATTGAAGGAATGAATACGAGGGCCCGTAGCTCAGCCTGGAATCAGAGCAGAGGCATCCTAAGCCTAAGGTCGACGGTTCAAATCCGTCCGGGCTCGTTATAATCTTTTTTAATTAGGAATTATTTAGAAAAAAGATTAATCAAAAAATATTGAAAAAAGAACTATTTCTTAAAGAAGTTAGGAAAAAGGATTAAGAACGTTATTATCTTTCTTGATTAAACTTCTTGCTAACTTGTTCTTAGAAAAAGAAGTTTAAAGTTTAGTCGCAATACGCTGCGAAGATGCCGAAGATCAGAGCGGCGAGGCCGCCTACCGTGGCATACCATGGAGGACTGATTGCTGTGAACCATTCTCCGAGTGCGATTAGTCCGCCAATTGCGGCGACAGCACCATACCACCTTGTCATTTTATTATTAATTTAATTGTCTGGCCTGCGCCAAACTCACTCCTTTAATGATGTGAAAATGGGATTTTCATATATAAAGCTTTCTCAGTTTTACCACTTGGGATTGAGAAAGATTTTTAAAGAGGTTTTCGATAGTTTTTGAGTAAAGGATTGCTAATTATATCAAAATGAAAGACAAAAATCTTTTGGACAAATCGAGCGGGGTCAAAGACTCTGTGAGTGGAAATGAGCACATTGAAGGCCTTATTGGAAAGGTCGCACTTGTGGGCTTTGAGGTGCTAGATGAGTCTGAGCAGGATGTTGTCAAAAAGATGGTTGAAAGCTACATCAAGAAGATGAGCACCGTCGGAACTTACAAAGAAATGAAGATTTCCCTGAGACAGCACAAACATGGAAAGACTTTTAAACACGAAGTAAATGCTCTTGCTATCTTCGGACAGGGAGAATTTCAAGCTTCAGTCACGGAATGGAACCTTTACATTGCACTTTCAATGGTTTGCGATAAGATTTTGGCCGAAGTTCAGCACAAAGCCCAAAAGTTCAACGCAGCCTGAATTATGGGAATATAGGAGAAAAAAATGTTAAAACAAAAACTCGTAGGACAGAGAGGAAAACTTAGCCTTAGCAAGCTCTTCTCAACCCTGAATGTTGGAGACAAGGTCGCCCTTGTCAGAGATCTATCTTTCAAAACATCATTCCCAGTTAGAATGCAGGGAAAGACCGGAACAATCGTCGAGAAAAGAGGGGAAGGGTATGTGGTCAGTTTCCACGATGGCCCTAATAAGATAAAGAGCATAACGGCCAAGAAGATAAATTTAAAAAAGCTTTCCAATTAGGTCAAAAATAAGGAAATAACGAAAATGATAAAGAATACAAAAGCCCTCAACCTCGCGGAAATCAAGGAAATTCTAGAGAAATATCCACAGCTTGAAGAGAACACTGCTGCTGCCCACACGCTTCAGTACATTGAGAAATTTGTCAAGATGAAGTTTGACAAGGCAGAGGGGATCAAGGATGCAATTCGAGGAATGAACAATGAGAAGCTCAAGGAGAAGCACATTGCAAAGATCGTCGATTTGATGCCCGAGGATGCCGAGGACCTGAGAAAAATCTTTGTTGGTGAGGATTTTTCATTGGAGATGGAAGAGATCAATTCTATACTTGCAAAAGTGAAGGTAAAGTAATCATGGAAACCAAAGAAGAAACAGCAATCGTTTTAGACTTTTTGCCACACGGCTATCCCATGGAAGGAAAGATGCTGCCAGTTGCCCAGGCCATAGGGACCAAAAATTTTACTTTGCTTCAGCTGGTTCCTCGAAGAGGAATCGCGCTTGCCCTGAAGGAAGAGGTTTACATCGGCATGGGCAAGAGGGACAAGATTGCCTATATTCTGGGAAGATTGCCAAGGGACAAATTGACCGAAACGGCAAAGATGGAGCTTAATGATTTCATAAAGAAAACTGTCGGGGAGCAGGAAAAGAAATTCGTTGATTTCTTCAACAATGCCCAGCCGATGAATACTCGAATGCACCAGTTAGAATTGCTTCCTGGCTTCGGAAAAAAGCATATGGAGGACCTTATCAAGGAAAGGGAAAACAGGCCATTCGAATCATTTGACGATATCAAAAACAGAATCAAATCAATTCCCGACCCAAGAAAGGCGATTGAAAAGAGATTGGTGGAAGAATTGATTGAGATTGTCAAGATAAGACTGTTTGTTCACTAAAACTGATGGATTTAAATAGCCTGTAGTAAAAATAAATTTACGGCAAAACCCATGTTTTGGGAAAAAACATGTAAAATTGCGCGAAAATAAACAAAAAATGGCAGAAGAAAAAACTGAAGAAAAGAAAAAGAAAGGCTTTGGACAGAAGAAGCCAGAGGCAATGAAGGAAGAGAAACTTGCCGAGGCACTTATAAGAATCCAGGGAAGGGACGTACCGGGAAATGCTCCTGTATATGCCGGACTTACAAGAATCAAGGGGGTATCATTTTCACTTTCAAACGCCACATGCATTTCTCTCGGAATTGACAAGAAAAAGAAAATCAGCGAGTTGAACGAGAAGGAAATAGCTGCAATCAGCGACTTCATAAAAAATCCAAAGGTCCCTGAATGGATGCTGAACAGAAGAAAGGACACCGAGACCGGAGAGTCAAAGCACCTGCTTACAAATGATCTTGATTACTCAAAAGAATTCGACATAAGATCGATGAAGAAGATGAAATCCTACAAGGGATGGAGACATGCACTTGGCCAGCCGGTAAGGGGACAGAGAACAAAATCACACTTCAGGCACGGATCTTCGGTCGGAGTTGCAAAGAGCAAGGAAGCCAAGGCCATGACCACTGCAAAGGCTGCCGATGCTAAGAAGAAATAAGAAAACAATAGGAGAAAAAATAACTTTAAAATAAAATGTCAAGCGGAATAAGAAGACAGAAGAAAAGATGGGCACAACCTCTCAGACTCTTCGATAAGGAAAGAATAGATGAGGAAAATGTTTTCATGGAGAAATACGGATTGAAGAACAAGAGAGAGATATGGAAGATTGAATTCTCAATTAAGAAAATCAGAAATCAGGCCAAGGGTTTGATAACTGCCGATGAGAGTGAAAGAAAGGCATTCATTGAAAGACTTGCAAAGAAGGGATTGATAAAGGCAAATGCCGAGATAGATGATGTTCTTGGAATGACAAAGGACAATCTTGTTGAAAGAAGATTGCAGACCTTGGTTTTCAGAAAGGCTCTTGCGCATACCGCCAAGGAGGCAAGACAGATGATCACCCACAGAAAGGTCATGGTGGGAGACAGAATCGTTAACATTCCTTCATATTCCGTTGCAATCGCAGAAGAAAAATCAATCAAGCTTGTTCCTTCAAAGCCCAAGAAAAAGAAGGAATCGGTAATGGATGAGGCAAACGCACCTGCCGCAGAGGAAGCAAAATAATAAAATGGCAGAAGAAAAAATGAAAATCGAAGAGAAAATGGATGAGACCAAGGACATTAAATTGGAAGAGAAAGTAGAAGAAAAGAAAACTGAAAAGAGAGAAAAGACAGTAACTGGAATCGTTTATATTCACTCAACATTCAACAACACAATAATCCACGTAACCGACATGGCAAACAACACACTTGCCCAGGTTTCAGGTGGAAGAATCACAAAGCAGTCAAGATTGAAGGCAACTCCAACTGTGGCAATGTTCGCAGCAAAGAGGGCAGCAGAAATAATCAAGGAACTTGGAGTTTCATCCGTTTATGTTAGAATCAAATCATCCCCTGGCGAGACAACTTCAGGACCTGGAGCCCACGCCGCTGTCAAAAGCTTCGACAGAGAGGGAATAAAGATTTTAAATATCCTTGATACCACTGCAATACCGAGAGGCGGACCAAAGGTAGCCGGTGGAAAGAGAGGAAGAAGAGTATAAAATGGAAGTAATAAAATCAACCGACAGCAGATTGCAATTTGTGATCAAGGACATAAACAGTTCCATAGCCAATGCCATAAGAAGAAGCGCAAATGAAGTTCCAATTCTGGCCGTTGACACTGTGGAAATTTCAAAGAATGATTCTGCTCTTAGTGATGAGATTTTGGCGCACAGAATAGGATTGCTGCCTTTGGAATATGAGAAGAATTTTACCGTTCAAGAAGAATGCACATGCAAGGGAAAGGGCTGTGCAAAATGCACTGTCAATCTAACGCTTAGTGTTAGTGGCGGAATGGTCAAGGCCGAAGAGCTTAAGGGAAAGACAGTAAAAGTTTTGTATCCGGACATGCCGCTTGTGCTTCTTCAGAAAGACCAGGAAGTCGAGCTTGTTGCCGAAGCCAAGCTTGGAAGAGGAATTGATCATGTTAAATTTGCACCGGGACTGATGTGGTTCCGAGAATTCCCAAGCATAGAATTGCCAAAGAATGTGGAATCCGTAAAGGACTGCATGAAGGCATGCCCAAGGGACGTTTACCAGCTTGAGGGAAAGCTTGGAGTAAAGAACCTCACAAACTGCGATCTTTGTGAAGCCTGCGTAGAGGCATGCAGAAACGCTGGAAAGGAAGAGATAAAGGTAAAGGGAAGTGAGAAAGATTTCATATTCGAGATTGAAAGCTGGGGACAGCTTCGGCCAAGAGAAATATTCATTGAGGCTTGCGAAGTTCTTGACAAAAATATAAAAGAATTTTTAAAGGAAGCTTCAAAGATAAAATAATATTCGCAGGGATACCGAAGCGGTTTAACGGGCATGGCTAAGGACCATGTGGCTTAGTGCCTCCACAGGTTCGAATCCTGTTCCCTGCATCCGGAAGGAAACCCAGGTTTCCTTGACGATCAACCTTCCTTAAATGGAAGAAAAGGCAAATCCCGAAACAAAGGAAAAACAAAAATGAACGCAAGCAAAACAACAATAAAGAACAGGGCAGACAGAAAGACAAACCCTGAATTGAAATTACTAGTTGAATCTCTCAAGCAATCAAAGTTCTGGATAGATGTTGCCTACTGGCTAACAAGACCTACAAGAGAAATGCCAGAAATCAATCTTGATCAGCTTGATAAAAAGACAAAGGAAGGAGAAGTAATCGTCTTCCCAGGAAAGGTTTTGGCCAATGGAGAAATGACTCACAAGATCACACTTGCACCATTCATGATTTCAGCTGGAGCAAAGGACAAAATGAAGGGAAGCAAAATCCTCACAATCAAAGAGCTTATGGAATCAAACAAAGACGGAAAGGGAGTAAAAATAATCACAGCATAAAATGGCAGAACAAAAAATGAATCTAATAGTAATCGACGCAACAATGGGTGTCGTTGGAAGAATCGCCAGCTACGCAGCCAAGAAAGTTCTTCTTGGAAATGAAGTCATAATCGTAAATTGCAATGATGCAATCGTCACTGGTCCAAAGCAGGCCTTGATTGCAACCTACAAGGTTAAGCTCAGCTACGGTGGAACATCACAGAAGGGACCATACGGATCCAAGGTTCCAGAGAGAATGCTTAGAAGATCGGTAAGGGGAATGTTGCCATGGCCAAAGCCAAGGGCAAGAGAAGTTTACCACAATGTTCAATGTTACAATACTGTCCCATTCGAATACAAGGACAAGGAAAAATTATCTTTCAAGAAAACTATGAAGGGAAAGTTCATGTCCCTTGAACAGCTTTCAAAACTAATATAAAAATAAAATGGCAAAGAAAAAAGAAACTATGGCGAATGAATTGTCTGGTGTAAAGAAGGCCAAGGTAGTCAAGGCAAAGATTTTGACAGTGACTGGAAAGAGAAAAACTTCCATAGCAAGAGCAACAATCAGAGGGGGAAACGGAGACATAAGAATAAATCACAAACCTATCGCAACACTGCATTATCTCAGAAAACTTTTGATTCTTGAACCAATAAGGATTGCAGAAGAAGTTTTGAAGGATGACATGAAGAAGATAGACATTGATGTTAATGTTGTTTCTGGAGGATCAGAATCCAGAATCGAAGCATCAAGACTTGCCATTGCAAGAGCTCTTGTCGCATATTCTCAAAGTGCTGAACTAAAAACAGCATTCCTGGCCTATGACAGAGCATTGATAGTTGCCGATGTCAGAAGAAAGGAAATGAGAAAGCCTGGCGATTCCAAGGCCAGAGCAAGAAGACAGACCTCGTACAGATAAATAAACTTTTTTAACTAAGAACTAATTAGAAAAAAGTTTAAGCAAAAAATATGATGAATGTCAACAAAAATTGGAAAAGAAAAAACATATAAACCAAGGAGAAAATAAAAAACCATGATAATCCCAATAAGATGCTTTTCATGCGGAAAGCCAATTGCCCATTTGTGGGAAGATTACAAGAAGAGAGTTGCCGCAGGGGAAGACTCGAAGAAGGTTTTGGATGAGCTCGGTGTTGAAAGATACTGCTGCAGATCTGTCTTCCTAGGACATGTTGACTTGATAGAGACTGTTTCTAAGTTCAAGAAGGCATAGGATAGTTAGATAAGTTCTTGGAGGATGAAAATCCTTGGATTTTTCATACTGTTTTTTACTTTAACAGGGGTTTCTTGAAAAGGTTTAAAATGTGCGATTCATTTATGGAGTTATGAAATGGAAAAAGTTTCTGAGGATTAACTGGGATATTATCTGTTCTGTTTTGATTGTTCCATTATTTGGCCTATTGGGAAGCATTTTTGCAAGGGAAAATTTTGCAATAATTGGATATTACATCTGGGGAATGATTCTTGCAAGTATTTTCCTTTTGATCAGCATCGTTAGAACATTCCTTGTTGAGAAGTACAGAATGTTTAGATGGATAACCTTTGGAGCGATTTTATTGATTGTTTTAATTCTTACTTTCATTTGAGTTTGTTTTCTAAAAAGGTTTAAATGTTAAAATATCGATAGATGTTCATAAATAAAGAGGGTGGTATGAAAAAATTTACTGGTTCGGAAGTTCTATTGATTGCTTCTATGATCTTTTTGATGTTTTTTTCTGCCCATGTTCTGACTGGAAATGTTGCTCGAGGCGTGGCTCCAGAACCTAGCGGGACAGGAGATACGGGTGGAGGAGCAGGAGTTGTTAGTCTAGGGGGAGGTACTATGGATGGAGCAGGGATAACTGGTCCGATAGGAGGTTCAACTGGCGAGCCGAGTGGGGCAACATATGATTTAGGCGGTACTGGTGATACGGGTGGAGGAGCAGGAGTTGTTAGTCTAGGGGGAGGTACTATGGATGGAGCAGGGATAACTGGTCCGATAGGAGGTTCAACTGGCGAGCCGAGTGGGGCAACCTATGATTTGTTAGGGGGAGCAGGAGTAACGAGCCTGGCCAATGTAGAAGATGAGGTTGAAACAAATCAAACATCAAGCCTAATCAATACTCAACAAAATAATACAAACAATAAAAGTGTGGAATGTAAAAGGGCATCTTATAAGTGCGGGGAATGGGGAAAATGCATAAACGGGATACAGCAGAGAACATGCAAGGAGATGCTGTGCGGTTTGGAGCCACAGATTCAGAAGATAGAATGTGAGGAAACTCCTGTGGAAAATAATGTAAATTCGAAGAGTGGTGTGGGAACATCTTCTAATTCTGCAGATGCTTCGGATACTTCGGCTCCGGTTTCTGTGGGCATAAAATCAAGTTCTTCAGCCCCTTCAAACTCTCCGGCTCCACAATCAACCTCAAGCACTTCCGGAACGGGCGGAGCAATAATATTGGGGGGCGTGCTTGCAATTGGCACCACCACTTTTTTTATTGTAAGGAAATACATGAAGAAGCCAAAGCAAAATGCTGTTCAAACTGTGGCAACGGCCCCTGCCCAAATGGTTCCGGCCTATCCTGAACAGTTTGATGGAAGAAAACTTTATGGTGAGGCAGCATTTGAAAATTTGAAAAAATATATTCTTGATGCGAAAAATGGCGGCTATCCTGAGCCCACCATAAGAGGCATGCTCGGGGGATGGGATGTCCGGGCGATTGATGGAGCATTCAGAGAAATTAATCAATCAAAATAATTAAAAAGACTGTTTACAAGAGGATTATATGAAAAAGGTGTTTGTGATGTTTGTTTTTGCTGTTATGATTGGAAGCATGATTTCTGTTTCTGCCCAGCTCGGACAAACTGGAACAACAACCGTTCCTCCAAAATATACTATCAATGACTGTGTGGCCATGGAAAAGGGAATGATCCAAAAAGTTTCTGATATCACAATGGGTTTGGCCCAGCATCCAAATGATCCTGCATTCCCTCTACTGCTCGGAGCTTCTGGAGCGGTTGGAGCATTTGGGATGGTTGCCTCGGCAGTGTGGGTTGGAATGGGGATTATGACAATCCCGGTTGCAATTCCAGTGATGGTTATTGGAGGCGGATTGGTTTATTATTCATATAGGATTCTCAAGGTTGCTGCCCAATCCATTGGAGCAGTTTCTTCACAGGAGGACTGCTATTCCTCTGTCGCATTGAGCCTTGGAAATGCTGATATTTGTAAAAAAGTGATGTCCACAACAACCAGGGGTTCCTGCTATCTTGACATTGCAATTGCAAAAAAGGATTTTTCATTGTGTGAAAAGATACCTCCATATTCTGCCTCCAGAGACACATGCTATTACAGATATGCCATGCAAAGCAATGACGCAGGCCTATGCCAGCAGATAGGCAGCTCGGGAACGGAGGCAAACGCCCTTAGGACTATCTGCGTTTCAAATCTTGCCAAATAAACTTCTTTTCAATAAAGAAGTTTAATCAAGAAAATTAAATAGCTTAAAAAAGAAAGTTTAATGAAAGAAAAACTATTCTGGGAACTTTAAGTAAGAAAAAAGGGAGATTAACCTTCCTTAAATTCTCAATCAAAACCTTTAAAAAGCCATAATATCTTCGATTTTTGAAGAAGACCATAGTGGTTGGGAAACACCCGTTCCCATTCGAACACGGAAGTTAAGCCGACCACGTTGCAACCTGTACTGGCGCTTGCGTCGGGAAAGTTGCAAGCCATCTTCGTTCTAAACTTTTTTAATCAAGAACTAATTAGAAAAAAGTTTAGTCAAAAAATATGAATAATCCTCCTTCTTTCGTTAACGTTTCTTTCCAAGAAAGGTTAAGTTTAATCAAGAAATATCAAAAAAGATTGATAATTCCTCTTCTTTCGTTAACGTTTCTTTCCAAGAAAGGTTAAGTTTAATCAAGAAAGTTTTATTAATCAGTTTTCTATGAAGATTATATGAAAAGAGTGATTGGATTATCTGTTTTTGCTGTTTTGATAGTTTCAATTCTGGCCATTTCAATGGTCTCTGCCCAGGAGGATGATGGCTATTCTCCATCTCTCACCTCACTCACGTCTCCTGTTTCCATAGCATATCGATCTGCAATGGATGATTCAAAACCTGGTGCTTTGGGACAACAGGGTGCAGAGGATATAAACTGCGAAAGGACAAAATCTAACAAGGAAATGTGTTACTACGATCTGGCGTTGGGAGTGCAGAATGCGGAATACTGCAAAGGGTCGGGAATTCTGAAGGATGATTGTTATAGGGATATCGCAGTAATGGTCAATCTTCCAAGTCTGTGCAAGAATTCGGGGGGATGGGAAGGCGATTGCTATGCTCTGCTTGTGCAAAAAAATAATAATTTGAGTTTATGCAATGAGGCTGGAACGGTTTACAAAGAATATTGCTACAGCAAGATTGCGGTGATAAGGGATGATGTGAGGGTTTGCAATTCACTCCAGGGCGATGGCTGGAGAAATTTCTTCGGATTTTTCAAAAACTTCAAAAGCCAAAGGACAAGATGTGTTGAATCGGTCAAGACAAAAACAGTGATTATCTAAGTTTTTAATAACATTTTTGATTAAACTTTTTGCTATTTAGTGAATTAGTTAAAAAGTTTATTTGCAATAAAGTTTTTAAAGTTGGTTTGGTAGTGTTTTTCATGAAAAGAGGATTGATTGGCGTTTTTATTTTAGCTTCTGTGTTAATTAGTTTAGCCATGGTTTCTGCTCAACTTGGACAAGAGGCAAAAGCAACAAGTATGCAGAAGGACTGTCAGAATCTTGAAAAGAACATGGGCCTGTGGGAAAAAACCATCTTGAGTGTCCCAATGCTTGCCCTATTCAACAGGGATCTTTCTAATTTCAAAAAAACAAGTGAATGTTATGCGAAATTAGCTGCTGAAACGGGAAACTTCAAGGTGTGTGAGAATATACTGGTTGGAAAGGACTATGGTAACGTGATAGAAAAGTCCATGGGTAGCGCGTCATGGTTTTCTCGTGAAAAATCAGTTTATGACAATATCGAGGCAGAATATGATAATTGCAAAATGGACTATGCATTTGATCAGTATTATGTGGACAATCCGCAATGGACCATATTTACTCCTTATGCAGAATATGAAAAAACCCCTCCAAGAATAATAAACCCTGTAATATCTGAAGATAAGCTTGAAAATTTAGGGGATAGCATCTTGGATTTAAGTGGATCTTGCAGCGATGTTATGGCATATAGTGAAATGACCTACAAACAACTTTTGGCGAAGACCTCAGACAAGGCAAGAGCAGAAAGGCTGCAGAAAAAATTGAGCGACTATTACAAGTACTGCCCAGCCTCTGCCTAATTCTCACATTATTTCTCAACATTTAAAAATAGAAAATCATTGAATAGGATATGACTTTTGGTGGATTCATGAGGGGTGCAGGGCTTTGGCTTTCTAAGACTTTGTTTGTCATGCTTCTTGTGGGTTTTGTTGCTGCAATTGCGGCATCTAATTTGACATCGGAGAGTTTTCTTAAGCCAGTCATTGGAGAAGTTATTGGGGCCCAGACTTCAAACATGCCGGTCAGCCAACAGTATCAATCACTTCTTGATCAATGCAATAGGGAAGGGACTCCAACAATAATCGTTCCTCTTGAAACCGATGTTAATAATATGACTATCACTGCTAACTGCAATGATCTCAGAACGAATGGAGAATCTGAAGTTAAGAATATATTCAAAAACCAAGTCACCGATTCCATGTTTTCTGAGTTTTACAATAAGCCTGTTTGCTCTGGTTTTGAATGTTTCAATAAATTGAGCAATCTGAACAACCCTCTTGATCTTGTTACCTCTGACTTCAATAAATTCCTGAAGAGCATCCTATGGATGATTGGGGGATTGGCTTTGCTGTTTGGAGTGTTTGTTGTGCTGCTGGCCAAGGGTCTTCCTGGAAAATTCCTGGCCATAGGAGGGTCGATGATCACAGCAGGATTGCCTTACTTTATGATTAAGTTCCTTCAACAGAATATTGGAACAATGCTTCCAGCAGAAGCTGCAATGGCTGTTCCTTTCCTTGCTTCCATCTTTACTCCGGTTGCGAACATATTCCTGATGGTTTTGATTGTCGGAGTCGGGTGCTGTGTTGTTGGATGGGGAATAAAGATCTACAGAAAAATGCAGGAAAAGAAGGGAAAATCTGGTTCGAGTAAGCCTGGGAAGAAGAAGTAAACTTTTTTCTTAAGAAGAAAAAACTTTAATGAAAAAAGAACCATTTACCAAGAAGTTTAATCAAGAGATATTAAAATTGAATAAAGAAAAAATAGAAGCTGTTTTCTTTGCTTAAAGTTTCTTTTTTAAAAGAAAATTTACTTTCGTTAACGTTTCTTTCTAAGAAAGGTTAGAAAGTGTCGAGAGGGGATTTGATCTTCTTCAGTTCGTCCGTTGAGACGTGGGTGTATATCTGGGTTGTTGAAAGATTGCTGTGGCCGAGGAGGACCTGGATGAATCTGATGTCCGTTCCGGCTTCGAGAAGATGGGTTGCGAAGGAGTGTCTGAGGGTGTGAGGGGTAATCTTTTTGTTCAGGCCCATTTTGGAGGCTGCATGCTTGACTATTTTCTGGATGTTTCTTGTTGTCAGAGGTTCATCCTTTGAAAGCAAGTAGGTGTAGGTTGGATATTTTGCCTGATAGAGTTTGAGTTGGTCTATGAGCTTGTCGGAAAGGATGAAAACTCTGTCCTTCTTTCCCTTACCCTGTCTGACCCATCCCGTTTTGTCGGCAAGGTTGAGATCGGCCATTTTGAGATTGACAATTTCTGAAACTCTGAGTCCGGATGAGTAAAGGAATGAGATGATCATCTTGGATTTGTTAGTTTCGGCTGCATCGATCAGCTTTTTTACCTCATCCTTTGTCAAAACGGATGGAAGTTTCTGCTCTTTCTTTGGAATTTCTATCTCCTTGAAGACATTCTGCTTGAGTATTTTCTCATAGAAGAATCTCAGGGAGGCGATTGCGAGAGAAAGAGTTGCTGTTGAAAGTTTGTCGAGGGATGCGAGATATGCTTTAATATCGTCGACATTTATGGATTCAACTGGCTTTTTGACGAATTCAAGGAATTTCTGGTTGAAGAAAAGGTAATTCTTGATTGTTTTTTCAGATTTTCTTCTCAATCTCAATTCTGTTTCCAGTTTTTTGAGTTCAGAAAATTCAATTTTCTCTTTTTTTGGTTTTCCTTTTTTAATTTCTTTGATTTCTTCTGCTTTTTTTGGAACTTCTGGGATCAATTCTTTGACTTCTTTGATTTCTTTGGTTTCCTCTACGGGTTTTAAGAGCGTTTCCTTGTTCTCTTTAATTTCTTTTAGGTCTTTTTGGTCTTTAGAAGTATCTTCGGTCATGAATTAATTAAAGCGAACCTTATTTATAAATCTTGTGTTTTAGCATTAAAACGAACTTGGGTGGTAAGCTTTAAAAAGCCAAAAATCGTTCATTATTCATGGCAATAATAAGCACAATGAGTGGATTTTTAGGACCTATGAAGCAGAGACTTGGATACCTTGCTCTAGCTGCATTCTTCCTTGAAACGACCATAATCTCATGGTCAATCCAGAGAAGAAGAATATTGCAACAGCGAGAGAATAAGGACAGAATTAGTTTGGCTTTGAGCAACTATTCTCTTAGATAAGATCTGCTTTCTTTAATTTTTATTTAAAATTTGATTCTGAGCTAGAGTTCGCTTTAATTTTTGTTAATTTTGATCAGAAGTTTATTAAAAGTTTTTGAGAAAAAGGAAAAGAAGTTTCGGTAAGTTCTAGTTTTATTTTTTGGGTCTTGGGATCCAAAAAATTTGATTTTTTTGAGGTTTTGGCCAGTTTTAGCTATGCTGAAAGTTTTAATTATTGATTAAATGTTTTAGCTTGATGATTCTTTGATTTTTCATGGGTTTTTTGAGGTTTTTTAGAAAGATCTTTTAGAATTCTTGATGTTTTGTATATGGGGTTGGGAATTTGTCAAAATTCAGTGGTTTTCCATGATTTTTTGCGTTCGCTTAACATAGATTGTACGAAGTTTATAGGCTTTAGTACCAGAATTTTTAATCTTACTGATGTTTTGAGTGTTGATCATAAGTTTTAATTGCTTTATTTTGTTTGATCTCTAATTGGGCTCACTTCTTTACTTTCTCTTTTTGATCAATCTGACTAACCAGCCAAAGATCTCCCCTACCAAGGCACCGGCCAAGGTAACTGCTGTGATGATCAGGATTGCCAAAAGAAGTCTGAGAAGCCAGGGAACCAGGTAGTAGGCCATGGCCAGGACAAACCCTACAAAGGCTCCTTTAGGACCATATTCTAAACTGTCCCAAAAAGACCACCACTCCTTCACCATCTTTTTTATCCCCATTCTGATTTTATTAGGGTGTGCTAATATTTATACCTTTTCCCAAAAAACCGCACTTTTCAGGATTTTGGGGGAATTGGTTGGGGATCCAATGCCTACCCAGGGGTTCAAAATACTGGTTTTTTGTAATTTTTTAGAATTTTAAGCCTGCAGAAACTTGCTAGCAATGATTAAAAGTTTTGCTCGTAGAATTTTGAATGATTTTATTAAACTAAAGATCCCAAAACTCTCATCAGGATTCCATCCCTCAAACCTTTGTTTTTGGTGTCATAGGAAACCTCAATTCTGTCCCCTTCAAACCTTCTGTCTGAGAGACTTTTTGGAGAATATTTCAAAGAAATGTGGTAGGATTTACCGGTTTTTAGGCTAGTTTTTTCTTCTTCCATGCTCATATTTGACGCTAAAAATGACTCCAAAAGACTGATCTGTGCCGTCTTTGGAAGGTTACTTTTGATGGAAAATTTGTCTTCTTTCATCCCATTTCCAATTGTATAACTAAGGTCTAGGAATAATTTTTCTGATTGAGGATTGTATGCTGTTTCTATGTCCCCATGAATGTTGTTTTTTGTGCAACCGGACAGGGCATATTTTTTATTTTGATTTCTAGTGTTCATTGACTTTGGAACTTTGAAGGGTTTATAAAACTTTAGGTGAAAACCTCCTAAAAATTTTTGTCGACGACAAAACAGGTGTTTAAGGTGTTTAGTGGTGTTTGGACAGCACGGGAAACAGCTGTTTGGTGGTGTTGGAATTCGTTTAAACAAGAAAAGCTTTATATAGTTCCCCTTGGTTTATTTAATCATGAGTTGGTGGATATTTGGCAAAGAGGACGATCATTCTGAGTTAAAAGACGAGATCAAACAGTCATTTTCTGCGGTTAAACACGACATAAAAAAAGCGGCTGATTGGATTGCACACTTAAACACCCGTGACAAACACCATGAAGAAACGGTGGATGCACTCCATGAAAGATTATCGACGATGGAATCTGAAATGGATGAAATGAAACAGGTTATTTCTTTCTTTTCTATGAGAGTAAACAAACAGCTGTTTAAACATAGACAAACAGCTGACTATAAACAGACAGGTGTTTTAGGTGTTCAAACAAGTGTTCAAACAGGTGTTCAAATGGGCTTCCTAGGCAGTTTAAGCACCATGGAGAGGGCTATTGTGTGGGTTTTGTTGAATACTGACATGAAATTGAGCTGTGAGGATGTGGCCGCGATCCTAAATAAGGAAAAAAGCACCATTCGAGGACAGATAAATGCAATCAAAGCCAAGAGTGAGGGCATGATAGAAGAGGCCACAGAGAAAAACGGGAAAAAGAGGTATTTTGTGGCTGATGAGGTAAAAGACATGCTTTTGTCCAATATGAAGGCTGAGAAAAAGACGAAAAAAAGAGCTATTATTCAATAGGTAGGCCATATGTGGAAAAAGAAAGAAGTGAGAGTTAAAATAGGTGTTAAAACGAACTTTATACTTAGATAAAAACTGTTAAACCGAACTTTTGACCATCAAAAAGGGTAAAAGTGAGAGTTAGGAAAGAGGGGAAAACAGAGGAAATTGAGAGGATTAGGGGAAAAAGTGAGGACAAATAAGGGTTTTGCACCCTATGAGGATCAAAAAAGAGTGAAAAACCATGGTTTAGAGTGGTTTTTCGGTTTTTGGAGATCATTTCACGAACAAATGTGAGTGAACGTGTGTGAGTATGAATAAAACTGAAAAAAGAGATCAAGAAAGGGGAAAAAGAGTGAGAAAACCAGTGGAAAATGACAAAAATGTGTCCATGTAATGTCCCAAAGTGAGTGGTTTTGGGGGCTTTTCAAAGTTAAGCGTTATAGCGCTTTTCTTATGGAGCCCAGATAAACCCCTGGTGGGGGCAGGGTTTGGATGGATTTTTTGACAAAATCGGAAGATTTTTGGAGATCTCCGAATGTCCTAAAGTGAGTGAGAAAAAAGAAAGTTAAACCAAAAACAAAGGAGTTCGTTTTAATTAAGTGAATAAATAACAGGAAAAATTAATGAATTAAGGCTTAATTCATGCAAAATTTGAAGAACTCACTATTAAGAAAACATTGAAAAATAGGCTGGGAAACTCTCACTTTTTATGTGAGAACCGATCAAGGCTTTCATCGGGAATATCATTCCTGAGCCTCATGAGATTATCGAGGGTAGCGAGGCTTCTGAGTTCGAGGGGCACTTTGAGCAAAGTAACCTTGTTGTTCAGCTTTTCCTTGTTGATTGGAATGCCTTTTCTTATTATTCTTTGAATATAGTCTCTTATGCTGGAGGAGGTAAGGCCTGTCCGCTTTGCGATATCACTGTAGGTGACCGTTTCCTGGGTTTTCTCGACGGTGTAGAGCACGGAGAAGATGTAGAATTCCTGGCCTGTCAGAGACCGGAATTTGGCTTTCAGATCTGCTTTCAGGGTGTTCATGATGCTAGTAAGATCGGATAGGGCGTCAATTTTGGCCTCTGCCCTGGATGGTTGGATCTCTTTTTGGGGCTCTCTGGTGAATATCTCGGTGTTTCTCCTCGACTCCTTCATGTATTCCCTGGCGAGGATCTCCTCGACCATTTCAGGGGTAATCTGGTTGGTTCTGGCGTGCATCTGCGGGTGTTTTTCCCCTATGTGTTGCGGATGTGTTGGAGTATCTGTTGGATTATGGGGGGATGTGTTGGGGTTTTCATAGTGGATATTCTCGACAGGAAATAGGGGGGTGTTGAATGATGATGTGTTGGTTGGTTGGTCTGCTGGGACCCCTTCATTTCCTATGGAACTTCTATTCATAAAGTTCGTATTAATTATAAGGCTTAGATCCCTTCTAATGCCTTCAAGCTCGTGTTTTATGATAAATAGCTCCTCTTGGAGCAGTTTTATGTCATCTTGAACCTTTTCAACAGGAGTTTTTTGGGGTTTTGAGAAATTATACCTCTCTTGAAACTCAGTGTAATCATCCATCTTAAATTTTCACATGGTCTGCTTAAATAGTTTATTGTAATCTGGACAGTGAATAAAGATTTTTCATGAAAAATCTTTGGAACTCTCACTTTTTATGTGAGAATCTGTCAGGAATAAACGTGCTTTTTCTCGTCGTAGAATACCTTTTGCGCGTTCAATTGCTCGTAGGCTTGGTAGACCGGAGTTGTTAATCTCCATCTCATCCTCTTTGTGTAGTCGATTCCCTCATTGTTTTTGCTCACCCTTGAGACCAGATTTTTTTCTTCTAGCTCAAGAAGAAGTTTTTTTGTGAATTCATCATCTCGAATGATGTTATGGGCTATTTCTGATGAGAATAAGGCATTTGGAGAGTTTCTGAAGATGGTTGAAAGAATCTCTTCCTTTATCCTATCCAGCTTGTCTTTAGATATCTTCATTTTTGTAAACCCCTTATAATTTCAATGGAAATTTGGTTTAAAAGTTAATCGGTGAAGAGTTTAATTCTCCTCGGATTTTAGAGGAAGTATTTGTCCTGAATTTATCGATGTTCTTTCGGGTGATAAACGTTCTAAATTTATCAATGTCAAAATCGAAGTTACTTTGATGATCGAATGAATAATTATCTAAAGCATAGGAGATCTGGTCTTTTTTTAGAATAACTTTCTCTTTAATCTGGCTTAAAAATAATTGAACATCCTCTTTTTTTGAAATAACTAGTTCCCAAATCTCTTTCTTCTTGAGATAGATATTGCCAAAACCTAAGAATGTCTGAAGCTGAAGCAAAATATCCTTATTTGAACTGTATATTCGACAAACTAGCTGCAGAGATTTTAATTTATTATTCTGGGCTTTGGATCTGACAACATTAATATGAATGTTCCCTTCCCCATCAAAGAACCCTGCAACATAATCCCAATTCATAATAAAAGTTATTCGACCAATTATTTAAATATTTTGCAAAATGAATTATTTCTTGGCAGAATTCCAAAGAATCTCGAAGTAGTCTCTGTAGGCCTCGGCTGCCGCTTTGTTCTCTATGATTATGGCCTCGGGAACTTCAGTCCAAAGGAGAATGGCTACCTTATCTCCGTAGATGTTGGTTGCCACAACGCTCTCTTTCAGGGCCTTTGGAATATATCTGGTTTCTGTTGTCTTGCTGGCATTCAGATTCTCCCCTCTTACAATATGCCTGATTTTGATCTTGTTCTTCTCAAGCCCCTTGACAAAATGGGGGAAGTAGTATGGCATCTTCTTTTCAAACGACCCGGAACTGTCTATAACTAGGTTCTCTTTGCCCTTGGATTCCTTTAGAATGTCTTCGAAAACTGACTTCATTCCCTTGTATCCCTTGTATAATGTTACTCCGTATCTCCCTTTCTCCTCTTTGAACATGGAAAGCAGCTGGGGGAGAACCTCTTGGACTTCGTCCTCTTTCTCCTTCAGAATCTCAATGAGCCTATTGGGGGAGACAGCCTTGAACATCTTCCTGTTCGCTTCGAGAGCATAGACAATCAACCCTTTCTTCAGCAGTTTCTTGAGGGCATCGTAGCAGGAGGCTCGGTCCATCTGGCCTTCCTTTGCAATCTTTCCAGCCATGGATCCCCCTATCCTTAATAATGTCAGATATGCCTTTGTCTCATTGTGACTAAGGCCAAACTTTTGAAGAACTTCTTTCAATTTTTCGTATTCCATTTAATTTACCAGCCTATTTTACCAACTGATGGCAGACTGTTTCTTGAACATTCCAGAATATTGGGCTTTTCCCTTGAGCTCGAAGAAGCATATCTGTCCCATTTTCAAACCTTCTGTTAAAATAAGTGGAGATTTTCCTATATTTTTTATTTCAAATATCTGTCTGTTGCTTACTCCTGGGTGGACGAGGTGGGCGGTGGCATGGATAATCAATCCTGCCCTTGCAAATCGTGATCTTCCGTCGAGAAGTCCGGCAATATTGTTTGGCAGAGTTATTTTTTCTCTGGTCATTCCAAGGATGAATTCTCCGGGTTTGAGCACATATTGTTTTGCTTTTATCTGGGTGAAATGCTTTCTATAGTCAAAATCATCTGTCAGTTTCAGCGTTCCTTTCTTTTGAACTCCAAAAAGTCCTTCAAGAGTCAGATCAATGGAGATCGGACCTACATTTTTCTCAACAAACGGATCTATCCTTATCTGTTTGCTCTTTATTTTCTTTAGAATTTCTGGTTTTGCAAGCATCATAGACATTCTATCCTCTTCGAATATTTAAACCTTGTGGAGTGTTGTGGCTTTCTCTACAACATTAATTCAAGTATTTCTTTCCGTTGTAGATTTCAACACAAAGCCGAAAGGCAACAACGGAGGAAGAAACAAACCACAATGGAAGAAAACAAGGAACTCGAGCAAAGGGTCAGGGGAATAGAGAACGACTGCCTGAACGGAAAGCTCCACCCAATCCTGGCCGCGGAAGAAATCGACAGAGCCATAGGAGGAATAACAAGAGTGGAGTACAAACCCGGACTGAAGTTCAAGATAGACAACCACACCAAGAGGGTGGGGCTGGACTTCAAAGGATACACAAACAGACAGACAGAAAGGCTCTACGACCTGGCCATAGCGACCTACATGAAAGCACAGAGCGGAGAGATCCACCTCAGCAAAGGACTTTCCTCAAAGCACTACATGCAGGGAATCAGAGACGCCTACACAAGAATGCAGGCAACCTTGGCAACTTCCTACTAACAACAAACAACAAAATAAAATGGAAGGCAAAAACAAACAGGGAAACAAAAAACGAAAAGAAAACCTGGAAGGAAAGGTCACCTGGGGGATGATGAACGAGGGATTCCAAAGCCTGCCGGGAATACCTGACGACTTCTGCTCAGCAGAGGATCCAAGGGACAGGGTGAAGCTCTGGAATGAAAGACAACCTCAACAGCAGGGCTACAGGGACTTTTACGCGGACGACGAACCTCTCTACAACAACGGGAAGGGGGACAACTGAAAATCACATTCAAACAAACGCAGAAATGCGACAACGGGAGGACAAAACAAACAAAATGGAAAACAAAAACGATGACACTAGATTGAGAGAAGTTATCGCGCAGGCGAAAACAATGTACCAAGAGGGCAAATACCGAAATCCAGAATATGGAGAAATCTGCATGGCAGCGGTCAGACTTGTGGAAGGTTCTGACTTTGGAAAGAACAAAGCAGAATCCACACTTGAGATGAAAGTTAGAGGAGATCCTTTCGAAGAGGCCTTGAACGGCGACTTTGACGGGATAGCAATCCAATACCTGGGGATCTGCAACGACCTGCTTGGAGACAAGGGAGAGGTAAAGGTGGAACCCTACAGCGGAGGAATTGCAACTAGAAGCGCAAGAGCGAGATTCGAACCAAAGAAGGAGTGATTAAACACAGAACAAAAAACAAACGCAGAAATGCGACAACGGGAGGACAAAACAAACAAAAGTAAACAAAAATGGAAAACAAAAAAGAAAATAAGAAAAGTACAGGCGGTTGGAAAACAGTGGTTTTCAACCTGCCTCTGGGATCTCTTCTGAAATTCATGAATGAGAAGAACATCCCTTCAAGCGCCCTAACAAAATTCAAGGAAGAGACCATAAGGGTTTATGCAGATCTTGAGGAACAGCCATGGAAGGATACCTACTATGACTTGACCTTCCTGAGAGGAAGACTTCTCTACAAATCGGAAGGGGATGAGAACTCACAGGAAACCCAGATCGGCTTCTACCATATTCCAAAATCCAAGAAAGACTGCACCCAGATGAGTCTGAGAGATCAGGGAAGACTGGAGGAGCTTCTTCATGACAATGGGATTGAAGGAAAGGTTCGGCTGAAAAAACCAGAGTATTACTTCAGCCACCAATACACCAAGGAGGAAACCCAGGAGGTTGAGAATGGATTCAGAAAAGAAAATTGCGAAAAAATAGGGTGCTGGGAATGCGACAATCACTCATGCAATGTGCGAAGAAGACTGCATGAGAGTGAATACAGGCCTGCCAAAACAGAGCAGGACATAGAGGATGAAAGAAGAGCAGAGAAATACTACGAGGGCCTTGACGCCCATGATCTGCTAGGAGAATAGAAACAACAGAATGAAAGAACAAAAACAAACGCAGAAATGCGACAACGGGAGGACAAAACAAACAAAATGGAAAACAAAAAAGAAAAAACACTAAACGAAAAGTTAAGGGAAGCTGAGAAGTTTCCCGGCTTCAGAGATCATCTGAATGAAATGCTGAAGCCAACAAAATGGCCAAGCTCGGTTTACGGATATGAATACTTTTCTCCAAGTTTGAAGGACCTCGAGATTGATGTGGAAAAACAGGGAGGAGTATACTTGCTTGACATGAGAATAGCCGGGTTATTCGGCCTGAGTGGAAAAAGATTGCCTGCACAGAATGAAATGCTGGTTGGGGGATTTTTAATGGGAAAATGCTCGGAGCATATGAGCATCCTGAAGTATAACTGGCTGCACATGGACCATGAACCAATTTATGAAAAAATAATGGGCTTCGGAGTTGAATGTGAGAAAATCAATGCAAGGCTGAAATGCAAGGATGGATCGCTGAAAGAATTAGTCTTGCATTGCTATCTGAATCCCGATCCGGCCATAGAATACGACTTCGGTTTCGGATAATTAGAGTTATACCTTGGAGGGACTAGCAAGGCAAAAAGCGGTGATGGAAACGCAGAAATGCGACAAGTGGAGGACTAAAACAAAAGTAAAACAAAATGGAAAATGAAAACAAGAAAGAAAACCTAGAAAGAAAAGTTTGGAAAATAAAATTTTTCCAAAGGAAGGTGGGAGAGATGCTTTTTGATGAGGATATAGAGGCACATGATTATGCCTTGAATTTCCTAAATTCAAAAAATCTGAGCCCTGAGAATGTAAAGATTGCCTACAGAAAGAACTACAATAATCAAGATGTGGTGGCGATCTACTACAGAGAGTAAACAAAATGGAAAACAAAAAAACAAACCTGGAAAAGAAAATTGAAGAGATAAAACTCTTCGAAGAAAAATTGAATGACTGGCTCAAAACAAAAGATGGAGGGGTCTTCAAGATTCCCAACTACCTAAAGGCAGAGGTAATGGGGGAAGTGAAGATCATACAAAAATTTGCAGAGATGGAAAACCGCTTCTCACCAACAACTTATCCGACACAGTGCTACTACAGAACAAACATTCCTGGAGTGGCCTATGCTGTGAGTGGAGGAGCGAGACCTGAAAACCCAAAAAACTTTGTGGAAAACACAGAAGAGCACAGACTGCTGTCAGGAAAAGGATGGCTGAAAGAACTGGACAGCATAAGGAGAAGCATAGGTGGAAACTACTACAGCCACCTGGACAAGATAAAGTCCGAAATGCCCAATGGATTCGAGTGGTATGAGGCTGAGGCGATAATGCAAAGAGAATATCCTAGCAGCCCTGGAGTATAATGAGCAAAACGAGGTGATGAAAACGCAGAGATGCGACAATGGGAGGACAAAACAAACAAAATGGAAAATGAAACAAACCTAGAAGAAAAAATAAAAGAAATAGAAGCAAAGTTTCCAGAGATCAAAAGACAAATAAAACCCTTCAAAAAAGGATTCTACTATGCTTCCAATTATGAGAGAACCTTGAAGCATCTTGAGTACAGGGAAAACAAAGACTACATTGCGGTAATCGCAAGATCAACAGAAAATGAATGGTACTGTGATCCGAGAGATGGAGATTCTTCCTATGAAGATAGGATAGATTTGTACTTCAAGGCGAAGAAAGCCGGATCCCTACAGGATACTGGACACTTTGCGCACAAGAGAGACAGTAGCAGAAAGTCTTGGACTGTGAAGATTGCAAGCCTGAATGGGGCAACCTTGAAAGTACTGTGGTATGACGAGAAGAACAAGAAAGGAAGTCTGTACACCCGGGATCTTGAGCATAGTTACATTGGGATTGGTGGCGTTCACTGTGAGGAATTCGGAAAGAAGTAACTTCAAACTTCCTTCCGGAAAGCCCAAAAGGTTTAGACTAAAACCTTTTAAATAGAAGGAACGATTTGGAGGGACATGTCGTCACAACCTATCGTTTTTGCGGAAGAAAGGGAATCAAAGGAGATAATCGACAGTCTAGATCCTCTGATCAAGGAATGGTTCTTCAAAAGATACAAAGATTTCTCCCTTCCACAGAAATATGGGGTAATGCCCATATGGGAGAGGAAGAATATCCTCATCTCTGCTCCAACAGGGGGAACAAAAACCATGACTGCCTTCTTGTCAATACTCAATTATCTGGTAACTATTGCAAGAAAGAATGAGCTGCAGGAGAAAGTCTATTGCGTTTACATCTCCCCTCTTAAGGCATTGAATAATGACATTGCAAAAAATCTGAAGGAACCTCTAGAGGAAATAGAGGAGCTTGCTAAATCAAAGAAGATTGAGCTTCAGAAGATTAATGTTGCTGTAAGAACAGGAGACACAACGGCTGCTGACAAGACAAAGATGTTGAAAAAGTCCCCTCATATTCTCATAACTACTCCAGAAAGCCTTGCCATTGTTCTAAACTCTACAAAGTTCGTTGAGAAGCTCAAGGAACTTGAATTCCTCATTCTTGATGAAATTCACGCCCTGTCAAACAAAAGAGGGGTACATCTCTCGCTTAGTGTAGAAAGACTCAATGAGATATCAACAATCAAACCAGTTAGAATTGGGTTGTCTGCTACGGTTGCTCCACTGGAAGAGGTTGCAAAGTTCCTTGTTGGGTATGAAAATGGAAAACCCCGGGATTGCATGATTGCCGATGTTCAATTCACAAAGAAGATGGATCTCAGCGTTCTTTCTCCTGTGTCTGATTTGATAGACACAACGGCAGAAAAAAACAACCTTGGCCTTTACAATCTTCTAGACAATCTCATACAGAAACACAAGACAACGGTCATATTCACAAACACAAGAAGCGGAACGGAAAGGGTTATTCATCATTTGAAAGAGAAGTTCCCAACAAAGTATCTTGATGATAATATAGGAGCCCATCACTCCTCTCTAAGCAAGGAAGTTCGATTTAATATTGAGGAAAAGTTGAGGAAGGGGGAGTTGAAAGTTGTTGTCACATCCACTTCCTTAGAACTTGGAATAGACATTGGTTATGTTGACCTTGTAATCTTGCTTGGCTCTCCCAAATCTGTGGCGCGAGCATTACAAAGGTGTGGCAGATCTGGACACAAACTCCATGAGATAAGCGAAGCAAAGCTTGTCATCACAGACAGAGATGATCTGGTTGAATGTTCTGTTCTACTTAAGGAAGCAATAGAAGGAAAGATTGACCGAGTTCAGATTCCTCACAATTGTTTAGATGTGTTGGCACAGCAGATTTTCGGAATGGCCATAGAGAAAGTATGGGGTTCGGCTGAAATGTTGAGAGTGATTAAACAGAGTTATTGCTATCACAGTCTGACAACTGAGGATTTCTACTCAGTAATTTCCTATCTTGCTGGAGAGTATGAGCTGAATGCAAGAAATGTTTATGCCAAGATTTGGTATGATGAGAAGACCGGTCAAATAGGAAAACGAGGAAGACTGGCACGAGTTCTGTATATGACAAATGTGGGAACAATCCCTGATGAGAGTTATGTCAATGTCATAGCAGCCAGGCCATCTGAAAAGAGGGATATGGTGATGGGTTCAATAGATGAAGGCTTTCTTGAAAGAATAAAGAAAGGGGATGTTTTTGTCCTTGGGGGACAGAAATATGAATTCCTTTACAGCAAAGGCATGAATGCTTATGTTAATGCTGCTGTCTCCAGAGCTCCAACAATTCCTTCATGGTTTTCTGAGATGCTTCCCCTTAGTTTCGATCTTGCTCTAGCAATCCAGAGGTTTAGAAGACTGATGGATGAAAAGTTCCACGCAAAGAAACAGAAAGATGAGATAATTGAATTCATAAAAGAATATCTTCATCTGAAAGATATCACAAGTGCAAAGAGCATATACTCATACTTCAATGAGCAGTACAAATATGCAAAGATCCCCCATATCGGCCGTCTCCTCATAGAGTATTGGACTGATGGAGACAAACATTACATAATTTTCCACTCCTTATTTGGAAGAAGAATAAATGATGCCCTGAGCAGAGCAATCGGCTATGCTGTGGGACAGTTCGGGGGAAGGGATATTGAAATGGGAATTAATGACAATGGCTTCTTCCTTGCATCCACTCAACCAATGCAGATAGAAAAAGCCCTCCGTGAACTTAATTCAAAAAATATTCATGATGTTTTAGAAGAAGCAGTTGCAAAGACAGAAGTTTTCAAGAGACGATTCAGACATTGTGCAACCCGTGGCCTTATGATTTTGCGAAATTATGCAGGAAGACACAAATCAGTAGGCAAACAACAGGTCGGTTCCCACTTCCTTCTGGCAGCAGCTCAAAAAGCATCAAAGGACTTCCCAATACTCAGAGAGGCAAAGAGAGAAATCATGGAGGATGTCATGGACATCCAGAACACAAAGCTCATCCTGGACTGGATGAAAGACGGCAAGATCAAAACAGAAATCATAACATCAGATTACCCAAGCCCATTCGCCCTCTCCCTCATAATCCAGGGCCACGCCGACCTCATGAAGATAGAAGACAAGATTGATTTCCTCAAGCGTATGCATCAGAAGATAGTCGAAAATATCGAAAACAAAGAGAAACAGTGATATTTTCTCCTCATGAAATCCGAGAACAGATTTCCTGGTTGATAAGATTGGGGAGAAGGAAAAGTAATCTCTTAGATCTGGGGTGATTTTAGATATTCTTCAATCAATGCTATTTCCTCTTTATTGATTCCGTATAATTGATAAACTAAATCATTTAATCTGTTTTCTGCATCTGCAATATCTTCTCTTAATTTTTTAACATCATCTGTTTCTTTATCTCCAAGTTTTATCAATCGATTATTAAGATTTAGCAATTCATCAGAGATGGTTATAAAAGGTTTTTGATTGTTACATATCTTAAATTTTAATTTTTTAAATCCCGCCGATCTTATCTGGGGTTGCTTTTTGTAACCGGTAAGAATTATTTTTTCTTTTAAGGAATAGTAGGTAAACAATTTGGAGTTTAGTAGGGCCAGTAGATATTTTAAATCGAAACTTTTATCTTTTTGATTAAGGATAAATAATCCATAAAGGGCATAGTACCCCTCTTCATCATAGGTGCCAATGATTTCTTTGGCAGATTGCCTTAGAATAATTTTTGGTTTTTCAAATCTCCTATCTTTTTCTCCTAATCCTAGTTTAATGAGGTTGATTTTTACTCCTTTTTTCCTTTTGATCTTTTCTAACTCTTTGTTCTTATTCAGGTTTAATTCATGATCATACAGTAAATAACAATTTTTATCTAGATTAGACCACTTCAATGCAAATTTTCTAGGAATATTTGTGGAGCCTTTCAAAACAGGATAACATTTATCATTTTTCTTTTCATCAAATAAAAACTCATCTGTATGTCCCCCAATATTTGCTCCAGATTTAAGTATACAAACTTCTTCAAGAGATTTGGTGTTTTTAGCAAACTTTTCTTCGATTTTTCCACGAGAGAGGCATATAAATTCTTTTCTTTTATTCTTTGCAAACTGTGATTGTTCGATTTGAATAATTGTTTCTTTTTCATTAATGTCTTGATTCATAATCCAATTAATTTTGTTCTTTCGGTATCTCCCCGTTTTTTCATCAAACATTTTCTCTTTTTTTAAAATGAGTATCGCCACATCTACCTTTTCTTGTTCAAAAATTCCTCTGAGTTCTGGGACAATTTTTATAATTCTTGTATGTTTAATCAAAAAATCTCTTAATAATTCATTTGTCTTTTGTTCCAAGATGGTTCGATCTACTATAAACCCGATATATCCTCCATCTACACATAGTTGATATGCTCGCTCAAAAAAAAGCTGAATTGAATTAATTCTTGCTCGAGGATTTTCGACAACTTTGTAATTTTTAGCAAAATATTCTCTTTTTTTATCATCAAGAAATTCAGATTTCCTACTATAGTAGGAGATATATGGCGGATTCCCAATTACAACATCAAATTCAAAATGAAACTTTTCTTTCCAATTAAAGGGATTATTTTCGGTTACTGTCCGATCATCAATTAAACTGTCACCTATTTTGAGATTATTATTTAAAGTGGGTAAGATATGGTGTTTTTCTCTTATTTTTAATAGAGATTTATTCGCTAATTTTAATAGTAAATTCAACCTAGCAATTTCTATCGCATCATGATCTATGTCTACTCCAAATAAATTGTTTTTGATAATTTCTGTTTTTTTTCCAATAGGTACGTTTTCATTTACCATGTCCAATTTTAGTTGAACTTCACTAACTCGTTTAGAATAATAATTATTAAGGTAGTTAAATGCCTTAATTAAAAAAGAGCCCGAGCCACAGGCTGGATCTAAAATTTTTATTTCACCAATTTTCTTCTTAGAATTTTTTAATAATGTTCCGACAGTATTTCGAACGATATAGTTTGTTATTGCAGTAGGGGTGTAGTATATTCCTTGTTCATGTCTATGGGCGAGTTTATCTTCTCCGATGGTTCCTGATCCTTTTGCTTTTAAGATATGGCCTAAATATCTCTCATAGATCTGCCCAAGAACATCGTCTTCAATATCTTTAAAATTATATTCTGCGAGTTTTGCTTCTGGAAAATAAAGGCCTTTTAGTATTTTTAATAATGTATCATTTTCTAGAGTTATTCTATCGCATTCATGGAATGAAAAAAGATCGCTATCATACTTCTCCCCATATTCTTTAAATATTCTATCCACCAAGGGATAGAGTGCCAGGTTAGTTTGAGAGATTAGTGGTTTGAGGACAGTCTCTTCAATAGGTAGATCTTCTGTCTTTCTTATAAAAATCAGTCGATTAAGTATTTTTTGGGCAATATCTTCTTTTTGAAGATCAGTGTAGGTATTACCGTAACTTCTTTTTAGGTCTTTAAAGATCAATAGTCTCCAAGTATTTAGATCATTAAACAGATGTTCATCGATTGGAATAGATGGATTATTTCTTCCTTCTACTTTGGCTTTTCTATCCAATTCTTTATTTTCAAATAAAGTTTTTGATAGAAGGTACAGATCTTCAAAATTTTCTTCAAATTTCTCCAGATCTAATAAGTTAATGTTTCTGAATGCGGTTTGACTGTTGTTATCCAAATAAAGAATGATTAATTGTCGGAAGTTGGTTAATACTGCCCACTGGCAATTTTTATTATAGGCATATTTAATTGCTTGTTCAATAAACTCTTTTTGATTAATATCTTTTGAAATTGCTTTTGCTTCTAATATAAATCTAGTTATGCTTTCAATCCTAAATGAATAGTCAATTCTTTTTCCGGCACTGCTTTCTTCTCGTATTACTTCATCAAAATGCTCTTTTCCTTGCATATCCCAACCTAATGCAGAAAAAACAGGAGAAATAAATTGCTCAGTAGTGCTGATTTCACTAACCCCGAAATAGTGTTCTTGATGATTTAGTAATTGTTTTATTTTTTCTTTAATTATTTTTTTGGCGTTCTCTTTTTTTTCCATATCTCTTATAAACGGATTAACTTTTTAAATGCTATTCTAGATAAAGATCGGTCAGATAAAAATTCTCCCCAAAATTTATAACCTTCCTGTTCTTCGGGTCTCCATGGCAATTTTACTCTCAAAATCAAAATACCTGAATGGTCTCCAATGTCTCAAACTTCTCTGGGCCGCGACTAATAAAAAAGATCTTATTCCTGAAATTGATGAATCAACGCAATATCGATTTGATGAGGGACATGAGGTTGGAGAGCTGGCAAAAAGCCTCTTCAAAAATGGAATTGAGCTGACCGATGAAGATTTCGGAAGAAATCTTGAGAGAACCCAGGAGTGCATGATCAATGATTGTGAAAATAAGGGGAAAAGAAGGCCGCTGTTCGAAGCGGCATTCAAAGTTCCATATGAAACGGGGGAGCTTTACGCAAGGGCGGATGTTCTTGTGCCTGTGGGGAAAAATGAATGGGATATAATTGAAGTAAAAAGTGCAACCCAGACAAAGGATGTGAACATTCAGGATGTTTCTTTTCAGAAGTTTGTCTATGGAAAAGCGGGATTGAAGATAAGAAGATGCTTTGTCATGCATCTTAACAATGAATATGTGAGAAAAGGGGAGATCAAAGCCAAAAAGCTGTTCATTAAGGAAGATGTGACAGTGCTAGTTGATGAAGCAATAAAAGGAATAGAAGAAAGGATTTCAACTATGTTGAAAGTCCTCTCCCAAAAAGACATACCGATCATTAAGCTGGGCCCATACTGCACAGAGCCATACACTTGCCCTCTCTACGACTTCTGCTGGAAGGATGTTCCTGACAACAGCGTGTTTGACCTTTACAGAATAAGAAAGACTGAAGCATTCGAATTGTTTGAGAAAGGGGTTGTTTCCATTGGAGACGTTCCCGAAACTTACAAATTGAATGAAAAGCAGGCAATCCAAAAGAAATGCTCTCTGTCTGGAAAGGAATGCATTGACAAGGATGCAATAAAGAACTTTTTGAATGAGCTGAAGTATCCCCTATACTTCATGGATTTTGAAACTTATCAGACAGCAATCCCTCTTTACAAAGGAATCAAACCATATCAGCAGATTCCATTCCAATTCTCTGTTCACATTGTGCAAAAGAATGGAAAGACAAAGCACATTTCTTTCATAGCCAAGGGGGAAGGGGATCCTAGAAAGGAATTCATGAAGAATCTCAAGAAGGCAATGGGGAAAGAAGGAACAATAGTAGCATTCAATCAGAGCTTCGAACAAGGAAGACTGAAAGAAAGCGCAACATTCATGCCAAAATATCAAAAATGGGTTGAGTCAATAAATGAAAGGATGATTGATTTGCTGGTTCCATTCAGAAATTTCTACTATTACAATCCGTCACAGCACGGAAGCGCCTCAATAAAGAGCGTTCTTCCAGCCCTAACTGGAAAAAGCTACAAAGACATAGCAATCCATGGAGGAGCATCTGCATCCGTTCTCTATTTCTATGCGACCCATGGCAGAAAATATGGTTTGAAGCCATCTCAACAGGAAGTTGACAAGATTTTCAAGGATCTGGAAGAGTATTGCGGTTTGGATACGGAAGGGATGGTTTGGATTGTTGGGAAACTGAGGGAATTGGTAAAATGAACCAAAAAGAAAAACTGAAGCTGTTCTGGAAGATCACTAATCTAGTGAATAAAAAAATTTGTAGAGGAAATCTCAGAATAAATAAGATTTACTTTTTTACCCATGTGCCTAAGAGAAAAAAAGACATTACTTCTGGATTTTATGATTCAAAAAGTGAAACTATCCATATTCTTAATGGAAAGGAAGAGATAAAACGTCGCAGAACAATTCATCAAGTCGTAGTATTGATGCATGAGCTCGCCCATGCCATTGAACTGCAGATGTCTGTGGAATATTATCAAAAAGAGTATGATAAACATAAAAATAAAAATGGAAAACTTCTATATGAAAAACAAAAGAAAATAGATCATGGAAAGAAATGGGAAAAAACCTGTAGAAAAATATGGACAATTGTTGAAGAGCATATTAAGATAGATATAAAGTAAAATCATGCTTCGAAAACAGGAAGTTTTCGACATTACCAAAACCTAATGATTATCTATTGCACCGCGATTATCTTTTTCGTAATGAAACTACGTTTCCTGACGATCACCTTTCCTTTTAATAGCAGTCAACTCCGATTATCTTTTTAAATTACCAAACTTTGGATGAGTCATGAAAGACAGTGTGATTCTCGCAGATCCCAATTCCAGGTCGTGGAAGTTCGCGCAGTCTGTGCATGAGAAACTGGCTGCAAAGAAGAATGACGTGTCTTTGTACAAAGTTGAGATAACAAAGTTCGCAGACGGGGAGACCTACGCCCGGGTTCTGCACAATGTGAGGGAAAAGAAATGCTATTTCATCCATGATTCTTCGAAACCTGCAAATGACTGGCTTGTGGAGCTCATGCTTGTGAATGACGCCTTGAAGAGGTCCTCTGCCTCCTCTGTGATTGATGTTCTTCCCTACATGAAATATTCAAGGCAGGACAGGAAGGACAAGTCAAGGGTCCCAATCTCTGCAAAGGTGATAGCTGATTCCATTGCATACAGGGCAGACAAGGTGATAACCACTGATCTTCATGTGGACCAGATACAGGGATTCTACAACAAGCCAGTGGACAATCTTCATGCATTCCCGACAATTGTGGAATATCTCAGGGGCAAACATCCGGAATATTGCGACAATGCTGTTGTCATCTCTCCGGATGCGGGGGGAGTTCTAAGGGCCAGGGCATTCGCAAAAAGACTTGACAAGGAGATTGCCCTTGTGGACAAGAGGAGAGAGAAGGCGGGAGAGGTCGCGGGCGTGAACATCGTTGGAGATGTCAATGGAAAGAATGCAATAATTGTTGATGACATCATCGATTCTGGAAACACTCTTATAGAGGTAAGCAAGGCCCTGAGAAAAAACGGGGCAAGCAAGGTCTACGCCTGCTGCACCCATGGGCTTCTGAGCAAGAATGCGAGTGAAAGGCTTCCGAAAAGCCTTGATGGAATAATCATAACGGACACAATCCCCCAGAACAACATCGGAGACATTCAATGCGTTTCCCTTGCGGACCTGTATGCGGAAGCAATCTACAGAACGGCCAAGGGATTGTCCCTCAGCGAATTGTTTGAGGATGCTCCAAGAACAAATGCAAATTCTGAGAAAGCCTGATCCTATTTCTTCAAATCACTCTAGAGGTAAAAAGAACATGCTGAGAAAGCTTCGCTTTCTGGCATTACTAAAACATTAACAATCTTCTGAAAAGATTTAAATCCTGAATCCCTGTTATAATCCTATGAAACGAGGGAGCACCATTTTATGTCTGATTATCATTCTCTCTGTCAATTCTAGTTTTGCGGCTGCACAGGAAGCGCAGCTAGGGCAGGGGGCATCAAGTTCTAGTCCTCCTGACTGGATAAACAAGACGGTGTTTTTTGATGGGGACAGAGTTTATTCTGTGGGTTCATTTCCAGTTCGGGAAATTATGGTCTCGATGTCAGAGTTTGTTTCAACATCTAGGCTTTTTGAGTCCGCATTCAAGGAGGAATGTGGTAGTAATTTTTTGGAAGATGCTGACCGGCATTATCCTAAATCCATGGATTTTATGCATCTATCAACGAATGACACTTATCAAAATTCCACTGATTATTTCTCGCTCAATTTCATCTCAAAACAGGACTACGAACTTCTCAGGAGAAGATTGGGGGCGATCTGCTCAAAATTATCTCCATCAAAGATTGTGCTTTCTGCGGCAGAGATCTCACAGGCATATACGGCACATCCTCTTCCTGCAAAATCAAAGGATGGGGCGATAACATTGGTATTTGGCCTCTATTATCTGGCAAGGGATAAACTCTCCTCTGGAACGGACCAGATAATTCTTCCGGGAGATGAATTGCTGACTGCAATGAAGGATTTAAAACTAAAGACTATCCTTCCGATAAAGCAGATAGATAAAATAATTTTGACAAAAGATATTGGTGGGGACCAATACATTGATGGAGGAGTCCTGGGTCTCGATATTTATTTTAAGAAACCTGTGACTGCTTCGATTTCAGTTGCTTTTATTCCAATGCTTACATTACATGCTCCTATTGAATCGCATTGGGATCTGATAAAACTAAAAGGTGTGGAAGAGTGGAGAATATACAATCTGGCCGGAGATATAGGCCTTTCTGGACTTCAAAAATTGGATTCAATATCGGATGCGAGCGTGGCAGTATATCGGCTAAAATCCGGCAAAACAAGTTTATATGGGGAGGCGATGGGAGTAGTAAAATTTAAAGGAGGAGGCAGCTATGCCCATAGACAGGGAATAGATCTTTCCACATTAAGCCTTTCTTCAATGGATAAGTTTCCTTCTCCAATCGAGTCCATACTCTGAGAAAGCCTGATCTTATTTCTTCAGATAATCCAGAGAATCAGGCACAGCTGAACCCTTTTCTATTCTCCTGGAGGATAGAATCAATGTATGTTCCGTCAAATCTTGCGGAAACTACCACCTTGTCCTCAAGGCGATTTATTTTTGATGATCCCAGGGGGAATCTGACGGCAGTGTTGACATTGAAATTTTCAAGGGTTTCCTGATTGGATTTGCAGAAGTCCTCTGCGCCCGCCTTAAGGGCCAGCTTTCCTGCAGAGTTCTTTGCTCCGCTTTCTGCTATGTAAATCGCCTGGGTTTTTGACTGGGCTTTTGGAATCTGAGAGGTTACCATGACAGCATAAACCTTCTTCCCGTTATCATAGGAAACTTCGGCACGATTTTCTGCATTGGTTGAAAGAGATCTGAATTCTGAAGCAGATGCAGGTGTTTCGAACAAACTGAGGAAGTTTCCAACCCATGAGATGACCTTGTCTTTGCTGATAATCTTCAAGAAGAATTCTTTCCTGTCCAGCCGGCTTGAGAAGCTGTTAACCTGAGTAAGATACTGCTCCTGCCAGGTGAAATAATCTTTGTCATCTCCCTTGGTGGCTATTCCGGCAGTGTTGTAAATCTCTAATGTTTGCAATTCATGATCGAACTTGATTAGCATGGCAGTGTCTTTTTCTTTTGGAGCTGTTTGAGTCTTTGCGGCGGTGGACTTCTGACCCATACCTTCAAATGAGGTTATAATATCTACAATCTTCTTGTCAAATTCATCTTCCATCTGCTGAGACTTTCCGGAGAAGGTTCCATCATATGGGCGATCTGCCCATAGTAGATATTCTGAATCGTCTCCTTTTCCTTTCTCAGAAATTATCATCACATCCAGCCAGCCGTCAGTATTCATATCATAGAAATAAACTGTCTTTTTTGACAAAGTCTGCTTGAGAACAAGGATCGTCCTGGCGGGATTGCTTCTGACCTCAACATAGTTCAGCTTATTTCCTACTATGTGAAGATCGAATGATTCTGAGTTGATTGTAGATATTCCCTCACGCTCTGCATTAGCAACAACTTTGTCCTTCAATCCAATCACATCATTATATGGATTAGCCATTGGAGGCATTGCAGAAACAATACTGATCAGAAGGATTGCAAAAATAAAGATTGGAATGATTTTTCTCATTTTACTTCTTAAGATAATCCAGATAGAGAAGTGTAAGGAGTATGACAATCATAGGTCCGAAAACCAGGGAATCAATCAGGTATCCGACATAGGGGATCATGGAAAGCAGAGAGGATATTATGATGTAGCCTATGAGCATGACTGCGAGCTCAATGAATCTTTTTGTCTTTGTGATCTTCCAGCTTTCTCTGAATCCAAGATTGCCTTTCAGGACTGCGGAAGGCATGAACAGGAAGATTTTGATGAGGGAGAAGAAGAACACTGTGGCCATGACAATCAAAAGGGCGATTGTGAAGTTGGATGTCCATATCAAGGAAAGGATGTTCATGATTGAGGTGAACAGGATTATGATGATTACTATTATCAGTTCAGCCAGAAGCAACTCTTTGAATTTCTTTGCGGCCAGATCAACATTCTGTTTGAATGTGATTTTCTTCTTTGAGTCGTGATATGCTGTCTTGAGTATGAGGAATGTGAAGATGAATGAGGTGAAGACGAGCATGGCAACCATGTAGAGAATGGTGAGGAGAGTGCTTCCTGTTGTGTTAAAGTCAACATAGACTGAAATAAGCCCAAGAAGGGTTATTGGAAGATAAACTAAAAAGATTATTGGATTACTGAAAAGAAAATTGAACGAATCTATCACCCTCTTTCCTAGCACTTTCATAATATATTAGGGTAAATAATGTTTAAAAACCTATTCCAGCATCCGATATCATGAAGATGGAAATCATGAAGGGAATTGAAATATGGGGGAAGGCCCTATTCATAAGAAAGCACAAGGTTCTCGTAATCGGAGATTTGCACATAGGCTATGAAGAGGCTCTGGAGAAACAGGGCATCACTGTTCCAAGAAGGGCATTTGGGGAGCTTAAACAGGAACTTTCAAACCTTCTTGTGGAAACTGGACCGAAAAAAGTTATAATCAATGGGGATTTGAAGCATGAGTTTGGGGAAATCTCAAAGGAAGAGTGGTCTGAAACGCTTGACATTCTTCATATGATAAAAGACCATTGCGAGGAAATCATTCTTGTGAAAGGAAATCATGATAATTTGCTTGAACCAATCTCAAAGAGAATGGGTTTGACAATTGTGGATTCCTATCTTCTTGAAGCAATAGAAAAGAAAGGACCCTATGATCTGGCCATGGATCCAATCTGCTTCATCCATGGAGACAAAATAATCAAGAACAAGGATACAAAGACTGCAAAAATCCTGGTAATCGGACACGAGCATGCGGCCATAGGATTACATGAGGGAGATAAAGTGGAAAAGTACAAATGCTTCCTTGTTGGAAAGTGGGAAAAGCAGAAATTGATTGTCATGCCTTCCTTCTTCTCACTCATTGAGGGAACGGATGTCAACAATGACCGCCTGCTTTCACCATATCTTCATCAGGACATAGGAACTTTCGAAGTCTATGTTGTTGGAGATGAAACCTATCATTTCGGTTCCTTGAAGAAAATCAAGTAAACTTCTTTTCTTAATTCTCCAGCTAGCAAGAAGTTTAATAAAGAAAGAGGATAAGAGTTAAGTTCTAGAAGCCTCAAAACTCGGAGAGTTTTTTGCATCAACACTTATTGATGGGCTGGCAGGTTTTTCTTAATTGCCGATTATTACCTAAAATAACCAATATATTCTTAAAACTCAGAGTGAATATTATCGGATGACCCGAGAATATGGCATTGAATATCTTGAAAAGGCCCTTTCACCTAAACGATTTTATGTTTCTTCCAACGGAGATACCCACTGTTTTTTTGTGAAATACACTGGAAGAATCAGCGAACTCTCTGGCAAGATAAAGAAATGCGGCTTGGATATCAGAATGGAAACTCCTGACACCATTTTAGTATTCTCAAAGGACGGGCCGGGATTGGATCTCATGAGAGCATATCACTCAAGGAATTTAAAAAAGACAGTTCAGCAGAGATTCTAAACAAAGTTTTCGTAGGCCAGCTTAAAACCATAAATCTCTTCAAACTTTTTAGAAAAATCCATTTCTGATGAAATGGTACTCAGTGACCTTATCAAATTGATTAATTTTTCCTTTCCGTGCTTCTCAACCAAGAATTGGATGGCGTGTCCGGATTCATTGTAAACTTCCTGGCCTTCTTTTTTGTAATATCTCAAAAAGTTTGTGAATTGTTTTGGTTTATTCTTCTTTTTCAATTCTCCGGAGAGGTACATTGATGTTCCTTCCCAAAGCCAATCTGGCTCGTATTTTCCTTTTGATAACACTAAAAAGAAACAATGGCAAAGCTCATGTTTCATTAGAAGACCGTATTGTGAGGGAGAATATTTTTGATGATTTGTTTCTTTTCCAATCAGAGATCTTTTTAACAAAAATAATTTTCCTGGACCATCAACCCACCCAATTGACCAAGAATGTTTTCCTGGATTGATTGCTTCTCGAGTTTTCATGTCATCTACAATGAATAGTTTTGGGCGGTTATTCTTCCAATTCAATCCAAAGAATTCTTCTAAGGAGTTCATGGCTTCTTCATATTTCTTTTCAAGAGCCGGCTCGTCCTTTGATTTAATATTAAAGATCATTTTATTTTGTCAACTTCTCAAATATCTTCCGCGAATCCTTCCATGTCAGCATCTTCAGAACGGTTTTTCTGTCAACCCATCTGAAGCCGGAATGCTCATTCCTGTCAATCTTGATCTTCTTTGAGAAAATTTGGACAAGGAAGATTGTGTTTTTCGCTCCGTCAAACATATGTTTATCTTTGATGTATTCTTTTTGATACTTGAAAAAATTAAACTCCTTTGTTTTCAGGGCTCCGAACTTTTTAACTCCTATCTCTTCTTTGATTTCTCTTTTCAGGGCTGCAAGCTCCGATTCTTTTCCCTTGATTCCTCCCTTGAGGAATTCCCAGCCTTTCCAGTTAAGCTTTCTTTTAAGAATAAGATACTCTGTCTTCTTCGGACTGTCAAAGAAAATTATGGCGCACACCCCTTTTCTTATTTTCATAGAAGAATAAATAATCAAAAACTTATAAACCTACCTTTATGGGCCTTTGGATTCTGTGGCCGAGGTCTTCAATTAACAGGGAGACCTTCTGCTTTTTAGAATGAACTTCTTCTGAGATTATCTTTTTCTTTTTCTCTATCTTGAGGTTTTCTTCGTCCTTCTCTCCTATCTTTCCGATGTATTCTTCATAGTTTGGCTCCTCAATCTTTATTCCTTTCAGCTCTTCCCTCATCTTTGAAAGGTCTTCATCAAATTTCATGTCTCGGTCGAGGAAATCCAGAAGAGTTCTCTCATCTATCTTGTTCACACCATCTAAAAATTGTTTCTTCTTATCGGTTTCCACAGTAAAAACATTTTCATCTATGTTCTTCCTTATTTCATCCAAATCGGAGAGGATTTTCAAACCCTCGTCTTCTCTCAGGGCGGAGATGGTGTCTTCAATGTAAATCAGAATATGCTTCTTTTTGGTGTTCCAGGCGTACTTCTGTATCAATTTTTCAATGTTCATGAAAAGGCTTCTGAGGTCAACTCTTGCTTTTTCCTGCTCCTTCTCCATCTTCTCAATCTTCTCTTTCAATTCTTCCCTGTGCTTCCATTCATTGGATGATTTGATTGCCTTCTCTTTGTTTTTCAAGGAGTCTATTGTTTTTTTGAAATTCTCAATGTGGCTGTTGTTCTCTTTCTGTATGGCCGAGAATTTTTCTAGGATCTTTTCATCATTCTTTATGTCATCAAGCATTGTCAGAATAGTTTCAATCATCCTTTGATCGGTTTTGTCCATGGTTTTTATGGCAATTACTGCCTTGCTTATCTTTTTCAAACCCATGAGAACCCTTTCAAACTCCTTTCCGATTATGGAAGATGATATCTGGAAGCTTCTTGTAGTCTGTCTTGTGAATAGGTCAACTTCCCAGGTTGCAAGCTTGACAAAGTCATCCATCTTTTTGACTGTTCTTTCAAGAGTCAGCCCGTTCCTGAAGAAATCAAGAAGCCTGTTTGTGCTTTTGACGTAATTGTCCTTGTTCTGAAGAATCATTGTTTTCGCCCGCTCATTGATCTCCTGTTCAATGTTGAAGGTTTCAAGCTCATGGAGGCCTGCTTCGATGTCCTTGATGCCTTCTCTTATGAGAACAAACTCATTGTCCACTGCTTCCTTGAATTGGAAGGTGGATTGCTTGCTGTTTTCTTGGATCCAATGCTCTATCTCTGTAAAGGAAAGCTTCTTCCCATTCACGGATATCTCTTTCTTTTCTCCTTCCCTGAGCAAGCTTTTCAAAAAATCAAACATAGCCATGTTAAAATCAAGGGAGTTTAGTTGTTTTTAATGTTTGTTGAATTTAAGTATAGGGCTCAAAAACGATTAAAAAGACAATGGTTAGACTGCTTAATCCAAAACTTTAAATAAATGGGCTGCTTTAATTTTTGATGGAATTTAAAGATCGAAAATCATTCATGAAAAGAATTTCAAAATTGGGAGTAGATGCGAGGCTCAAAAAAATGAAGGGAGAAGAGCAAGAATTGTTTTCTAGGATAGAAAACTCAAAAGAACAAAGTGCAATCTTGCTTTCAAGATTATGCGGGTTTCTTATTGGAGATGGAAGTGTTTTTATAAGAAAAAGTAAAAATAGCGATGGGCCACACTATGACATTCGATTTTATCCAGATGATGAAACTGTCGCTAACCTATTTATGAAAACGGTTTATGAATTATATCATAAAAAGTCTAGAATAAGAAAGGAAGAAAAATATTTTAAAATAGGTGTTGAATCAAAACTTGCTTGTAATCATCTCCTGTCTATCATTCCTTTCGCTTCTCTTTCATGGAAGATCCCCCATCAAGTGTTAATTAATAATGAATGTAAAAAAGAATTTATTCGCGCGTTTTTTGATTGCGAGGCATATGTTGGAAAAAGGATAATTCAAGTACAATCAGTTAATCAACAGGGATTAAAAGAAATAATGAATCTCCTAAGGGAATTTGGAATTGAATCTAAAATGTATGAATATCATCGGAAAAATAAAAATTGGAATACCAATTACATTCTTTGTATTATGAAAAAAGATTCTAGAGAGAGATATTTAAATAACATCGGTTTCAATCATTTATCTAAGCAGAAGAAGTTAGAGAATATGCCCAGATGAGACAACGGTTACTCTGCCGGTCTCGAAAACCGGTTTCCGCAAGGATATCCAGGTTCGATTCCTGGTCTGGGCGTCATCCTCTTCTGCATTTTTAATGGGTCTCCATGAGTATATCGGTTTTATACAGGAAGGTTATAACTTCCAAAGACTAAAGGAGACACATGAAAATAGATCCATACAATCATAGAGAAAGGTATCTGGCCTGGAGAAAAGGCACAGAAAACGGCATTTCGGGCCTGACAAAGGAGAATTCGGACATTGTCCTAAGTTATCTCGATGATATGCAACGAGGCGTAAATATCGCCTCTGAAAGCGTGAAAGGGCCAAGGGGTTTTAACAGACTGAATTGCCTTAAGAATAAACTTCAGTTTTTTGCTAGGAAATTTTCAGAAAGAGGCATTAAGGTCATAACAGAGATAGATGAGGATCAACTTATTGGCTTTTTCTCCGAAATGAGAGATGGCACACTTAAAAAAGTTGATGGAGAAAAGTATGAATCTGCTGATACTTTTGCAAGAACATTCAAAGCTTTCTGGCATTGGTATCAGAAAGTAAATAGAAAGAATGGAATTGAGATAAAAGACATAACTCAAGATTTGGATACGAGAAATGAAAAGCCCAATTGGGTTTATCTCACAGAAGATCAAGTAAAGATTCTTGCTGAGAATACAAAATTCAAGTACAAAGTTTTGATTTATTTTCTTTTTGATACTGGAATTAGAAGTCCAACAGAATTAGTTAATGTAAGAGTTTCAGATTTGTTCAATGATTTCAAAGAATTAAACATCAGACAGGAGACAAGCAAGACTTTTGGGAGAAGAATAAAATTGATGATCTGTTCTGATCTCCTGAAACAATATGTAAAAGCAAATAATCTCAAACCAGAAGATCAATTATTTGATATTTGTCCAAGTTATGTGAATCGCCATCTGAAAAGTCTGGCAAAATCTCTTTTTGGAGACAAAGAAAGTCCTGCGGGAGCAAAATATTCTGAATTGACAATGTATGACTTCAGACATTGCTCATGTTGCTATTGGCTTCCAAGATACAAATCAGAATCAGCATTGAAATATAGATTCGGTTGGAAGAAATCTGACAAGATTCATTACTACTCTGAGCTTTTAGGAATGAAAGATACGATTGC
>Ga0247841_10000484_pt1 | contig 102684 bp, 118 predicted proteins | sample LaCruzMarch2015__2_FD_192410 | JGI IMG/M metagenome (GOLD analysis project Ga0247841, IMG submission 192410) | Freshwater microbial communities from meromictic Lake La Cruz, Castile-La Mancha, Spain - LaCruzMarch2015_18m | ecosystem: Environmental > Aquatic > Freshwater > Lake | place: Spain... | reverse complement strand
GCCTTGCTCGTGAAGTGAATAAATGGTAACCCTCTCAGAAAGATTTAACTGCTTATACAAACCTTTAGATATATTTTTCATCTGTTGATTTTATCAACAAATGTTGCACTTCGTTTTAGAACTCATCAATGAAAAATTTGTTTACGAAGATGGCGTTTTGAATGTAGCCTCACAACTTGTTAAGAGTGAGGCAATATGTTTTTATCCTGCAACAGGAAGTGAAGATATGCTTCCATATACTTGTGTTTCCATCGACGCAGCAGTAAGATGTTTGTCACCTTTACTTAATCAAGCTATTTCTCCAATTAGAACAATTGGTGACGAAAATATTAAGGTTGCTGTAACTATGGCTCAAAGAATATTAGATAATGCAACGCATGTCCCAATAGATGTGAGTAAATGCACATTTGCAAAGGATATTTTTGCACATGAACGCTCTTCCGATGGAGAAATTTTACTTGGAAATCGAATTGCTAACGACGCAGATGAATTACAACATCAATTTGCAATAGAATCAGAGAGTCGAACAGAGGTCGAAATATGCGCAGCTGCACTTGGTGCAGGGCACGAGTTTGGACATGATATAGCAAAAAAGCCTCATGTTGTTGCGATTTTATCTACCGCAATACCAGAACAAAGTCCAATTATGATGGGGTTTACTGAATGGTTTTTGTTTTCCGGAGACTATTTAAGCAGTAGATTGAAAGAGGAGCAGTTTGCAACCGGAATTGGTTATTTAGCAGCTTCAATTGCTGCTCAAGATTTACACTTAGTTCCAGATTGGAATACAATGGCTGAAGAATTAGTTGCCGCTGACAATCGTATTCTTCCTCAGTTTGCTGATTTTAATAGGCTTTTGAAAGAAAGAAATGGCAATCCTTTTTCCTTGTCTATTGGATTATCTCAACTCCAAGTTGCTTTACAAAAATCACATCCTGAATTAGCGCAAAAAGTTCCCCAGTTAGGGCCATATTATATTGGTTATTATACAGCGATTAATCCTGCAAGAATAATACAAATCTTTAATAATTGAAGATCTATTTTAATATAAAATTTTAAACAATCTCGGGGCTAGTAAATAAATGAATAAATAATAAAATAATTCAATAAAGAAATGAAAGTAAGAAAGCAAACATGAGATATTATTAAAAAATAGAAATTATAAATTTGACTTTTCTTTCCCATAAACCATTCGGATCAGGGTTGAAACTTTTTAAACAACCTCGGGGGTGTGGTGGGTTAAATAGACGCTCCAATTGTCCCATTTCAAAAGATATTTTATTAATACTATGTTTTTATACATTGACACAATGTCAACAAAGTGATATACTTTATTGACATCTTAGAAAAGATGTAAACAAACTATGATCCCTAATATTATCGGCGAATACAAACAACAACCGGCTGGGTATCGTGCATTCATACCCCACCCTTTTCCTCCAAAAGGTGGATTTTTGTTTGATACTAAGATCATTAAAAAAAATAGTAACGCTACTCAACTTCTGGGAAAACTTGACGGAGTTACCAAAAACCTACCAGATTCAGATTTTTTCTTACTCATGTATTTGAATAAAGACGCTACATCTTCAAGTCAAATTGAAGGTACGAGAGCGACCATGATAGACGCGATAGAAGCAAAAACAGGGAGTGTAGCCAATTTACCCAAAGACGTTGATGATATTTTACATTACATAAAAGCATTGAGTTATGGTATCCGTCGTGTGACTTCAGAAAATTTTCCTATGTCTTTAAGATTTATGAAAGAACTTCATAAAGAACTGATGGATAAAGCACGGACGAGTCATTTTTCCGATCCTGGTGAATTTCGACGAAGTCAAAATTGGATTGGTGGTACGCGACCAGATAATGCGAAATTTGTCCCCCCACCAATAAATGATATGAATAGGGCATTGAACGATTTTGAACATTTTATACATGCAAAAGACGACGTTCCTCCAGTAATAAAATCTGGAATTTTACATGCTCAATTTGAAACAATTCACCCATTCTTGGATGGCAATGGAAGAACCGGAAGAATGCTTATAAATTTTTATCTTTGGAAAGAAGCATATTTAGAAAAACCAGTGTTGTTTTTATCTTCATTTTTTAAAAAACATCAAAAGTTGTATTATGAAAAGCTTTTAGGCTACCATAATGGTAAAGTTCAAGATTGGATAAATTTCTTTTTAGATGGGGTGATAGAAATTTCACAAGAAGCAATTGATATTGTTGATAAAATCATAAAATTACGTGAGCGCGATATTTTAAAAATTTCATCACTAGGAAAACGCGCTGCTGAAAGCGCTGTTCTTATTTTACCTAAACTGTATGGACAGCCGGTTGTGAACACAAACATTTTACAAGAATGGACTGGTTTTAGTCGACAAGGAATACAAGTGCTTATTGAGAGATTTAAAGAAATGGGAATTCTTTCAGAAAAAGACAAGGACAAAACATACGGTCAATCATACATCTATAAAGAATATATAAATATTTTTAGCGATAAATAAAAACTGTTCCCACCTCTAAGGCGTAAAAGAAGTTGATTTAGCAAATCAAAACCCTTTTTTTGTATTATTTTATTTTTGATAAACCATCTTTGAAGTGATTTTTAAAACAACCTCGGGGTTAGAAGAGAAATAAATAAATAAGCAAATAAAGAAATAATCAAATGAATGTAGGAAATAAACAACCTCGAAGGTTTAGGAAAAAAAAATACGAGTTATTAGATATTAGATATAGATATGAGTGATTAGGAGCTATGTTTATGACTTAGGATTTACGATTTACGATTTAGGATTTAGGATTTATGATATTGGATATAAAATACAAGATATTAGATATTCGATATTAGTGAGTCAATGACGGAATCAATTGAAATTTAATTGACAACAATCTATCTTTATAATACAATTAACTCAAATTGGCATTAGCCACGACTCCTCTTTTTCTGAAGAGGAGACAAAAATAACATCTTCTTAACATTCAAAATAATTTTGTTGTAATCTTTTGAATCTAATTCAGACAATTTATTACAAATTCTTTTACTACTAAAAACTCTTAATTGCGAAGTGAGAACAGAGACAATTCTTCCTCTTAATTTAACAGGAACATAATAAATATTATTTTTTAGTTTTGTACTCATTGGAACTCCGAGAAAAAAATTACGATTAAATTTTTTAATAACTAATACCGGTCGCACGTAATTTTCATGTTTTCCATCCTCCTCAAATCCAATATTTACTCCAATAGAAACCCACCAGATATCTCTCTCTTTGAATAACGGCGGCATACTCTCGTTAAAATGAATGTATTTTTTTCTGATATTCCACGCATCAAAATCCTTAACATACATTTTCATATTGTTAATATGAATTGTCTCTCTTATTTTGTCAACGGTTTATAAGCAACATTTTTTCATAAGTAGATTGTTGGAATAGGAGATTTTATTCGATATACCTGGGAAGTAATGCAAATTAAACAACCTCGGGGGTTTAAACAACCTTGGGGGTTTGGAAAATTGAATAGACAATCTAACTATTTATCCCATTTTGCTCCCAATCTAAGATGTTAGAACATACGTTAATATCGACCTATTTATGCTATAGATTAACTGGTTATTGACATAATAACGTTAATATGTTAGAATAACTTCATGAAATCAACAAGATTACGAAAGATATCTGAACTGTTCGCCCAATATCAGCTTAAAAGCAAGAATAAAGAATCGCTCTTGCTAATGGTCGACGACGTGGAAATTGCCGAACGCGTATATAATTCAAATGCAATCGAAAACTCAACTCTCACTTTACCGGAAACAGAAAGAATTCTTCTTCAACTTGAAATAAACAGACATATTTCACTTCGAGAAGTTTTTGAAACAAAAAACTTAGCCCAAGTCTATGAATATATTAAAAAAATAGCTCCACAACAACCATTAACTATCGACATGATTTTACTACTTCATAAAATGCTTCTGACAAATATTCGCGATGAAGCTGCCGGAAGATTTCGCAAAGAAGGAGAAATGGTGCAGGTAGGAACTCATATTGGCTTACCGCCAGAGTTTATTAATAAACGTATTCAGGAAATATTAATTCAATATAACTCAGAAATCAACATTCCTTTTGTCCATAGAATTGCACAGTTACATGCCGAGTTTGAAAGCATCCATCCATTTATTGATGGTAATGGCAGAATCGGAAGAGTATTAAACAACTATCTACTTATTCGCGAAGGTTTCCCGCCAATTATTGTTAGAAATAAAGAAAAAGAATCTTATTATTCCGCACTTCGATCTTTTGATGATTCCAATAATTTTAAACCAATGATCCGCATTGTTGAACTTGCTGTTCTTGAATCATTACATAAACGTCTTGCATATTTAGATGGACGCGAAATCATTCCCCTTGCCCAATACGCGAAATATAGTCAATGTTCATTCCACACATTATTAAACTCTGCAAAAAGACAAACAATTCCTGCTTTTCGGGAAAAAAGAGTGTGGAAGATTGGAAAAATAAAGTCTTGAAAAACCTCGGAGTTGGGAAGAAAAAGATATTAGTTATTTGTTATTAGATATTAGGAAAAACAAAACATTAAAATCAAAGTTTCTTTTTTAAAACACTAAACGCCCTATCAACGTCTTTATCCTGAAAAATAATTGTAAACTCCGTGTACGTTGAGACCACTTCAATAATATTTATTTTTTCCCATGCCAAATATTTTAAAATTTCAAAATATGAACCAGAGGTAGAGACGGTTTCTTTTGGAAGTCGAATCGTGATGGCAGATAAATTTTCAAAACTAGCAATGACATTCTCTTTATTAATAATTTTATATATTGCATTTTTCAAAGATAAACCCGTGATAATCGTTGTCTCCACCACTCCTTGTGTGATTGTAAAAAACAATCCCTTTTCATTCGCCAGTGCGTGTAGTTTTGCCAACTGGTCTCCCCTTTCAAGACTTTTTGCATTTACCGTAATTTCCATCAGTTGAGAACGGACCATCAGATCCGGACTTTTAAAAGGAAGGGGTGAATTTGTTTTTATTTTGCTTTTATTAAACCGCTTTAACGCCATAACAACTGCACCGAGTTGTACGGATTTAAATAGTTTTTCCTCAATCTCCGGTTTAATTTTGCGCGCCAATGAAGAATGATTAATTAATCCGTCGTTAATCATGTCGATTAAAAAAGGCTGCTTCTGAATTATTTCTTCAACCACTTGCGGAATGGTAATCATATATTAAATATATTTGTCATTCTGGCACCACTTCCGATTGTCCAGAATCAACATTAGATTCTGGATGCGTCCCGCTAAGCGGGACTTACCAGAATGACGAATAATATGTTTGAATTTTAACATTTTATATGCTTTTTGTCAAAAAAGTTTAAAAATTTGAATAAAGCTAGACAGTAGGCTATAGTAGTTAACTTATTATGGAAGCAATAACATATCGTTTTTACACAGCAAATCACGGACATCCAATTGATTTTGGATTGGTTGACCGGGGAATTACCCGCGAATCCAGCCGAGTATTGCAAGTAACCACTGCCGATTTGACAGCGAGTTTTACCAATGCCATGTCTGCCGTGGTTGGACGAAACCACCATCAGCCCGGAGAAATGGTTGAAGCATTAGGTCATGTACGCTTTTCCCCACTACTTGACCCGCTGCTTAAGGACAAACTTGACCTTCAGGACTGTCCGGAGATATGGGAAATGGGAACAGGTTTCATGGACCCGGAAACGCTTCGGGGAAAAGGACTTTATGGACCACTTAGAAATGAACTGTTAGAAATGTATATTGATAAAATCATGGGAGGAGATGTGATGATCATGGGAACAACCAAAACCAAAGCGGTCTTAAAAGTATTAAAAGACGCAATGGCAGTGGATCTTGGTGCTTTTTATACCAATCATCTTTCCCTGCCGTTTATTTCCGCTTTTACATGCATGTGTCATGGAAGTTTCGGTCAAGGTTTTCAAAACGGAATAGAAGCCTGTCCAAAGCGTGTCGATCAAACTTCTGCTCCGATTCATACATTTTTCAATGCGCAAGACCAATCACCGATTGATAAGATTATCCCAAATGACAAAGGACTTATTCCTTGTTATTTTTATGCCTATGGTAGACCGGAAACAGCACAAAGAATTGACGGGATCTTACAAAATCAATATGGCACACCGGATAATCTAGTTGCACGCTTAAGACAACCAGATATTAATTATTACCAAGAGCCAATTAAATAATTATGAAAACCACGGATTTATTTATCAAACTTGTTAAAATCGATTCTCCAAGCGGTTTTGAAGACGATGTATCAAAATATATTATTCAATTTCTTAAAGCGCTTAAAATAAAAACCACAGTTGATCATTTTGGGAATATTTATTGCCGTGTCGGTGATAAAAAAAGCAAGCCGATCTTTTTTTCCGCGCATCTGGATACAGTGGAACCCGGCCGTAATATTAAACCAATTATTAAAAATGGTTATGTCCAATCTGACCAAACAACAATACTCGGTGCAGACAATAAAATTGCTGTTGCTTTAATCCTAGCAACTATTCAGCATTTAATAAAAAACAAAATTACGCACCAAAGTTTTGAAGTAGTTTTTACCCGATCCGAGGAAGTGGGGAATTATGGTGCAGTTAACTTTAATACAAAATGGTTGAAATCAGACTGTGGTTATTGTATTGACGGTAGTTCTCCAGTCGGATCAATTGTTACGGCTTCTCCATTTTATGAACGCTATGATATTAAAATCATTGGTCAATCTGCTCATGCATCATTACCAAATAAAGCAAATAATGTGATATTTCCTTTAATTAATTTAATCAACAACATTACTTTGGGAAAGATCGATGAGGAATTGATCACAAATATTGGTGTAATAAATCTCGGATCTGTACGCAATACAATTCCCGGTGACGCTTTCATTCAAGGTGAAATCCGATCATTTACTAAGAAAAAAATATTAGTTTATAAAAACCAATTGATTAAACAGCTGGAAAAATCCGCAAACAATTATAAAGTTAAGTTTGAAAAAACTTTTGTCCGGGAAAATCCCGGTTATCTGCACAGCGATCAAAAGTCCAAACAACTGATTAATAATTTAAAAACTATTTTTCATCAAATGAATATCATTCCCCTCACTCAGCCCTCTTGGGGTGTGTCTGATGCAAATATCTTTAATCAAAAAAACAAAATGTGCGTTAACTTAGGCAATGGCAGTGAATTCACGCACTCAGTCAAAGAACGCATCGGTATTAAATCGATTCTTAATTTACAGAATCTCATGTTAAAATTAATAACATGACCACCTCCGATAACATACGCGAAGAACATTTAAAAAAACTGGAAAAAATTAAAGCACTTGGTATAAATCCTTATCCGGCAAATTTTGATAAAAAACAAACAATCGCCCAGACGCGTGAAATGGAAGGAAAAACCGTTAAAACTGCCGGAAAACTTTTCTCATTTCGAACCCACGGAGACATTACTTTTGCAGATTTAAAAGACGAAACCGGGAAAATCCAACTATTCTTTAAAAAAACCGAGTTGGGAGATGAGAAATACAATAATCTAAATCTTCTGGATATTGGTGATTATCTTGGTGTTGAGGGAAGTGTTTCTACAACAAAGGCTGGAGAACTTTCCATTATTCCAACCAATTATGTATTTTTATCAAAATCAATTTTACCCCTCCCCAATCAATGGTATGGTTTAAAAGACATCGAAGCACGTTATCGTCAACGTTATTTAGATTTACTTCTTAATCCTGAAGTGCGAGAACGTTTTAATGTACGAACCAAGGTGATTCGGGAGCTACGGCACTATCTTGATAACTTAGGATTTTGGGAAGTGGAATCACCAGTGCTTCAACCTCTTTATGGTGGAGCTAATGCTAAACCATTCACGACTCATCTAAATGCACTTGGACAAAAAATGTATCTGCGTATTGCTGATGAATTATATTTAAAACGCCTGATTGTTGGTGGTTATGAAAAAGTTTATGAAATTGCAAAAGACTTTCGAAATGAGGGTGTTGACAGAACACATAATCCGGAGTTTACCATGATCGAATGGTATGAGGCTTATGCAGATTATCAACGCGTTATGGATGTGACAGAAGGGTTATTTAAACACCTGGCAAATGCAATCAATGGTAATACAAAAATGAAAATTGATGAAATGGAAATTGATCTTTCCGGAAAATGGCCACGGATTAGTATGGTTGAAATTATGAAAGATAAATTACAGATCGATGTGGAAAAATCATCACTTAGCGATTTAGTTGCATATTGCCAAAAGGAAAAAATTGAACTACTGGGCAAAGAATCAAAGGGTCAACTTATCTTTCTTATTTTTGAACACAAAATTCCCAAGCTATTGATTCAACCCACATGGATTATTGATTATCCAATTGAAGTGAGCCCGCTTTCCAAAGAACACCAATCAAAACCCGGTTGGGTTGAGCGTTTTGAAGGTTATATTGGTGGTCGGGAAATTTGTGATGGATGGTCTGAGTTAACTGATCCGCTTATTCAACGAACGCGGTTTACCGAAGACATCAAGGCGATTAGAAAAGATAAGGAAGAAGCCCAGCAGGTTGATGAAGATTTTTTAACAGCAATTGAATATGGCATGCCGCCCACCGGTGGCATTGGACTTGGTATTGATCGTTTAACAATGTTTTTTACCAATACTTGGGCAATTAAGGAAGTAATTCTGTTTCCTACACTGCGTCGGGAAGAAAAACTTGATGCAACAAAAACTATTTACCCGAACTTAACTGACGGAAAAATATTATCCATTGATAGCAAAGTTAAGGAAAAATTCCCGTCGGTTAGCGTTGGATTGGCAATAATAAAAGGAGTGGATATTAAAAAAACCGATGTTAATCTTCAAAGCGAAATAAATGATTTAATACAGTCGTTCAGTGAGTTAACAACAGAGTCAATAGGAAAGATGCCGCCAATCCTAAGCTATCGGAAATTATATAAAGAGATGGGAGTTGACTGGCATTCACGCCGACCATCACCTGATGCCCTTCTTCGTCGGATCTCTTTGAAAAAAGGGTTATATAACGTCAATACCTGTGTTGATGCATATAATTTGATCGTGATGAAATATCAGATCTCTGCCGGAGCATTTGATTTAGATCAGATTAATTTACCAACTGTTCTTCGTTTTCCAAAATCCGGTGAACAAACCGAACTATTAGGAGATGATAAACCATATATGTATTCGGAAAAGGAACTGGGATACTTTGATCAAAAAGGAGGATATAATGTTGACTTTAATTATCGCGATGCAAAACGCACCGCAGTGACAGAAAAAACAAAAAACATTCTGATTAATGTCGACGGAATCCACGATATTAACCGCTCCATGCTTGAGCGAACATTAAAAGAAGTAATCGAAATAATCACAAAGTATTGTGGAGGAAAAGTAGAGATGGTCGGGGTTGTTGAATAAATTATTATTCTATAATCCCCATCGCGATTAATGATTCTAGGTTTTTTGGTATTATTCCTTGTGCTAAGTCTTCTATTAATTTTACGTTTGCTGGATTATCTAAATCAACTTTTAATTTAAAGCCATAACCAGACATTTGAACTCTTTTTTCTTCAACCAAATTACCGTTCTTATCTGCAACAACCAAGTCAGGATTCATTCTCGCAATCTCAAATCGAACATAACCATCGCTTAGAACAGCATTACTTTTAAGTAAACCAATTACTCCTAATCCACCGGCATGATTTGGATTATTTTCAATCATTTCTATCAATTGCGTTTGATCACGTAATTCTCCAATTGATAATCGAGAATAATACGCTTCAGTATGACCATTACTATCGATCGAAACTAATCCTGCAACTGAAGAAATGTTTTCGCCTTTTGCACCTTCAAGAGCATTAATTAAACGGATAATATTATCTGGTTCACCAGCATGTTTATTTAACGTTAAACCATCAACTTCCCAAGCAGTATCACTTACAACCTCGGTGAATTCTTGTCCCGTTATTCTTTGATTTCTCTCTAAATAAGGAGCAAGACCTTTTGCTTTTCGAACAGCAGTATTAATCACAAACGGTAAACCATTGCTTTCTACAGTTGGGACAATAACATGATTTTTTCCTTCTGCTGACGCGACCAATCCTAATGCTTGTGCGTTTCTTGTAATTGCAATTCCATGTCGTTCAGCAGAAACTCTTTTTAACCCACTATTAGTAACAAATCCACTATTTTTTGAATGATAAATTCCACTTAGTAAAGACTCCATATAACAAAAAATCCCGCCGTGATGGCGGGACGCTTTACGGGCGTTGCAGCCCGAAAAATTTATATTTGTGCTTAATCCTAATGTTAGATGTCAATATCGCATCCTCCTTCGTTCCTCCTTTATAGTCGGAACTTCGGAAGGATTGTTTTCCGTAATCCGATCGTTGATCGGAAACGGAAAAACAAAAAAATCCGCCCTTAGGCGGATCATTTATTAAATTATCTATCTCCATATTTTATTCTACACACAGTTTTTCAATAGTCAATGACATTTTTCGTAAATATTTTAGCTATACATAATACACAAGCTGTCATTGCGAGGAGCATAGCGACGAAGCAATCCCGTTAATATAAGACATCCTATTGGTAACGAGATTGCCACGCTTCGCCCGCTTAAGCGGGCTTCGCTCGCAATGACACTTCGGACTATAGTTAATTTAGAAACGTCAAGCTTTTACTTTTTTATTATACAATTGAACATGGAATATCACTTGGTTAATTGGGAACAACTTCATGACTCTGCATTTAAATTAGCGCAAAAAATCACTAAAGATAAAATTAAATTTGATTTAATCGTTAGTATTGCGCGCGGAGGATATTGTATTTCGCATATCTTATCTGATTTATTATCACTACCAATCACATCATTTACAATTTCCAGTTATCGTGATTTAAAACAATCTAGTCTTCCAGACATTACTTTTAAAATCGGTAACAAACTTCATAATAAAAATATTTTATTAGTTGACGATATTTCTGATACCGGTAAAACATTTCTCCGGGGAATTAAATACTTAAAAAGCCTTGGGGCTGAGAACATAAAAACCGCATCGCTTTTTATTAAACCATGGACAGAATACACCCCCAATTATTATCTACATTCAGTCAAACAGTGGATCATACTCCCCTATGAAATGCGTGAGACCATTGAAAGTCTTAGTAAAATATTTAAAAAACAGAGATTAACCGATGATCAATTAATTAAACAATTAACAGCAATCGGTTTACCTTTAAAATTTGTTAACAAATATGTTTAACGATACTAAGGCTTTGTTACTTCTTCAGAAAAAAATCACTGATTTCCCTGAGACAGTGGTAGTTCTTGGTTCTGGTTGGAATAAGATGCTGAGCGACGTTAAGACTGAAGTTGTCATAAGTTATGATGAGTTATTTGATGTCAAAACTACAGTTCCCGGACACGTAGGGCAATTGATAATTACCACGATTAATAAAAAACGCGTTGCTTTTATGTCCGGTAGATTTCATATGTATGAAGGGTACAGCGCTTATCAAAGCACAACTCCAATGCGGGTATTTGCCAAAGCCGGCATGAAAAACTTAATTCTAACAGCGGCATGTGGAGGATTAAATAAAAAATACCGGGTGGGTGATTTTATTATTTTAAACGATATTATCACTTTACTTCTTTCACTTGATAGTCCACTTCATGGAACTCAGTTTGTGGATTTGTCGCAACCATTTTCAAAATCATTAAGAGAAACCGCCATAAAAATTGCAAAGAAAAATAAACTCTCATATCACGAAGGTAATTATGTTTATTATCATGGTCCAAACTATGAATCGTTTTCTGATAAAAAAGCTTTGGCAAAACTCGGTGCAGATGTTTGTGGAATGAGCATCGTCCCTGAAGTTCTAGTTGCGCGGTCATTAAATGTTAATGTATTAGGTATCGCTTTCGTAACTAATCTTGCCTTTGTTAAACACAATCATAAAGAAGTTGTAGAGCAAGCAAATAAAGCCAGTGAACAAATGAAAAAATTATTATTGGGAATTTTATGAATTCAATTCTTCTTATTGATTTTGGTTCACAAACCTGTCATCTGATTGGAAGGAGATTAAAAGACTTGGGCGTTGAGGTAAATATCATTAACCCGGAAACTGCATTAACTGCAATTAAAAAATATCAACCAAAGGGGATAATATTATCCGGCGGACCTTCCTCGGTTTATGAAAAAAATGCACCGACAATTGATAAGAAAATATTCTCACTAGATATTCCTATTCTTGGAATTTGTTATGGTTGGCAACTGACCGCGCATTTATTGAGAGGAAAAGTTGAGTCCGGAAAAAAAGAATACGGACCGGCTAATCTTAAAATTTCAGATTTTGAAAGTCTGTTTTATGGATTGCCAAAAAACACAGTTGTTTGGGAATCTCATGGAGATGCAGTTATCAATATTCCTAATAATTTTAAAACCATTGCCTCAACTAAAATGGTGGCATACGCCGCTGTGAAACATAAAACGCATAATATTTTTGGAGTACAGTTTCATCCAGAATCATCTCATACTGAAAATGGCAAATTATTGTTTAGTAATTTTATTACCCGAATTTGCAAAATTCCATTAGTGCCAAAAAAAATAAATGTAAAAGAAATCGTGCTGCAAATAAAAGAAAAAGTCGGAAATCATATTGTTATTGGAGCGTTTTCCGGAGGAACAGACAGCGCAGTAGCCGGAGCGTTAGTCGCAAGAGCAATTGGAAAAAATTTTATTCCTGTTTATATTGAAAGTGGATTAATGAGAGAGGGAACAAGTCTTAGGATTAAAACTGTATTTCCCAAATTACTTGGTATGAAAGTTAAGGTTATTGAAGCTAAAATAATTTTTCTTAAAGCATTAAAGGGAGTTATTGATCCGGAATTAAAAAGAAAAGTAATCGGTAAACTTTATATTCAATTGTTTGAAAAGGAGCTAAAAAATTATCCTCATGCCCATTTTCTTATGCAAGGAACAACTTATGCAGATTTTATTCACTCAAAGGGGACAAAAAATTCAGCACATATAAAAAGTCATCATAATGTGGGTGGCTTACCAAAGAATCTAAAACTAAAACTTTTAGAACCTTTAAAATATTTTTATACTGATCAAGTGAGGAAAATTGGACTCCAAATTGGCCTTCCAAAAGAAGTTGTGTTTCAACAACCCTTTCCCGGACCGGGACATGCAGTTCGAATTCTGGGAGAAGTGACTGCGAAACGTCTTAAAAAACAAGTTCTGGCAGACGCAGTGTTAGTTGATGAAATGAAAAAAAGTGGGTGGTATAAAAAAGTTTTTCAATGCTGGACAGTGCTTACAAATGCAAAAAGTACAGCGGTAAAGGGAGATGCGAGATTTTTTGGTGACGTAATTGCAATCCGCATTGTTAATTCAAAAGATCGGATGTCTGCGAATTGGGTTAATCTTCCTTATGATGTGCTGCAACGAATTTCAACGCGTATTATCAACGAAGTTCCCGAAGTTTCACGCGTTGTTTACGACATCACCACCAAGCCCCCGGCAACAATGGAATGGGAGTAAAGCTTCCCCGCTTATTAGGTAATACAGATGATAATTACAGATGAAGAAGCGAAATCCCTCCGTAGCCCCATCTAACAAGGCGAAGGGGGATAGATAAAAATTGCGTTTGACAAATCAATTCATAATCAATAAAATCTTATTTTTAGAATGATTATTTTAAAAATAACTTAAAAGACCAACGGGGCAACTGCCCCGATTTTTTTTGGAACAAATTATTAATTTTCATAAATAAAATTATGATTTCAAGATTAACTAATTATCAACAAAGGAGTAATTACAAATGATCAACGTCAATAGTCTGTCTCAACTTGGATATGTCTATAACGTTCATTCTGGTTTTCAATTTGATTTAAATACCGTTCTTAAAAAAACACCCAAACACTTCACCGAAGGTCATTGGTGCGATCATAATTGCATTATGGAGTATGGTAATTATGCTTGTCCAGCAGCATTTTCATGTAATCGAAATGTTGAAGTAAAAACAATAATGAGTTTTGAAAATATTGTCGATTCTTTAAAAAACGCTAAATCAGGATTACAAAACGCAAATAAAAAATATTTGAACCACCATTTATCAAGCCATTGCAAAAAATTTAACATCCCTAAAGAAATTGAAAAAGAATTGCAACGCGTACTCAGTAAGGGTGATGTTGAATTAAATATGTTTGGTGGTAATCCCGAACTGCACCCTGACTTTTTAAAAATAATCGTAGCAGCTAAAAATATGGGTTGGAGAGTTTGCACAACTACAACAGGTAAGAAATTTATGTATGATGAAAAATTTCTAGAACAATTTTTAAAAAACCCTCCTCATCTCCTTGCAATATCAGCCGATGATTACGAGAACATTAAAGAACTTAAGGAAATTTTACATATGGATTTAAAAACCATAAAAAATCACTGGCAAAAGGCGAATCCTTTATATGGACAACGTAAAAAAGCTTATGAATCAATTTATACTGCGAAACTATTTCAGACTAAAACAGGTTTTCCCAAAATTTTATTCAATATGGTTTTACACCCAGGTAATCTTGATTACATGAAAACAATGTTGGAGCTTTTTTCAAAAACTTTCCCAGATATTATTTTAAATCCTTACCCAGCGCAATCATCGTTCAGTTATGGAGCTGACATATGGCAAGATAAACATCTGGATAAACTTGAGAAATTTATTGATACTATGATAGTTAAACAAGTTGAAGAAAAAGATATTCAAGTAAAAAGATATCAACCTCGTATGCCCTATTGGCTGACATTAAAAAGTATTTTTTTAACCTTCAAAGATAAAAAAAATCAAAAAGCATATTTAAGTGGAAAACAGACTTGGCAATGTTATCGAAATTCGTTAAGCGGCAAATACTTGCAGGCAAGCTGCTCAGACAAATCCTCAACTGAAAGGTTTAAAGCCGGCGGTCATCCGGGATGTTTTTGGAACAACAAAACAGTTACAGATAGTAAACAACAACTCTGGAAGATGAAAGGGAATAAAATCTCAAATTATCTATTAAATGAAAAGTCAGAATTAGCGATGAAAGCAAAAACAACTTGCCCTGGTTGCATTATGCCGCGCCTGATGTTTGACGGAATCACGGTTGAAGCCGGACTTGATTCAAAATTACAAGAACATTATCAAAAATTACGTTATAAATATTTTAAATTTTAATTTTATGTCAGATTCCAATACAATTATCGTTAACCATCCCTTTATCATCGATTCTTTATCACATCTTCGAGATCAATATACTGACCTGGCGAAATTTCGTCGTCATAGTGACAGACTTTGTGAACTCTTGTTTGCCGAAGCAATAAAGGGATTAGAATTTGAAAACGTTGAAATAACAACCCCTCTTGAGGTCACCATAAAGGCAAAAAAGTTGAAAGACGAAGTAATCATTGTTCCGGTTTTACGTTCAGGATTAGCAATGCTTTTTGGAGCGATGCAGCTTCTACCGAAATCAAAAATTGGTTTTATTGGATTAGAGCGGGATGAAAAAACAGCAGTCGCGCGTGAGTATTATTGTAAACTACCAAATATTAGGCAAAATTCTATTGTGATAATCACAGACCCAATGCTTGCAACCGGAGGCTCTTTGTTGCATTTATTAGAAAAAATCAAAACTCAAAAACCCAAAGAAATTAGAATCGTTAGTGTTATTTCAGCTCCTGAAGGCTTGATGTTTATCAGGAAAAAATTTCCTAAAGTAAAAATTTTTACTGCAGCCATTGATCAAAAATTAAATAAATTTAAATATATTGTTCCGGGAATAGGTGACTATGGAGATAGATATTTTGGTACAAGTGCATAAAAATATTTCATCAACAAATTGACGTCTGTTAGCTGTAAAATTACGTGATGAGATTAATCAATACCGAAATTAACCAAATCTTCCTCACCATAACTTCATCCACCCTGATTTTTATAGTATAATATCATCATGACAAAAGATGAATATAAACAATTAGTCTGGGACTATGATTTGTCTCCTGATGATTTTACAAAAATCCTATCTGGAAAAAAAGAGATTGGAACATTTAACCAAGATTGGGCAATTTCTAGGGTTTTAGAAAATCTAAATTATTATGATGCAATGACACTTGTTCCCTATGCCACATTAAAAAATAGGTGGGACTATATTAAAGGAAAATTATTTAATAAAGCTATAAAAAACGGCTATGAATTCTTATTACAACGATACCCTGTATCCATTGCAGGATAGGGTATTAAAGCTTATTGATGATTTAGATACACCATTTTATTTGACTGGTGGAACAGCACTGTCCAGATGCTATCTTAATCATAGATACTCTGATGATCTCGACTTCTTTGTTAATAATAAGCCTAATTTTTTAAAAACAGTTGATTCAATATTAATGAATTTAAACAAAGAATTTAAAATCAAGGTCATTGTTCGAACCAAAAGTTATATTTCATTAATGATCGATGGTATTTTAAAAGTAGACTTTGTAAATGATGTATTTTTTCGATATGGTAAATTAGAAAAGAAAGTAATTTATTCTAAAGTTGATAATTTGGAAAACATTTTGTCAAATAAATTATCTGCTCTTATTAGTCGTGATGAGGCAAAAGACGTAGTCGATATTTTAATGATTTCAAAAACAATTAAGGTTAATTGGAAAAAAATATTTTTAGACGTTAATTCAAAAGCGGTAGGAATTTTTCCAATCGACATCACAAGAAGGTTAATTGATTTCCCAGTACAAATGATTAATTTAATAAAATGGACTGATGATACAAAGCATGATACTAAGTTATTTGAAGTAGATATCAGTAAACTTTGTGATTCTATCCTAAAAATAACTTAATTAAATTAAAAAAAGCTCTATTACTATCATGAGACAACTACTTCTTGCCACCACGAATAAAGCTAAGCTGGGAGAATTAACAGTGGGGGCAAAAAATTTAACTGATTTCGGATTTAAGATCGTTAATCTTAAAGATTTAAAAATCTCACAAGAACCAGAAGAAACCGGCGCTACTTTTGAAGATAATTCAAAGTTAAAAGCACAATTTTATGGAAATTTAACTAATCTGCCAACAATTGCTGACGATGGGGGACTGCTAATCCCCTATTTGAACAACGAGCCCGGAGTAAAGTCAAGCCGATGGCTCGGACGCGAAGCTACAGATCAAGAATTAATTGATTATGCCCTACTTCGTCTTAAAGACGCTAAAGAATTTGATAGAACGGCCTATCTACAGACTTGTTTATGCTTTTACAATCCAAAAAATCAACAACTTATTTGTGAAACTGAAAAGATTAAAGGTCGTATTGCTGATAAATCAAGCAAACGTCCAACACACGGTTATCCTTACCGCGCACTTTTTATTGTTGAACGATATAAAAAATATTACGATGAACTAACAGAAACAGAGCATCAGCAAATTAATCACCGAATAAAAGCTTTGAATAGATTGATAAGTAAAATAACTAGTACTTTGATAAAATGACTTTAGTTACATTGTCATTGCGAGGACCCCGCTTTTCGCGAAAGGCGGGGGACGAAGCAATCTCGCTACCAATAGGACGTCTTGTATTAACGGGATTGCTTCACCCTCGACTATGCTCGGGTTCGCAATGACATTATCTATAATTTTGATAAAATAAATTATGCTATCTCTCGACTTTATCCGTGCAAACAAAGAAAAAGTAATTACCGCTGCCAAAAATAAAAATCGGGTAATTGAACTTGATAAGATAATTATTCTTGATGATAAGCGCCGCGAGTTAATTGCTCAAATTCAAACTCTTCGTGAAGAAAGAAACAAAATTTCTAAAGAAAAATTTACAGAACAAATCCGTGAACGCGGAAAAGAAATAAAAATTCAATTAAAGACATCTGAAGAATTACTGGGAAAAACTGAGGTTGAATTAAATACTTTATTATCATTTGTGCCAAATGTCCCGCTAGACGAGGTTCCAGTTGGGAAAGATGAAAAGTCAAATCAACAAATAAAAACTTGGGGTAATCCGACAAAATTTGACTTTACTCCCCTATCTCATATTGAACTTGGAAATAAATTAAATTTAATTGATCTTGATCGAGGAACAAAAATTTCTGGTTTTCGTGGGTACTTTTTAAAAAACCAAGCAGCACAGCTTCATTTTGCAGTTTTATTTTATACATTTAATAAACTAATTCAAAAAGGATATGTCCCTTTAATTGCGCCCGCTATTGCCAAAGGCTTCGCTTTTTTTGGAAGTGCCCATTTTCCTTGGAGTGAAGCTGAGGTTTATAAACTAAATGATGAAGACGCATATTTATCCGGAACCGCTGAAGTTGCAGTAACCGCTCTTTATTCAGGTGAAATTCTTAATGAAAAAGAGCTTCCAAAAAAAATGGTCGCATTCTCACCTTGTTTCCGACGTGAAGTTGGATCATATGGCAAAGACACACATGGTTTATATCGTGTTCATGAGTTTATGAAAGTAGAACAGGTAATTATTACCAATAATGATTTAGAACAGGCCAAACTTCTTCATGAAGAGTTACAAAAAAATACCGAAGAAATTCTTCAAGAACTTGAACTGCCATATCGAGTAATACTGATGTGTACAGGTGAAATCGGAGAACCTCAGATCAAAAAATATGACACTGAAGTTTGGATGCCATCACGAAATAGTTACGGAGAAGTTGCATCGAACTCAATTCTTGGAGACTTTCAAACAAGAAGATTAAAAATAAAATATCGAAAAAAAGACAACTCAACAGAATATTGTTATTCATTAAATAATACCGCTATTGCATCACCACGTATCTTATTGGCACTCTTAGAAAATCACCAGCAAAAAAACGGATCGATTCATATTCCCAAAGCTCTTCAATCCTTAGTTGGATTTAGTAAAATTGAAGCTAATTAATTGAATATAGAATTTTGAATTTGGAATATTGAATGGGAATTAGGAATGTCGAATTATTACTTTGATAGTATTGATACGAATTAAATATTTTTATTCTATATTCTACATTCGATCTTCAATATTCTATCTTCACGGCGTTGGTGAAGGACTAACTCCAAATAAATTATCTCTACATGAAGCTTTATTTTCCGTACCCTTAACAAAATATTCGACCTTTCCAAAATAACACAGTTTTTCAACAATATTTTCAGGTTTTGTAAATTGATTTTTAGCGCCATAAGTCTTTAATAAATAACTCATCACTCTATTCCAAATTGGCGCTGCACCGGTAATTCCTGACGCCAAATATGGGTTCATCGGCTGATTATTATTGTTCCCTACCCACACCACAACCATATAATCCGGTGTATAACCAATTGTCCAGTTATCTTTTTTTTCATCAGTCGTTCCGGTCTTTACTGCAACCTTAAAACCGTTAATTTCCAAAGCCGAATTACTTCCAAACGCCCAACGACGGGCAAAATTATCAGATAAGATATCGTTAATAATGAAGGCATTTCCTTCGTCAATTACTCTTACAGACATGGGGTCATATTGATAAAAAAGATTATTTGCTGAGGTCACTATCTGATTAAAACTTGTCAGATTAACCCGATATCCTTCGTTAGCAAATACACCAAAAGCCCTTGCCATATCAATCATCGTCACTTCTCCCCCACCCAAAGTTAAAGAAAGTCCAAACCTATTTGGATCTGTCCATGTGCTAATACCCATTTTTTTTGCATAATCAATAAAATTAATTACACCCAGTGTATTTAAAACGCGTACAGCAGGAATATTAAAAGAATTTGCAAGTGCATATCTTAGCGGCACATTACCATGTGTTTTTCCATCATAATTTACCGGACGGTATGGAATTGATCCGGGAACATTAAACACAACCGGTGTATCGCTAATAATCGATGCTGCTGTATAATCTTTTTCTAAAGCCAAAGAATACATAATCGGTTTAATTGATGATCCAGGTTGTCTGAGTCCTGTCGTAACATTAAATGCTCCCGATGGAGATGCAAAATAGTCAACTGATCCAACCATGGCAAGAATCTCTCCGGTTGATGGTCGGGTAACTAAAATTGCTCCATTTGAGACGTTAAGATCTTTTACTTTTTCCAGTTCTTCTTTAAGAATTTTTTCTGCCTGTTCCTGAATGTCCAGATCAAGTGTGGTGGTGACTTTAAGTCCTCCTTCTTCAATCTGTCTGATCCCATACTTTTCTTCAAGTTGGGATTTAACGTAAAAGACAAAGTGGGGGGCTTTGATGTTTGTTCGAGGAGAGATTACTTCTAATTTTGTGTTTTGTAATTTAATACTTACTTCTGGACTAATAAAATCTTGCATTTCCATTCGACGTAGAACATCATTTCTCCGCTTTTGAGCTAAAACTGGATTTACGTAAGGAGAGTATAATGACGGTGCCTGTGGTAAACCAGCAAGAAACGCTGCCTGCTCCAACGACAAATCATATGCGTGAACACCAAAATAAACTTTTGCAGCTTCTTCTATTCCATGAGCCGCACCTCCATACGGAACCTGATTTAAATACATTTCAAGAATTTGATTTTTAGAATATATTTTTTCCGCCCATAATGCTAAGATTATTTCTTTTATTTTTCTTTTAATTGTTCGCTCCGGAGATAATAATGCAGTTTTTACTAGTTGTTGAGTAATGGTTGAGCCCCCTTGTAAGCTATTATTCAAAACAATTTCCTTTGCAGCACGCAAAATCCCTCCGGCAACTGCGACACCTTTGTGACGATAAAAATCCTTGTCTTCAATGGCGATTGTCGCCTGAGTAACAAAAATCGGCAGTTGATCTAATTTTACTGGAGTACGATTTTGTTCACGATATATTTCATAAAGTAATCGTCCTTTGTAGTCTAATAAATGGGTAGACAATGAATAGTTTGATTTACCTATCTCACGCGGCGAAGGTAACTCCTTAATAAAAGAGTATGCTTGGTTAATAATTAACACCGCTAAACATACAAAAAAGCCAAAGATAAAATAACGTATTTTAAGAGACACATGATGAACAATAGATCTGGGAATTCTAATAAAAAACAACTTCAAACACCAAGTAATAATAAAGAATATTTTAAAAACAAAAGTTAACAAAACCTTAAATAAATATTTAATAAATTGAAAAAATATATTAAATAAACTTAATGAGTTTTCTTTTACCCGCCACTTATAAATACTTGACTTATATATAGAGTGTTTATTTGTTTTTAAATAAGCAAATAATCTGTAAAAAAATTTAAATATGGTGACGAATGGAGATATCAAATAACCAATTATTTTTCTAACTATATTCCCTAAATCAATTATGATTAGAATTAGCCATAAAAATATTTTATAAATTAAACCTTTTTTACGAAGTTTTCCCATGGCGGAATTTTAGCAGATATTATAGGGTTATTCAACCAAAGATGTAGGTAGTTTTGTTAGTTTCGCTTTCACAACTAAGCGTTTCCAATAAGTTCCTGGCGGAACGCAAGTAATTAAGGTCAAATAAGATGCGTCGTATTTCTGCTCGAGAACTGAAATTTCTTCCGGATCAACCACAAACATTTCTGTAACCTGATATTGATAAGTTAGATTGTCCATCTTAATCTCAATCATATCTCCAGGAGCAAGGGAGGGTAAGTAGGTAAAGATAGTTTTATAATCTTTGGAATTATATAGTTGTGGCAAAGTAGAGTGACCAAAAACAACAACATTTCCATATTCTCCAGGTAAAGAAGTTGGTAAATAATGAACTAAGCTTTTTGTTAAATCCTCACCCCCAACAACAACTATTGCCTGATTAATATTTAATTTTGAAATTGAAAGAGAATATTTAGTTACTTTACTCTTGTAACTATCTTTATTAAATTGAGGTTTATCCGGAAACCAACGACTTACTTGAGTAAAGTCACGCAAATTGCTTGATAAATTAATCCAACTTCCAAGTACCGAATTCGCCGACTTAATAGAACTCGCTGTTAAAGATTCTGGAACCGGTGATACGGTTTGCTTTTGAAAGAATAATCGTGAAAAAATTTCAAAGGAAATTATTGGATAAAACGACCAAAACAATAATATAGATCCTGCAACCAATAAGATAAATGAAAAACGCGAAACAACTTTTTTTTTAATAGAGTTATCTTGTTTTAAATACCTGTGCATTGCCATAATATTTATTAATAATTAACCTTAATTGAAATATTATTTAAATACCACGGCATCCGTTCTTTGATAAAGACAATGTTCGGTTCAATTTGAAGAAAATAACTGATTGCATGCAACTCACTATTCAATAGTGACTTGACCTCGCCTGTATTTTTACCGGCAATCTCTTTTCTAAAACTAACTTTATCGAATACAATCATCGATCTTACTTTAACCAGCAACTCAATACTTTCCCCTTCTTCAACTGTCTCTGATTTAATAACTTTTAAGTTGATATTATTACTATCTAATTTATAGCCTGAATTAATTTTATTTTTAAATATGTCCATCACTAGATTATCTAGTCCGTTTTTTTTATACGTAAAAAAAGTTAAAGTAACTAATGACTTTAAACCAACCTCGTTCGCTTCTTCTCCGATCTCTTTTGAATAAACTAAGTCGGTTAATTTTATATCGATTAGATTATCCAAATAACCTAAATCTTTATTAAGATTTTTTTCAACCCGACTACGACTTTCAGCTTTAGCTTTTTCTAATATCGAATCTTCTAAATCGTCCAAATCTTTTTTTGCAACTGTCCGAATATCTTCTCTTGATCCTCCAATTAAAGGTGCTTCGTTAATTGCAAGAAAAAGATTAATAGAATAATCTCCAATTTTAAAACGTGAACTCTTTGGTAGGTTACTTTCCGATCCAATTTCTACCGCAGTTATCTTACCCTTTGTCTTACCGGGTGACCGAACTAAGTTACCATTAGCTAAAGTGTCAGTTGCTGATGCTACTTTTATTTCATCATCTAGGGTAAATTGAATATTGTTAGCTGATAACAACGTTCCTTTACCAAAGGTTTTATCTGTAGTGTCAAAATTGTGAATGGTTATCTCCCCCTTCGCTTTTTCTCCAATTGCTTTTTTACCATTGGTCGGTTTTGTCTGTGAAATTTCAAAAGTAATTTTTTGCTGGTGAAAATTTAAGTCGTTTTTGTTGATTACATATTTGGTAGTCTCCTCGAGGGTTTGAGTAGGTAAGTTTATTGTTAAATCGGCCTGATGAAGAAATAATTCAATCAGCACAAGTGCAATTAAACTAAAAATTATCCCGATTATAATTAACCAATTGAATCTTGGAAATTTAATATTTGTTAAAATATGTCTAATTCTTAAGCTTTTTGGATTTTTATTTGGGATTATTGATTTTTCTCTATGGTCTACCTCTCCTCCGATAACAAATCCCATTTTACGTTCATGAAATAAATGCTCCTCTGGTATCCTTTTTGCTTTCACTGCCATTTGTGCGGCAAATAAATCTTTTAATGCATTCATTGTATCTTCTTCTTTGAGCAGATCGATTCTGGGTAACTGAACGAACAAATCACGATCCCACCGATAACTCATAAGAACACCAACATCTTTACTTAAATCACCAGAATTATACAGAATAAAACGTGAAGGCAAAATAATTGATCCTATTTTTTCTTGTATGATACTGTTAACGTCTTGCGCAAGATTGTCAGTGCGTGCCGTAGTCTGCATACTTATTTTTTTCGAACCTCGGATGATAAAAACACTGATATTATTACGATCAATTTCCACTAAAATTGTATTTAAAGATGACTCCTCTTTTTTTTCTAACCAGGCTATTACAGCATCAACAACCTCAATATATCCGAGCGGTTTTAAGTCAAGATTTTTTGATAAATTTTTTATCGTTTTTAAATAGATCGGTTTAACTTCTTTGGTTTGATTGTTTATAGCGTGGGAATATAAAAAGAAAATTGTTTTCGTAAAGCTTACCCCGATATTTGATTCAAACTGCATTAATAAGTTGTCAATATCTTGGACAAGATTTTCCCAACTGTTACTATATTTAAAGCTTTGCCAGTTTATTATTTCTAATTCGTTAGCTTTTTGGGCCATCACAATCCCTATACCCTCAGTTTCTTTAAGAAAAAGCCCAAGATAGTGTTTATCATTAACTGAAGTATTTTTTTTAAATATTGAGTTAATAAAGCTTAATTTAATCATAATTATTGGATTTTATAACGTAAAAATAACTGATCAATTCCTTTTTTTGCGTTATTTAAAGCCTCGGAATAAGCTACTCCTTGACTTGTTGCGTTGATAGCGTCTTTTAAATATGTGATTATACCGTCGTTTAAACCGTTGTCCTGAGTTTTACTGACAATTGGTAAAGAAATAAAATTATTTGCTTGAGTAATTACTGCTCCCAAAAATTCATGTTGTGCTAATGTAGCGCCAAGGTCAATACGAGAATATGGCTCACCAAATAAGCGGGTTTTTGCCTGCATTTCATACAATTTGCTCATCTGTTCTTTTTCCGATAAATATTTCAAAAATTTCCATGCTTCAACCTGATTTTTACTATATTTTGATACTCCTTCAACCCAGTAATTAGCAATTGATATTTGAGTTCCTTGCGGACCTTTTGGAACCGGAACTACTTTTAATTTAATATCAGGATTAATTGCCTTAATATTTAAAATCTGCCAAGAAGGAACTAGAATCATGGCGACTTTCTCTTGAATAAAAGCAGTGGTTGAATTAGGCATTGTTTCGTCCCAATAATTAGTCGGAGGCTCTGCGAACCTTCGGTATATTTCTAAAGCTTGCGCTGCTTCAGGACTATCCAGCTTAGATAAGCTTCCACCGTTTTGAACTAATAATAGACCGAAAATTTCGCTGAAATGATCAATATTTTCTGCAGTACCAAGTGCAATTCCGGCTGTAATTAATTGTTTATTCCCGTCTCTAACTGACAACTTATTTACAATTTCAATTAAATCTTCTGTCCAACTTGTTGGTGGAGATGTTATTCCTGCCTTTTTAAACAGACCTTCGTTTATTACTAAAACTAAACCATCGATTTCCAATGCCAAGCCGTAATATCGACCATTAATATTTAAATCTTTTTGAATTACCGGATAAAAAGTTTTTTTATACTCTTCCGCTGTCATTATTTCCGTCGGCAAAGCTGAAAGAATAGTTTCATCATTAGCTTTTAACTGGGGTATCCAAGTGTTGTGAAAGCGAAAAATATCTGGCCCTTGTCCGTTTTGACTTCTTACAATTAATTTTTCCCGATAATCTAGAATTGATTTTTTTTGATAATCTATCTTAACGTTGGGATTTTTAATTTGATATGCATTAATTAAAGGCGCATATATTTCTTTATCTTCCCACAATCCCCAATATGTTAAATTAATTGATTGTTGTGAGATTGGTGTTTTTGGGCGAAATAATGCTAATAATACTAAAAAAATCAGAATGAATACTATTACAACTCCTCCTATAACCAGATATTTATTCTTATTTTCTTCATATATAGCCGGAGGCTCTTCGCTCGTGGGAAATGGTTCCGGCATAGTTGTTGTTGATATATCCGGCGACGTAACATCAGGCGCAACTTCTTCTGGTTGAAGATTTCCTGAGTCGGCGTTATTCTGATTTAATTTATCATCAATCGTCACTGTTTCGTAACCGGAAGACGGTTGTGTTTGATTATTTTCTAGATTTGTTTTATTATCATCCATATCAATATGATATCAAAACCACAAAAAAAACATAGTAACAAATTAAGTACAAATTTCTATGTAATTATTAGTCTTATACTACTAATATTCGTTATCACTATCCTTCGTCAATATGATAATAATCTTCGAAATAAAATCTATCCGAATATTTATGCAGATAACGAAGTTATCGGTGGTTTATCACAATCTTTATCCTATCAAAGACTTTTAAAAAAAGAGCGTTTTTTATCCGACACAATAATTACAGTCAGTTATGAATCTGAACCAATTGCTACATTTTCTGGTCAGCAATTGAATATTCATAGAAACACAAAAGAAGTTATATCAAATGCATTCAAAATCGGAAGAAATCCAAACTTAATCATTAAAACATATCAACAAATTATTACACTCTTAAAGCTAAAGAAATACTTATTTACTTCTCAAATTGAATTTAACGAGCAAGCTTTAAAAGAATTTTTAAATATAGCGAAACAACGTTATGAAAAACCTGCATTAAACGCATTATTTAAATTTTCAGATAACCGAGTATCAAGCTTCAGACAAGAAACAAATGGTCTAAAGATAGATGAAAAAAGATTTTGGAAAGAAATTGAAAATATTATTGTTAATTTTGATCAAACAAATACAAAGCAAAGTCTTAAACTTCATACAAATATCGTTATGCCCGAAATCTCATTAAAAGAAATCAATAAATTTGGTATTCGTGAGTTAGTCGCTGAAGGTAAATCTGATTATACCCATTCGATTCCTGAAAGAATTTATAATTTAAGTTTAGCAGCAAACAAGTTTGACGGCGTTTTAATTCCTAAGGGTAAAATATTCTCATTCAACGAAACTGTCGGTGATATTTCTTCGCTTACTGGATACAAACCGGCATATATTATTAAACAGGGAAAAACTGTTCTTGGTGATGGAGGCGGTGTCTGTCAAGTTTCTACTACGTTATTTCGTGCCGCGTTAAACGCTGGTCTTCCTATCAACGAAAGGCATGCACATGCTTATCGTGTTTCTTATTACGAAAATGACGGAAAACCAGGTTTTGATGCCACGGTATTCGCGCCAAATACTGACCTCAAATTCACAAACAACACTAAGGGACATATTCTTATCCAAGTAGAAAATGATAAAAATACGAACTCCTTAGTTTTTAAATTTTACGGCCAGAAAGATAATCGTAAAGTTATTATTTCACCAGTATCAATATACGATATTCAACCTCCACTACCATCTGACTATCAAAACGATCCTATGCTAAAAAAAGGTATTACAAAACAAATTGATTTTCCAGCTTGGGGTGCAAAAACTGTTTTTAATTATCAAGTCATTGCTGATAAAAATATTGCACAAAATATGAAATTTTATTCAAATTACCAACCATGGAGAGCAGTGTTCCTTGTTGGCCAAGCAGATTAAATTTAGTTAACAATTTTTAATATGAAGAAAGACATTGTAATATTTGATTTTGATGGAACAATTGCCGATACGCTCCCGGTTATTAAACAAATAATCATACGTTTGGCAAAAAGTTTTGGATTTAAAACACCATCCGAAAACCAAATAGACCGGTACCGTTCTAAACAATATAAAACGATCATTAAAGAGCTCCAAATTCCCTTATATAAAATTCCATTTTTATTACAAGCGGGAAGAAAAAAAATGTTATCTCTGATTCCTCAAACAGATATTTTTCCCGGAATGAAGCCGTTAATTACGAAACTTGTTAATAAAGATTATATTGTTGCGATTCTAACTTCAAACTCCAAAATTAATGTTCAATCGTTTCTGAATAAACATAAAATTCCTATAAACATTATTCACAGTGAATTCAACCTCTTTGGTAAAGGAAACGCGCTTAATCGATTAATAAAACAATATAATTGGAATAAAAATAAAATTGTATATATTGGCGATGAAACACGCGATATTGAAGCGTGTAAAAAAGCAAAAATTGATATTATTGCCGTTTCCTGGGGCTTTAACAAAAAAGCGTTGCTCAATGATTCACACCCAACATTAATCGCAAATCAACCTGAAGATATTTATAAATTCTTATCTGAACCATCTGGCTCTACCCAACCGATAATGAAGATCTCTTAACTTTCTTTCACCGATTACTTTTGCGGGAACACCTCCGACGACTGCATGGGGAGCAACAGACTTTGTAACAACCGCTCCGGCTGCAACAATCGCACCTTCTCCAATAGTTATACCCGGCATAATTATTGCCCGTGGTCCAATAAAAACGTAATCCTTTATTTCCACTGGAGCGTGTATCGCTGAAAATTTAGGTGAGTTTATGTCATGTTCTGAGTTATAAATCATTACCTCAGACGCCACTGCTACGTGATTTCCTATTTTTAACATTCCTCTACCATCCAGCGTGGTGCGTTCGCCAATAATTGTATCCTCTCCAATGATAATTCCGCTTGGATCATATAAAGAAATTCCAGAATGAAGTGTTGACCCTTTTCCTATTTTCATTCCAGCCAAACGATAAAAATATCGACGAATCAAATGCGAGGGAAAATTTCCCACACAATGAAGTATAAAAACTCCAAATTCTAAAAAAACACTCTCAATACGAATAATTATTTTTTTGAAAATGGTTTCCAGTGATGGTGTGTTCTTATCCATTATTTACTTGAAAATTAACGTTCTTAAATACATAGATCATCCAAACAACAAAGCTAATAAATAAACCAATTCCTAAGTCAATCTTAAGTGTACTTGCTAACGTACCAACTAATATAACAATTGTTATGCCGTGCATTCCTAATCTAAATATTTGATAATAAGTAACAGATTTTTTCTGGATTTTAAAAACTAACCAAAATAAACAGGTTGTCCAAAAAAGATAAAATAAATTACCAATTGTAAGAAATATCGCACCAAACCATGGCATCATAATTAATAAAGCAATCAAACCGATAAAGATAACCTTCGGTAGTAAATTAATATACGGTAATAATTTAATATAAAATTTATTGTATTTTGCATAATCAATGTAAAAATTGAGATTATTTGGAAATTGTGTAATTTTATACGTATTTAAACTGTTCTGGCGATCTGGGTATACGACTGAATTTTTAGTTAATAAAAAAACAGTTTGATATTTTTCATATTGCCCGATGTCCGCGTTAGTATCTATTGTAATTAAATTTCTTGCACTACCTTCATCGTTCTTACTATTCTTTAACCACATATTAATTACAGGTGGATTCACAATATATGGCTCTTTAACATTAGTCGATAACTGTCCCCTATTAACAACTACTTTTAACTCACGTGGAAAGAAGTTCCTTGATATTTTTATTATTTCATTTTTTACTGGCTCTATCTTTCTATTTATATTCGGTAATACTGTAACCGCAATAATTACGGATTCAATTAACATTAAGGCTAAATTTAGTATTAATAAATACTTCAAAGAGAACCAAAATGATGTTTTCAATATATCCTGATAATATTTAGGTTCAGTTAGGCTCTTTTTAAAAACGTAAATAAAAGTTTTTATGGATTTCATAGTAATATATTACCAAAAATTATATTAATTTTCTGCTTCATCTAAAAAACGGGATTTTATTGATTCAATTCTATTTCCAAAAATAAAACGACGTTGTGCCCATGTTAAATATAATCTTTCCTTGGCCCTTGTAATTCCAACATAAAACAGACGACGCTCTTCTTCCAATTGAAATTGATCATCTATCGAGCGTACGTGTGGAAGAATTCCTTCTTCCAAGCCAGAAATAAACACAACCTCAAATTCTAACCCCTTTGCTTGATGTAATGTCATTAAGCGAACACCCTGAAGCCTATCTTTTTGTTTTTCTTTTTCAAAATATTCTGACTCGACTAAAGCAACCTGCTCTAAAAATTGTGTTAAATCTGGAAAGCTTACTGCAACAGATTTCAGTTCTTTAATATTTTCCAATCGACCATAATCTTCTTCATCGCTCACATTATAATTTTCCAAGTATCCGGTTGCATTAAAAATCTTATCCATTAATTCCTCAGTTTTATATTCATTTTTTTGATCTTCGATATTTTGATAAAACGCTTTATATTTGTCATATCGTCTTTTACCTAATTTTTTTATTCTTTCAAGAGCAACCGTATCTAATGGATTAATTAATAGTCTCAAATATGACAATACGTCTTTAATTTCCCGTCTTTCATAAAAACGTGTTCCGCCAATTAATAAATAAGGAATGCCCGATTTAATAAACATTTCCTCAATCAGACGGGACTGTGCGTTAGTACGATATAAAACTGCCATCTGTTGGTAAGAATAATCTAAATTCAGTCGTTGGATTTCTTCCGCGATAAATAATGATTCTCCTTCTTCATTTCCGGTATTTTGAATGACGATATCCCTTCCTTTATTCTTTTTAGTATATAACTGCAAAATTGGATGCGACTGATTTTTAGAGATTACAGAGTAAGCAAAATCTAATATATTTTGTGACGATCGATAGTTCTCTTCTAAAAAGTAAGTTGTTACTTGAGAAAAATCAGTTTTAAATTTTTCTAAATTTTGGATGTCTGCTCCTCTCCATGAATAGATGCTTTGAGAAAAATCACCGACCACAGTAATATTGTTACTTTTTTTAGCTAAGTATTTTGTCAATATGTATTGAGCATGATTGGTATCTTGAAATTCATCAATTAATATGTACTTAAATTTATCCTGATAATAACGCAATACTTGATTGTTATTTTTTAATAATTCAATCACTTTCATTATCAAATCATCAAAATCAACTGCCATGTTTTTTGTAAGCTCTTTTTGATACTCTTTATATACAAACGCCACATCAGCCGCATTATAATCTGAAAAGATACTTAAATAATCATCAGGGTTAACTAATATTGATTTAGCCGTAGAAATTCTATTGATAAAATATGCCGGCGAAAATTTAATCTGCTCTGATTTTTTTAAAATATTTTTAATCAAACTTTTCTGATCGCCTTCGTCGTAAATTACAAAATTATTATCTATTCCAATTTTTGGACCAAAACGACGTAAAATTTGGCAACAAAACGCATGGAATGTCCCCACAAAGCCAAGCGGTTGATTTATTCGCTTTTTCATTTCTCCAGCAGCTTTATTAGTAAATGTAATCATTACAATCGCGGAAGAAAGAATATTATGGTTATTTATCAGGTTCAACACTTTACTCACTAATACCCGAGTTTTACCTGACCCAGCGCCAGCTAATATTATCGAGGGTCCATTAATCTTTTGTACTGCTGCAAGCTGTTGAATATTAAGGTCTTTAAATATTTCTTTGTCCATGCATTATAATGAAATTAGTTGATTTTTTACTTTAATATTATGCATTATTTTATAGCAAACTGGAAAGCAGAAAAAAATTTTAATGATTCTCTTGAATGGGCTCGATCTTTCTCAACTTTATCACAAAAATATCATAATCCAAATGTTCAGATCGTGATCTGTCCACCGATTGCGTTTTTATCATCAATCAGATCATTATTGCAACCACTAATCCCATCAATTAAATTCGGGGCACAAAACATTTCGCAATTTAATAACGGTAAATTTACCGGAGAAATAACCGCTCAGATGCTCAAGGATTTGGTTGATTATGTAATAATTGGACATAGTGAGCGTAGAATAAATAATAATGAGACTGATAATAACGTTAATTTAAAGGTAGAACAGGCTTATCAAAATGAGATCAAATCTATTGTTTGCGTTAGTGAATCAACACAAAAAATCCCTGATAAGACTGATATAGTTGCATATGAACCGCTTTCAGCCATTGCATCTGGAAACAACTTCCCGGTTGAGTCAGTTATTAAATTTAAACAAAGTTTGGATTTGCCAAATACATCTAATTTTATTTACGGAGGAAGTGTAAGTAAAAATAACATTAATACTTATCTAGAAAACAAAGAAATTAATGGTTTTTTAATCGGAACCGCCTCTCTTGACCCAAATGAGTTTTTTAATCTCCTACCTTGATGAGCCATTCCGCAGCTCAGTAATTAATGGAAAAAAAGTCTACTTTTTGATAACATGATTTATATTAATTATTATGATCAATAGAGAAAATATAAAATAATATGATAAAAACATCATTAGATAAAAGGGAAGCTATAAGGTCAATCGTTCATGCGTCAGTTGAGTCTTTCGCAGTTGGTTTTCAAGGCAGGCACGAGGGTGAAATAGAAGATCCTGAAGGCACATTGAATATGAAAATTCATAATGTTTTCATCGCTGTTCTTGGACCTGAAATTCAATATTATACTGCTCTAGTAAGGTCATTGGATAGTTCACTTGGCAATATGCTTGAAAAATTAGCAATAAATATTGCCGGATTTTCTTATGAAGTAAAAAGAAGGGTTGAAGGACCCTTAAGCGTTGAACAAACGAGAGGGGTTGCCGAACTTTTAGAAAAATATAAAAGACATGAAATTAGACCACCTACGGTTGAAGATTATCAATTTTTAAGATCAAAACCCAAAGACCATACACTAAAAACTAAACGACATGAAAGCGATTATTATTTAATAGATAAGGAATCAGGAGATAGTTTCTTAATTGAACTTAAAATTGGCGGAGATTTAGATAATAAAAAAGCCCGCTCAGAAAAAGAAGCATTATTAGAACAATTCGCAATTTTATCAAATACTTTACCACAGAGTACAAAAATAAAGCTATTTTTTGCAACTGCTTATAATCGTTTTGGTGAAGGCAAACCTTGGAGGCAAGAAAGAGTTAAACAATTTTTTGCAAACAACGAATTGCTAATTGGAAAAGATTTTTGGGATTTTGTATGTAAATCCGAAAGTGGCTATGATATTGTTTTGAGTGCTTATAAAGAAAAAGCTGTGCTTATTAAAAATACATTAGATTCAATAAAAAAAACTTATCTTGGTTAGACAAAAATATGGACACTCTTATTAAATGGCCGGGGGGGAAAACAAGGGAATTTAGTTATATTAAGGATTTAATTCCTGCTTTTGAAAGGTATGTGGAGCCTTTCTTTGGTGGTGGGGCAATTTTTTTTCAATTAAAACCCAAAAAGGCAATCATTAATGATATTTGCGAAGAATTAATGGATTTTTACATGTTTATAAAAGATGAACATGACCAAAAAGAATTTAAAAAAGAATTAATCGACTATGTGAATAATTGGGAAAAAATTCCAAAATATTTAGGGTTATTTGAAAATAAACTTTTCGATTTATACGAAAAGTATAAATTCGACAAAATAGAATTAATTGAATTAAAAAAGATAATAGGTAAAACATTAGAAGATGATGAGAAACGATTTAACGGTTTATTCTTGAAAAACTTTTGTTTAGATGAAAAAAACCTTTTAAATCAAATAATTTCAAACCTTATCTCTAAAATTAGGAGAACTAAAGAAATAGAAAAACAAAGAGGAAAATTGCCAGATGGTGATTTGATTAAAAACATTGAAACTGCTTTTCGAAGTGGTTTTTATATGCATTTTCGGGATGTAATGAATTTTAACGGTAATAAATATCAAATTAGCAAAGCTAAAAAAATAGCAAACTATTATTTTATTAGAGAATTTTGTTATGGTTCAATGTTTCGTTTTAACAAGAATGGACATTTTAATATCCCATATGGCGGCATCGGTTATAATAAAAAGAATTTTCGCGGAAAGGTTGATTATATCCTAAGTGATGAAGTAAAAAATCTATTTGAAAATACAGTCATAAAAAATCAGGATTTTGAAGAAATATTCAATAATTATGAGTATTCAAAAAAGGATTTTATCTTTTTAGACCCACCATACGATACAGACTTTAGCGATTACGAAAAGGAAGCTTTTGATAAAAAAGATCAGGAAAGATTAGCCAAGTGTTTATATAAAACAAAGGCTAATTTCATTTTGATTATCAAAAATACTCCTTTCATTTATGACCTATATAAAAACAAAAACGGGATAAAAATTAATAAATTTGAAAAAACTTATTTATACAATGTCAAGGGCAGAAATAATAGAGAGGTAGAACATCTTATCGTTTATAACACTTAGATTATATGCAAAAATATCTAAATAAAATCATTCATGGCGATTGTTTAGATATTTTAAAAGAATTTCCTGACAATTCTTTTGATTTAATTTTTGCTGATCCGCCGTATTACCTACAGCTACCGAAAGGAAAAAGATTAAAAAGAGCCGATGGATCCGAAGTTATTCCTGTTGATGATGAATGGGATAAATTTATAAGTTATGAAGAATCTGATAGCTTTACTGAAAATTGGCTAAAAGAGTGCCAAAGACTATTAAAGCCAACGGGAACAATTTGGGTGATTGGAATGTATCATAATATATTTCGCGTAGGGAAGATTATGCAGGATTTAGGTTTGTGGTTCTTGAACGATGTAATTTGGGTAAAAATCGGAGCTTTACCGAATTTCAACGGGCGAAGATTTACAAATAATCACGAAACTTTGATTTGGGCCGTGAAAAATAAAAATTGTAAAGATTACACTTTTAACTATGAATTTTTAAAAAAAATGAATGGTGGAAAACAAATGAAAGATACTGACTGGATTTTTAGTATTTGCAACGGTCCAGAAAGATTAAGAGATGGAAACGGAATAAAATCCCACCCAACTCAAAAACCTCTCAAATTAATTCAACAGGTGCTGCTTACTGCAAGTAATAAAGGCGATTTAGTCTTGGATCCGTTTATTGGGAGTGGAACTACAGCGGTTGTAGCAAAAGCACTTGGTAGAAATTGGGTAGGAATTGAAAAAGAGAAGAAATATGTAGACTTAGCTAACCAACGTGTTATAAATTATAAAGTTAAATAAAAAAAATTATTTAATCCATTGCATCCAACTTCTTAAAAAATAAAGGCTAATAAAAACATCGTCGTCGCTGCAGCAAACAAAATAAGCGAATATTGAATCCATCCGGTTTCAGGTAGTTGTTTTGTTTTTGTTGGAATAATTGAACTGGTTGGACTAATACTGCTGGAAGTAGTTATCGTTATTTTGTTATTTCGCGCTAATAATGCAGCGGTTGGATCTACGGTCGGAGTACCTTGCGTATTAGTTATTTCGTTATTTTCAAAGACCGTTGGTGTTAATTGATTATTTTGATATTGACCACCTGTTACAGTGGGATTATTGTTTGCAAGTAAAATTTCCGTAGGATCAAGTGATCCAGTAGGTTGTTGAGTAACGGTTGGCAAGATTGTTGGTTGTTGATTATTCAAAGCTAATAAACGACTGTATGTCTTTGTCGCTGCTTTTATTTTTTTTATCGTTGTTACTGCTTGACCAGGTTCTTCTTTGAGTAAATTATTAACAAATATAATTGACACTATTAAAACTATAAAAACTAAAAATAATCCGATAATTTTTAAAGTAGGTTTTTTTTTCATAGATTAATCCCCCAACCATCCATCTTTTATTGAATGTAACTGCGCCTCAATTTTTAACTGTGCCGGAATTGTTGCTATTTTATAATTTATATAATAATAATTCCGTATTACGTCATAATTTTTAGTTTCATGATCGGCTAACCACTTTAATTCGTTAACACGAATACGTGCTTTATCAATATCTGCTTCTTTAATTGATTCTACGCCAATTTTTAGAATAGTACCAACAGGATATTGATCAATTTGGCTTTGTTTAATTTCTTCATTATTGTCAGTATATATTTTTATTCCTTGAGAGGCTAAGGTAGTGATTTGAATTTGATTATTATTTGTTGCTCGATTAAGTTTTTCTTTATTTTTTTGGTTAATAAAGCTAATTGTTGTATATCCGGCGAAAAAAAGCAGCATCAGTATTAGCAAAACAATTATAAATTTATTACTAAAAAAAGTGTTTTTTTTATTTAAAGAGCTCTCTTTTTGAATTGGTGTGTTTTGAAACCAATTAGGTGTTAAATAATTACTATTAAACTTAGGTATCTGTGGTTTACTATTACTTTTTTTTTCTTTTTTTAAAAGTTTAAATTCATATACTAAAAAGCCTAAGGTTATGATAAAAGCTAATAAACTGATTTTATTGATTGAAAATAATATTTCATTCATAATTACATATTAATGTTAATGGGATTAACAACTAAAATGCAAGTATGAAACCCGCTCCAACAATAAGTGCGACCGCGCTAATTAAAAAAAGTTGAACCGTTTGTACCTGGCCTGTTACTGGCGGTATCGATGTGGCCGTCAAAACAACTTCAGTGGTTGGCGAGATAGGCAATAAGGTCGGAAGAATAGGTTGATTAGTGATAGTTGGATTTGCCTCTGGAGTTGCTGTTCCTAAAACCTGTTCACCACTTTTTGCAATCGAAAAATTTCTTGTGATTGTTATAAGCTCACCTTTTTCATTCTCTGTTTTCATTGAAATAATATAACGTCCTGCTTTTACTGTAGGCGAAACAATATCCTTCCATTCACCTTTATCGTTTGCGAAAATACGAAAATTATATTGTGGCTGAGTGTTTAAACTAAGATAAACTTCTTTATTTGGAAGAGCAAACCCTTTGATTAATGGTGATTTGGCAGGAACAACTGAGTTTTCTTTCGGATAAAGAATGTCGATATCATTGGATGCGGAAAGCTGGCTTGTTTGAACGCCCTTAATATCACTATCCTCATATAAATTATAGTTCCTTCCGATAATATAATCTTTTTTATTACTGATTAGTGCTAAATAAGAACCTGTAATCACTGAAACCAATCCATTTTCATCAATAATCTTTACAATGATTGACGCCTTTTCACTCCAGGACTCCATTTGAATTTTTTGAGTTTTTTTTGCCATAAATTGTTCAATCGAAAGTAACCATTCTCCGGACGCTTTGGTTGTTGTTAATAGTGGAAAAAAACCGTCCATTTCTAGTAAAATTACACCATTTTGAATCGGTTGACCGTTTAACTGTATTATTTTACCAAATATCGGTTTTGCGCTTACACTACTTATTACTTTAGTTGGTGTATTTATTTTGTCAATTTGACTTTGTTTTCCATTATATATTGCTTGATAATAGTAATTTGTATTAGGCTGCAGATTTTTTAAAAGCATATAATGAGAACGAAATTTACCAGGTGATTTATTTTCTAAATCCCGCTCATCTATTACATATTGGTTTAAACTCGAAACATCTTTACCATATCTAATAACTCCACTTACACTTTCTTCAGTATGCCAAAATATCCCAACTTTATTAGAATCAATATTTACTTGTTGTAACGTCAAAAACGCTGCACTGTTTGCTCTTGATGGAATAGAAGGTTTAATTAAAATTACTATTATTAATAGTAAAATGCTTACAAAAGCCGATACAATCAAAGGCTTAGGTACTTGCCCTTTTTGTTTAATAAATAATGAACTATAATACATAATTTTGAGGTCTTGTTCGTAATGAACTTATTAATAAAATGCGGCCAAATTATTGACGATTTTTTAAATCATTGATTATGGTATTTTTATTTTTATATTCTGGCATCTGAACATTTTGCAATGTATCATCAGTAAAAGGTATTTTATTACTCTGATACAAATCAATTATCATCCAGGCAACTACAGTTAAAAAAAAACCAATTGCAATAATTAATACTTCTTTTCTGTTCATAGATTGTATGTTTCACCTGATAATTTAATATTTAAGTCGGCGCTATCAGTTGCATCGCTTACTGGTTTATCAATAATTATTTGATTTATTACCTTTAGCCGTCGCTGCTTCGTAATTAATTTCATATAATCTAATGTATTTTTAAAGTTACCTAAAAACTCGATACTAAACTGTATTTTGTTTAATTTTTTATCGTTTACCTTATCTATCAAACTAAAGTTACTGAAGGTTAATTTTTTTATTAAAACACTTGATACGGATGCAGATTTGTTTAACTCGTCAACCACCTTATCAATCCTCACGCGATCAGGTAATGCTTGATCTATTATTTCTAAATTCGATCTAACCTTCTCCATCTCTGACTGTAAGTTCACAATATCAATTATTACGTTTTCGTAATTTTTATCTAGTTGATCAAGATATGTTTTTTCCCTGCTTAATTTAAAAACTAAACTAATATTTGGCTTAATAATAAAAATAATAAAAAAAGAAAAAATAAAAAGAAAAAATACAACAAACCCATAATCTCTTACTTTTTTACCTAATAACTGTTTTAATAAAATATTTTTGTCCATTTTCCGATAATTATTTAAAGTCAGATAAACTAAAGCTAATTAAGAATCCATTCTCAATCTTTTTCATTTGTTTTAGGTCGATATTTTTAAACCTTCCTTCTTTTTGCATTTTCTTTTGATATTGATTCAAAAGCTTAACGTCGTTTGTTACACCATCGAAGTTTACTCCGTCAGGACTAATCGTTAATTTTTTAAGAGTTATCTGTTTTGGAAAACTACTGTTAAAATAAGACAGTAAATTTTGAAAATGTTCTTGGTTATCAATAATCATTTTTGAATTATCCAAGCTTTGAATTAATTTTGAGGCTTCTTCCAATAGTGGTTTTGAAACAATTACAATTTCTTTTTTTTGCTTTACCGCATCTTTTAAATCAATAATTTCTTGATCAATTTTAAATCTATAGAAAAACACTAAAATAATAACCGTTTGCGTTATCACTAAAATGTATCGGAGATAATTTAGCCCAAAATAAATGACCTTGTCTAACCAATTTTTTTCTTTTGGTAATAACAGATTGATTTTATATTTCATGACTTTTTCTTAAGTTTCAACAATCGAAAAATACGAGATTTTAATCTGGCTGCTTTATTTTTATGAATAATCTTTCTTTTACTTGCTTTATCTATTATAGAACATAATTTTTCCGGTGTTGTTTTTACATTCTTTCCTTTTTTTAATTCTTTTGTCATTGATTTTATCGATTTTCGATATTTATCGTTTTGCTTTGTTCTACTTACATCTTTTCTTTGTTTTTTTTTGGCAGATTTTATATTTGGCATATTGGGGACACCTCCTTCTGATTAATTAGTTAAGCTGTACTCTTTATTAAATAAACTTTCTCCGTACTTTCCAGATAATTTTAGTTCAACCATAATTTTACCTTCTACTGTGTGATAGATACACGTTCCCGAGGAGCAAGTTCCAAGATCTCTTTCTAAAGTATATTCAGTTTTATTATCAGTAAGCTCAATCGTTCCAATTATTCCTTGTAACCCCTGCTGTTTGGTTTGGTATGACAAGGAATATTCAATAGAAGTTGTTGTTTTGGGTATTCCTGACAATGTCAGTTTAATCTTTTTATTATTGTTAGTTCCTACCAAATCAACAATAAATGAATCGCTCAATGTAGGCATTGGTATTTCATTTGTAACAGATGGTACTATTTTAATATTCGCATTTTTTTTAATTTGATTTATTCTAAATAACACCAATATTAAAATTATTAAAATCACCGTTGCACTAATAATTATTATAATTTTTTTATTTTTCATATTAAATTTTGATAAAATCAAAAATATTTTTAATAGCAATTCTTTTTTGCTTCATACTATCCCGTTCTCTAATGGTAACACTTTTATCTTCAAGCGATTGATAGTCAACCGTAATACAATATGGCGTTCCAATTTCGTCTTGTCGACGATACATTTTTCCGATATTTCCACTATCGTCAAATTCGCAATGATATTTGCTTTTACATTCTAAATATACTTGTCGGGCAAAATCATACAATTTCTTATCTTTTTGAAGCGGAAAAACAGCAATCTTTACTGGAGCAATACTTGAATGTAGTTTTAAAAATACCCTTGGTTTTCCGTTTACTATATCTTCTCTATATGCATCGGATAAAATTATCCCAGTCAAACGAGAGAGTCCAAAAGTTGGCTCAATCACATGAGGAATAACTTTTTCGTGCGTCTTTGGATCTGTATAGTTTAAGTCTTTCCCGGAATGCTTCATATGATTTTTTAAATCATAGTTTGTACGATAGGCCAAACCAAACATTTCCATCCAGCCATGCGAATACTTATACTCGATGTCCATTGTCTTGGTTGAATAAAAAGAGCGCTCAAATTCTTCATGCTCTCTCCATCTTAAATTATCTTTTGAAATACCCAAATTTAGCGCAAAACTCCATAATGCATCTTGCCAGTATTTATATACTTTTTCCCACTCTTCTTTCCTAATAAAATATTCAAACTCCATTAAATCAAATTCCAGTGTACGATGGACTGCATTCCCCATTGTTATTTCGTTACGAAAAGCCTTTCCCTGTTGAGCTATCCCAAAAGGAAGTCGAACACGCATAGTGTCAATAATATTTTTAAAGTTAATAAAAATACCTTGGGCAATTTCACCACGCAAATATACGGTTGATTTTTCACCTTCAATTATTCCAATATTAGTAGTAAATAATAGGTTGAATGTTCTAACATCAGTCAAATTCCTATCTCCGCATTTTGGACATTTCAACTTATTATCAACAATTATTTTTGTCAATTCCTCAATTTTTAATCCTTCGACTTTTTTTCCTTCTAGTTGTCCCTCAATCAAATGGTCGGCACGAGTACGATTATGACATTTCTTGCAATCTACCATTGCGTCGTTAAACCCAGAGATATGGCCTGATGCTTTCCAAACCGCAGGACTTTGGAGTATAGCCGCGTCAATTGCGACCATATCGTCCCTTTCCATTACAAATTTTTTCCACCAGATATCCCTAAGATTATTTTTTAATAGAGTACCATAATGTCCAAAATCCCAACAGTTTGCCAAACCGCCATAAATGTCAGAGGACGGAAAATAAAAACCTCTCCGTTTACAAAGCGCTGTAGTCTTATCCATAATTTAGATTATATACTAACTCGAGGTATTTTTTCACTGATAATTTGTTCAATTTCCGCTATTAAACCATTAATATTGTTTGTTTCTGAGGGGTAACCTAAAATATCCACAACTTTTTTTAAAGTTTGATGTAATACCTTATTTGAAAAACGTTTTTCTTTTGAAAATTTAACGATAAAAGAAATTATTTCCCTAAAAACCTCATTCTCTCGTTGTGCTTCTGGAAGTAAACGGTCAAGAATAAAAAAAAGTAAATAAAGCTGTTCAATTTGCTCTGATTGTTGTTTTATAGATGATAATGCACTTATAAGCTGCACTTTTTGAAGGTAAAAAGCGTTATTATATTGATTAATTTGAATATTTATTAAGTTTCCGGTTTGTAAATTAGGAAGACGTTTTGAAGTTATTTTTCTCACTCCTTTTGCAAAAACGTTTATCTTACCAAATTCCGCCGTAAATATTGTGAATTGAAGATCGCTTCGAAGTAGTTGACGCTTTCTTAATACAATCCCTGTAGTTGTGATGACTCTTGTCATAAGATAACGCTCTCCATCTTCGGTTCTTGAATACTCTCAAGTATAAAAAGATCTTCATTATAGCTATTAACTCCAATAAACTCTGCTTCTTTTTTTAAAATTTTCTCAAAAGACCTACAATAAATACACCCATTTTGGTGAGGACATTTAAAGAGATTTAATTGTCTTGCGGTTTTTATTTGCTTAGCAATTTTAAATGTCGTTTCTTGGACCTGCTCAAAATCCGGAATCGTTACGGATTTTGGTTCATCATCACGATCAATATACCAATAGCTCATTTTTGTTATTGGTCTTGACTGTAAATTACGAGCTAATAGACCATAAATTCCTAATTGAAGTGAATTTTTATCTTCTTCCCCTCGACCGGTTTTAAAATCAACTATATGAATCGAGTCTTTTTCTTGTATATATTCTATCCAATCAATTTTTCCGCATAATATGATATTTGCTTCATCAGATAACCAATAATATGGAAGGTCAGACTTAATTTTTACGGCAGGATTTAATATTATTCCAGGTTTTTTCATTATTCGGTTAAGCATATCTTTCCCTCGTTGAAGACAGATTAATTCTGTCTCAGGATTAAAAAATCCTCCACGTTTTCCAGTGTATTTTGTCCATAATTTATCTAAGTATATTACCGGTGATTCTTTCATCCTTTTTTCTTTAGGTTGTTGGGATAACCAGTCAATTACTTCATGGATAGCCTGCCCAAGTGTAAGTGCTGGAGTAACAAGTTTTATTTTATGCCTAGTTACTGGGTCACGATATACGTTCTTGAGAAAATAGGCTCTTGGACAGTGAAGAAAATCATTGATAGATGTATACGATACCCATAAGGCAGAATATTTATCGTTTCCCATAAATTATTTTATGTTAAGTTCTTATTTCTTGGCTTCAATATCTTTTTCTAATAATCCATCGTAAATAGTTTTGCCATCAATCTCAACCTTAAGTTTACCTTTTTGGGCTCCTGGTTGTTTTTGTACTAGAATACTGTATTTATCTGATCGTATTGCTTTTGGTAGACGGTACTTTACGATAACTTTAGCAATTCCTTCTGGATTAACTTTTAAAAACCCACCAAACACAGTTTTTCCAAGTTCCTCATAAGTTTTAACTTTCATTTCTGATCCTTGAAAGTTAATTAATGTTGATCCACGAGGAACATAAACTCTGATCCAGTTACGTAGCTGAGCGTTCAAACACAAACCTCCACGTTCCAAGTTACAATCTGATGCAGGAAAGGGATTACGAAACTCAACCGTAAGCTCTTTCTCAATTAAATCTCCTTGCATTTTAGCTTTTGATACAAGTGACTCTGTTACAAACAAGTTTGACTTCGCACCGGCAAAATTAACATTATTAACATGAAGATAATCATTGGAATACTGCTTAATTCTTCCCGCATAATTAATATTTTCAACTGATTTTTGAACCTCGCTATCAGTAAAGTTTAAAAGTATATGCTTTTCCTCTAGATTCTTAAGCATTGTTTGTGCAAGTGTTCCCCAGTATTTTGAAGGTGAAAAACCAATAGCTTTATAGAATAAAGCGAACATTAAGTCACCTAAGATACCCTTACGGTCTTCCTTAATATAACCTACCGGCCGATCAATTTCATCAAGTAGTTTATATATTACCTGTGGACAATCACAACGCTTGTCAATCTCGGCTGAGAAGCGAATACCGCGCACTTCAGTATCACCAAAGATCGTCAACATATCGACTAATATTTTAGTATCAATTGCAATTACTCCGTCGTACTTCACTTTAATATTGCTTTTTTGATAAAGACTATCAAATAACTTAACTGATTCTGCAAAATCTGGCGATAAATTACTATCGCGAATATAGAATTGAGTAACGCCCTTATGATAGGTGAGAATGTCGTCTGGTGCTACCGGATGATTAGCAATTGAAGCATCTAGACTGTAAATGTCATTTGACCTTTCAATACGCATTTTTCCATCCTTAATTCTAAAAACCGCGTACGCAGTTAAAAAGCCTCCCGTAGCTCTTTTTTCTTTATCATTTTGAAATAATAATAAGTATATTTGTTCCTTGTCTTTACCTAAAATAACCGGTAATTTCTTTAAGAATGGCTTAGCTTCCACAAACATTGATGCAATTCCGGTAAACTGTTCTTTCGCGTTAACTATCCTTTCTCTTACAACCGTTTTTCCTATTTTTTCCGGATATCGATCCGGATTAATTGTATAAATTCTATCTTCAGCTTGTTTGATATCCTCTGAAATTACATCAATTTTTTGGAGCATTTTATCAAGCGTTAATACAGCCGTTTGTAAACGATCTTCCGCTGATTTATCGACAAAGGAAACATCACCTTTTTTAAATCCGATTAAATCAGCATAAGGCGCAATCGCAACCACACTTTCCTTAGCCGCCTTAAGTAAATAATCACCTGCAATAACTGCATTTTGAAAATCTTTCACTTGAGGAACAAAACCTAACCACGCAATTGACTTTGTCTCTTTCTCAAAATCTTTATATTTTATGGTTATTTCATTAATTTGTTTGTCTATTAAGTCGATATTATTCTTTTTAAATACTTCTTTTAATTGTGTGCCTGAGGCCATTACAATTTGTCCTTTCGCTTTAATTTTTAAATAGGGTTGATAAACTGTAAAATATCCTAAACCTGCAATAATAGCAACTAACACGAATAAAACTAAAATAATTTTTTTAAACATAGTGATTATATTTTAATTTGAAAATTATTAATATTAATAATTATTGAAAATTGATCATTGATAATTGATAATTATATTGCCCCTTTTCCTGACAACATCACCAAAGGAGTTTTTATAATAATTTTTATATCTTTAATCAATGATAGTTTATCAACATAGGTAGCGTCAATAGCAATTCTTTTGTCAAAATTAATTTCAGAACGACCCGATACTTGCCATAAACCGGTAATTCCCGGTTTAACTGATAATACACGCTGAACTAATTTTTTTGTTTTTGGATATTGTTTCGATTGATGATCCAGTTCATCCGGATAATATGCACGGGGTCCTACTAAACTCATTTCTCCACGAAGCACATTAATTAATTGGGGAATTTCGTCAATAGAATGTTTTCTTAATATTTTCCCAACCGTTGTAATTCTAGGATCTTTTTTTAATTTATAACTCCCCTTTCTATATTGAGAATAGAGTTCTTTAAACCTTGGATCTTCACGTAACATTTGATGGGCATTAACAATCATTGAACGAAATTTATACATTCTGAAGTTTTTTCCATCTTTTCCTACTCTTTCCGGAACATCTGCGAAAATTGGACCATCGCTATTTAATTTAATCGCTATTGCGGCAACTATACATATTGGCGAAAATATTAATAAAAGAGTTAGCGCCCCAATATAGTCCACTAGATATTTTGTAAATTGTAAGTAGCCTTTACCAATAAATATATTCATATGATTTTATGTAAGTTTCTCGTTCTCCGTACCTTCGAAGTTTTCAACAATTTTTTTAATTTTCGGTACCGATTCTTTTTTTGCAATTAGAAGTACATCATTTGTGTTAACAACAATATGTTCATCAAGATCAATTCCTACCACAAGTTTTTTATCCTCATAATTATAAATTAATGAATCACGAACATGTTCAAGATAAACTTTTCCTCGGATAACATTCTCGTATGGAAAGGTTTCCAATGCTTCTTTTAATGCTTCCCAAGCTCCAATATCACTCCAGCCAATATCTTCCACGATAACTTGTGCGTCTTTTTTATCTAAATTTTCCAAAATTGCATTATCAAAAGAAATTGATTCAACCTGACTATATAATTTTTTTAAATTCGTTAAATAATTCACTTTTCCATAAAACTGAAGAATCTTTTGTGTATTGGTGTAAACAATTGGAGCAAATCGTTGATAAAGTTTCATGATAAAATCAGGAGTGGTAACAAAATATCCCAAATTCCACGCATAATCACCAGACTTAATAAATTTATCCGCCGTCAATTGATTGGGACGATATTTGAAACCTTTAAATTCATAAAAACTAATACGCTTAGATTCATGTAACCTTTTTCCGATATGAATATAACCAAGATTAACACTTGCAAATCGTGGTTTATGACTTACAAAAATAATTTTTTTTGGAGATTTTTTAATCTCATTTCCAGCGTTAATTAAGATTTTTTTAAAAAAAGCTATTTGTTTTACTAAATGATCGCTCCACAAAATTGCAATTGGTTCGCTTGGAAACTTCTTATGAAGTATCCCTACAACAAGTGCTATTGCTGGTCCAACATCTTTTTTTTCCGGTTCAAATATAAAATTTTCAACGGGGATTTGTGGTAGTTGTTCTTTAACGATTTTGTCGTATGCAATATTAGTTGAAATATAGATATCTTCAGGAGAAAAATCCGGTGTTAAACGATCAACGGCTAATTGTAGGGTTGATTTGTCACCGATTAGTTTATCAAATTGTTTGGGTGATTTTTTTCGAGACAGCGGCCACATTCTTGTTCCTGTCCCACCTGCAAATATAATTGCTTTCATAATAGATAGATTATTAGTAATTAGATATCAGTTGTTAGTTGTTAACTGAGTAATAAAATCTTTTCTGAATTTATTTGGACTGAATTTATCAAAACGTGCGAAATTACTTATTTTCAAATTCTGCTTTAATACCTGCTTAATTTTACCATATTTTTCCAAGGCTTGCTTTAAACAAGCATTTGTTTGTTCTTGGAAAAATACTCCGGTTTTATTCTCAATTACAGTTTCTAAAACTCCACCTTTCGCATAGGCAATTATCGGACATCCAAAAAACTGCGCTTCCAAAGCAACGTAACCAAAATCCTCTTCTTGTGACATAATCAAACCCTCTGCCTTGCTATACAAAATTGCTAACTCCCGATCAGTAATATCTGAAATATACTGGATGTTTGGTTTAGCTAATTGCTTTAGTTTATTAATTTGAGTTCCTTTCCCAACAATAACTAAATTTTTCCCTATTTTGTTAAAAACCTCAACTGCCAAATCAACTTTTTTATATGGCTCCAATCGCGAAACAACTAAATAAAACTTTTGATTTTTTACTTGAATTTTTGACTTTTGACTTTTGATTTTTGACTTAACATCACTCCAATACTTAATATCGAATCCTGGATATATTACCTGCGCTGTTCGTCGATAATATTTTTTACACCTATCCGCCACTGTTTTTGATATTGCAACTATTTTATCCGGTCGTTGTGCAACAATATAATCCCAATGTTTCATTTCATTCAAATATGACTTTCCTAGAATACTTATCCATCCTGATAAATATTGTTCCGGATATAACCAAAAATATCGGGTTGGGGTCAATAAATAGCAAATATGCAAAGTTCCTGGTTTAGTTATCACTGCTTTAGCAAAAGAGGATGTAACCGATATCACAACATCATATTCACTAAAATTAAATGATTCAAACGCGTAAGAATAAAGCGGAAACGATAATTTTCGGTTTTTCTTGATAAAATTCGGAAGATTTTGAATAAAAGAAGTTTTTATTTTAAAATTCTTTGCCCATTTAGCTTTATTGTAATCAACATACGACGTATAAAAATCTGCATTAGGAAACATTTCGTGAAAAGTCAGAAGAATTCTCTCCACCCCTCCCCAACTATCGATCCAATCGTAAACAATGGCGATTTTTTTATTTAACATGTATTTATTTTACTGTATAATAACTTCCCCTTGTCTTTCCGATTTTTATAATCAAATTTTGCTTTGTAAGTTTTTGTAAATCATTTCTTAATGTTCTTTTTGGTATTTGTAAAAACCGGCGGTGTAAAAAGTCAAAAGAAACCGTTCTATGTTCCTTTATTATCAATAATAGTTCTTCTTGACGTGGAGGAAGGTAAATCTTATTGTTCTGATTGATCTCATTAAGAACATCTTGCTTTATTAACTCCGCTGACTCATTAAAAGTCTTTAACATAAATAATAAATAGGCGTTTGGATCTTTCATCCCAATGTCTAAATAGTAGTAATAGTCTTCTTTGCGTTGATCAATATATTCTTCGAAAGGAATATTGATATTAAAATCAAAACCTTTAATCAATAAAATTGTTGATACTAACAAACGACCCACCCGACCATTACCATCGATAAATGGATGAATTTTTTCAAAAATAAGATGACTTATTAATGCCGAGATTATTGGAAACATTTCAACATCGGAATTAACAAAATTAATTAATTGGTTAATTAGTTTGTTAATTTTGTCAGGTGGAGGAGGAAGATACACAGCTACCCCAGCTTGGTTGAATATTGCACTCATTTCTCGTCTAAAATGACCTGCGTCCGGTGAAAGCTGGCTCATTATTTTTTGATGTAAAGATAAAATTATATCTGTAGTTAGGTTTGTGTTTTTATTTAATTCTTTATTAATATATTGTATTGCTTGAAAGATGTTGCTGATTTCTTTTTTGTCTTTATTATCTTCTGATTTTTCCAAATTTTGCCAACTTAAAGAATTACCTTCTATTCGGGCTGAATATAAGGAACTTTTCAATAAGCTAATCCTTTGGATTTTGGTGATTATTTCTGGTTTTGGGTTTAAGGATTGGAGAAGTTGCCTTTTTGCATCAATTTTAGAAATTAGTCCGAGCATTTCCGATGTTATTGAATAAAGAGGAGGAATAATCATACAATTATTTTACCAGAAGTTTTTTCAATCCTGCCAGATATTGCCGAATGTTGCCAAATCTTGCCGAATATCGTTTGACCTTATTGTAAAATGTATTAGAAAAATCTCGCCGAATTTGAGGATTGAGTACGTTTTTTTGCTTCATTCGCAACAGGCTGTTGTAGAAACAACGTCATCATTTTTGTTTCAATTGCATGTTCTAAAGTCGCCCTACCACAAAAATCTTTAACCCAAGGAAGCGCTTCCTCAATATTCTTATTTTTAAATACATTTTTTCCTTTATCAGTCCCACTTAAAAAAGTTAGTGCTGTCAATAAAGGATAAGGTAACCAAACTACCCATCCAGAAGTAGTTATTCTATCAGTTCTTTCTTTTATATAATCTACTGCAGAATCAAAAGAAACCTCAGTAATGTTTGATAAATTCTTATTGACCAATCTTCCACCATAAAGTATGCCAACTACATAAAGCAACTCTCTGTCAGCAAGTTCCCATCTTCTCCAAAAAGGTTCAATTTGGGATAATAGCGGTATCACTTGCGTTGAATCTTTAAGCACTTGACCGGCTTTATATATTCCTACAACTTTATCTGCCAACTCACTATGCGGTTGACGAAATTGTATTCCAAGTGACAACAACAATCCTTTTTGTTGATCAGTTTGAAAAATATCAGCTGCTGTAGGATTTATCACGGTCTGTTGCCAGTATTGTTCAAACATCTGTGCTAATGGATCATTTGGATCTAAATTTAATAGGGGCTCAATAATTTCACCTAAGTCCTTATTTAGTCCATCTACGTACATATTTTGTTCAACGATTCTAACTTGCGAATTTTTTGGAAGTTTTTTTAGCCCATGTCTTATCAATTTATATAAAGGCCGCTGTTTAGGAAACGGATTTTTCTCAAGCCAACGTTCAGTTAAAGAGGTAGATTGTGTTAATAATTGCTTAACATACGCAACTTGCTTTTCCGGCTGAAGCTTATCTTGCATATTTATAAATTACAAAAATAAATGATCCGATTTTGTCCATCCTGGTCTTGAAGTGACCTTAACCCAAGTTTCTTTTCCTTGCGCGTGATGTGTTTGATTAGGTTTTATCGATATTTTTTCACCTGATTTTAAAACTGTTGTTTTTCCATCAATATTTAATGTCAAATCGCCTTTGATAACTTCATAAGTTTCAGTAGTTTTTATATGTTTATGAGGATGTGTTTTATCAATCACTGCAATTGCTACACTATAGCTTGGATGATCCACTGTGGGTTCAACTTCGCATAAAATTTCCGTTGGAAAATTTTTAGAGTTAAGAATAATTTTCTTTTTTGGATATTGTTGAGAAAGACTTTGAAGAATATTTTTTAAATCCATACAACTTATTTTACCTTAAATTATCATATGTACAATTGATTTAACGATTTTACATTAAAAGGTTGCAGGTCGTGGTAGTAAATGGGATAATACTGGTATGACAAGTCAATTTATGAAATTACCATTAATTGGCGCTTTCATTAAACGGTTAAGCTCAAATATTGAAAATTACGGGTTACAAAAAGCTTGTTCTTTAGAAATAGGGCGTTCCGAAACTAAAATCATATCTTTCGGTTTAACTGATGATTTACATCTCGTTCTAAAAAATAATCCGGTGATTATTGTTGCTAATCATATCTATGATATTGAGCCTCTTGCAATCTTCTCGCAATGTCCGCAAAGAAAAGACGTTTATTTAATTATTAACGTACTTTTTACGGGTTTTAGCAAAAATATCGACCAATACCTAATCCCTGTATATATTAAACACCACCATGCAAAATCTGATTTTTTTAAAAGAGGATCTGGGACATTGGTAAGAAAACTTCATAAAGATTATGAAATGAATCCGGAAACCGAACATCAAAATAATATTGAAAGTATAGAAAATGCTGCAAAAAAAGTAAATAAAGGTAGTCTACTTTTAATATTTCCCGGAAGAAGGGGAAAAAATCATGCATGGCGCGATGGTATTGGTCATCTTATTAACCAAGTTAGTAATCCAAATACTTATATTATTAAAGCGTATATTAAAGGTTCATCAAATTGGGATTTTCTACGTTTATTACCAAATGTAGGAAAATTATTACCTAAAATTCAAATCCACTTTGCTTCTCCAAGCAACATTAATGAATATAAAAAATTAAACAATGGTAAAAAAATTACAAAAAAACTTGAAGAAGAATATAATCAATGGATTTCAACAATCAAATGATAACTTTACTTTAGTTAATTAATTAACTAAATAATATGTGGTTATTTTGGTCTGGATTCCCGCCTCCGCGGGAATGACATATTTAGATTTATTATATAGCTTCGATAGAAAGCAATTAATTATTTTATTATTTAAATAAGGAGAATTTTTTAGTAAATGGCCGTAAAATTTCGGTTTTTCCAAATAAACATATTCCATAATATTCTAATTCGACTTCCGGTGTTATTATTGTTGCGTTTATCTGCTGTTGAGATGTACCAATAGTCATTGTGTTTGTAAAATCAGTATAGATTACATGTTGAGTAATCGCTTCCATTCTAACTTTACGAATTTGTTCACTGTTATCAGCAGCGAGTACAATGAATGGAAAATGAGAAATGTTAGGATGAACTCCAGTATCTTTATCCTTATATTGTAAGAAGCACATTTCTTTGCTTTTATCATACCCACCTGCCAATCCTGCAGTCATATGCCCAAGTGCATTCATTAATATACCAGTTGGAATTTTTTTGTTTAATAAGGCAATAAAACGATATGAGTTTTCATCAGGAAGATTTAATAAATCTGACATACAATATATTTTATCAAATTATTTCGCCTGAGCAGCTTGATGATCACGTTGTCGATCGTTACGGTTTGTAACCCGACGTAATGTCTCTGAAAGCACTTTTTTTCGCATTCTCAAACTAATTGGAGTCACTTCTAATAGCTCATCCTCCGCTATGAAATCTAGACACTGTTCTAAACTCATTTTGGTAGCCGGAGTAAGGCCCGCAGAAACACCTTCACCAGCTGAACGATTGTTAGTTAATTGTTTAGCTTTACAAACATTAACTTCAATATCCTGTTCCCGACTGGAAAATCCAACCACCATACCTTCATACATTTCTTCACCAATACCAACAAACAAAGTTCCGCGCTCTTGAGCATTTACCAATCCATAAGTTAGTGATGTACCAGGTTTAGTTGAGACCAACGCGCCATTACGCAAAGATTCCATTTTTACTCCTTTTGGCTCATATCCTAAAAAATAGGTATTCATTACTGCTGTTCCGCGGGTGTTCGTCAACATGGTGCTGCGAATTCCCAACAGATTTTGACTTGAGATTTTATAAGTAAGACGAACATTATTGTTAATGTCTGTAACCATATCTTTCATTATTCCTTTACGTTTTCCAATTTCTTGACTCACTTGACCAACAAAATTTTTATGGACATCAATGGTAACTTCCTCATAAGGTTCACAGATTTCTCCATTAATTGTTTTGTAAATAACATGCGGTTTAGATATTTGCATTTCAAATCCTTCTCGACGCATAGTCTCGATTAATATTGCCAAATGCAACTCTCCTCTTCCATAAACCACAAAACTCACTCCTTCATCATCAGGTTCGATTCGCAGTCCCAAATTTGTTTCTTTTTCTTTTAAAAGACGCTCCTTAATCTGACGCGAAGTGCAATATTTACCCTCACGACCAGAAAATGGGCTGGTATTTGGACCGATTGTTACTTTAATTGTTGGCTCTTCAATTTTAATCATTGGCAAACTCTCTGGAAATTTTGGATCCGTTATTGTCTGTCCTATTGTAAGTTCAGGAATACCGGCGATTGCAATAATATCGCCAGCTGTCACTTTATCTACTTCTGTCTTATTCAAACCTGAGTATGTATAAAGCTTCTGCACACGATAACTTCCAATAGTTTTGTCGTTTTCAACTAAAATAATTGCGTCACCTTTATTTAAACTTCCTCGTGTTACCTTGCCAATACATAATTTTCCTACATAGTCATCATAGTCCAGTGTTGAAATAAGCATTTGAAAAGGTTTATCCTGGTCAGTTGCAACATTTGGAAACTCCTGCATAATCGTATCTAATAATGGGATTAAATTTCCCGGAGTATCAACGGTATAAACCGTCGGTAATTTATAGAATGCTTTTCCATCACGGCCTACCGCGTATAGTGTTGTGAATTGTAATGAAGAATCATCATCAGCCAGCTCTAAAAATAGATTTTCTACTTGATTAACAACTTCTTCCGGACGCGCGTCTTTTTTGTCAATTTTATTGATTACTAAAATAATTTGCAGACCATTTTGTAATGCTTTTTTTAATACAAATTTTGTTTGAGGAAGTGGACCTTCAGCAGCATCAACCAATAAAATCGCACCACTCGCCATATTAATTGTTCTCTCTACTTCTCCACCAAAATCTGCGTGTCCAGGAGTATCAATGATATTAATTTTTGTATCTTTATAAAAAACAGCAGTATTTTTTGCAAGAATAGTAATTCCTTTTTCGCGCTCTAAATCATTGGAATCCATGATTAGCGTCTCGGTCATCTCTTTTTGATTATCACGAAAGGCATGGGTTTGCTTTAATAACGCATCAACCAAAGTGGTTTTTCCATGGTCAACGTGAGCAATAATGGCAATATTACGAATTTGCATAATCTTAATTAAAGAGTTAACGGACTAATGAGTTAACGAATTTAGCGAGATTGACTCAACTATCCTTAATTTTGTACGAGTATTATACCAAAAAACTAAGGAAATTACTGTTCAATAATTGAGACTGAAATAACCTTGATAGGATTAACTGGCTTTGATTTTTCACCTTTTAAAACCACTCTACCACTAATGTCCGATCCCTCTGCAGTCCCTTTATCAGTTCTTTCAACCGGAGTTTCAGCAATTTTATCAACCACCTCAATCCCTTTCACAACTTGGCCGAAAATCACATAATTTTTAGGCAAATCATAGTCTTTATGCATAATAAAAAATTGACTTCCGTTTGTATTGGGTCCGGCGTTTGCCATCGCTATTGTCCCTCTTATATAGTTTCCCGTAAAAGGTTCGTCATTAAACTGATAACCCGGCCCACCAGTACCATCACCTTTTGGATCTCCACCCTGAATCATAAATCCTTTGATTACTCTATGAAAAATCGTATTACTGTAAAACCCTTTTTTTGATAATTTGACAAAGTTATTAACTGTAATTGGAGTTTCTTTGGAGTTTAATTTAACGGTAATTTCACCTTCTGATGTATTAATTAAAGCTTGATAGGTTTTTTTCATATCGATTTCTATGTTTGAATTTATATTTTGCGTTGCGGTTGGTAAGGGTGTTTTTAATTGTGTATTACTAATATTTTCTGTTTGACTTGGCTGTAATAAAACGATCACCAAAACAATAATAATTACAAATAAAATACCAACAATAATTACAGCGGTTTTATTACTCATAATCACGGATTGAATTTATTTTTCTTAACTAGTCTATAGCTTGGAATAATCTGTAAGACTTCTCCCTTATCATCCTCAATCGTTGTTGCATTACTTACTTTTTGATATTCCCGAAGATAGTCTGACAATGCTTCTTGGGAAACTTTGATTTCTTCTTTTATTTGTTTCATTTTCGAAACTAATATCTCAACTGCCGGTTGTTTTATTATTTTTTCTTTAATTACCGCTGTTTCTCGATTGAGTTTTTTTACTTTATCGTTTTGTTGAGAATAGGTTGCATCGTTACTAAACGCCTCATTATACATTTGTTTCTGCATCTTCATATCTTCTTTTAGCTTATTAAGGTCTGCCAAATATCGCTTAATAATTGTTGTTAACTCTACCATTGTCATGGCAGATTGGTTTGTTGGAGAATCATTATTATTCATAGTTAATTAATATACATAATTTTTTTATAAATTACCAGAGTTTTTTTTGCCATTTCTGAAAATGAAAATCGATTTATATCTTTATAAATAATCTTCTCCGTTTTTTGATTAACAAATTCCCTAATCTTCATTGCCATATTGTTAATGTCATTGGGATTAAACGAATGATATTGTTTTCCGATTAGTTCTTGAAAAACTGGAATATTACTGGCAATAATTGGCAAATTAAAATACATCGCTTCTACAATGGGTAACCCAAATCCTTCAGAACATGACGGATGGACTAAAGCCATTGCATTTTTATAGGCAAATAGTAAATCACTAACAGATGCGTTATCAAAAAGTTTAACTCTGTGTTCTTGTTTTTTCTCTTTAATTAAATTTAATATTCGATTAGAAAAATGATCATGTGGGCCAATTAATATTAATTTTACCGGTTCGGAAATAATGGAAACCGCTTTTATTAAATTCTCAACGTTTTTATGCGGATAAAAATTACCGACATAAATCAAAAACTTACCTTGAAGCAGAATATTATTTTGTTGTTTTACATCTATTTTACTTAAAAGTAGCTCTTGATTAATTCCTTCATAAATCGGTGTTATTTTTTCCTGTTTAATATCTTTATATATTGATAGGATTTGATTTTTTACTGCAATAGTCGGAGTAATTATGCATTTGGAGTTATAAATTTGCGACTTAAGCACATAACTAAAAACTTTATGTTTAATCCAATAAATTATCGGATTTTTCGTGGATGCTTTTCCAGTCTTAAAAAGAAAAGGAGTAATGTCATGAACAGTTGCAACGAATGGTTTTTTATATAAAATCGGATAACTGAAATACGTAAAATGCATCAAGTCTAAATTATCTGATTTCAACTGCCAGTAAAACCGCCATTGCTCTGAAAAACTATGCCAAGATGCATTTGTATGACGAATAATAAAATTATCAGGAAGATCTATTGTTTTATTGTCCTGAGGACGCAGATATATGTAATATTGATTTTCTGTATCAAGCTGACTAATTTCTGAAATTAAATTACGAAGATACACACCGACACCAGTTTGATAATATAAACGCGCATCAATTCCTATTCGCTTCATGATAGTTTCTTTTTTAGATCAATGATTAAATAAACAAACCAATTTATGATTGGATTATTTTTATTTGCGTAATGTTTTTTATAAAAGATTAACATTGCATCAAAAAAAGCTGGTTTACGAAAACCACTTTGATGTTTCAAATGTATTACGTGATCATTAGGATAAAAAATACAAACATAACCAATTTCTTTTATTCTGTAAGATAAATCCAAATCTTCACCATACATAAAGAAACTTTCATCAAAGCCGTTTAGTCTGTCCATCAAATCTTTTCTTGTCAAATAAAAAGCTCCGCTACCTGAATCAATTTCATGAATTTTCTTTAAGTCCTTACCGATCATGTGATAACCGCCAAAAATTCCTCCTAATTTTTCAAGTTTGGAAAAATAGCAGAATGAGTTCCAGATATTTGGAAATCCGCGATGACAAGCCGGATCCATATGTCCATTTCCTAATCGAACATCCACAGTCAATGCTCCAACTTTTTGATTTTGGTCAAAATACCGTAATAATTCCGTAAAGTTTACATTCTCACAAATCACGTCTGAATTCAAAAAAAGAACGTATTTACCTGTTACGATTGTTAGGGCTTGGTTGTTAGCTTTTCCAAAACCAACATTTCTTCTGTTTTTAATGAGTTTAATATTTATCTGATTACCTTGATTTTTGGCTTTAATTTTTTCAATCAAATCAATAGAGCCATCAATAGATCCGTTATCAACGATTATTAATTCATATGTTATCCTAGAAGAAAATGAATAAAGATTCTTTAATATTGCCTCTAAACACTTTTTTGTTACGGTTTTTGTATTGAAAGAGACGACAATAACAGAAAGATCAACCATATGGATAAATTATATCAAAACAACAGGTTATAGATACCGAAAAATAAAAATCCTAGTTGTTTCCTATCCTCAAAGAAAAGTTATTACCTGTCGTAGAAAAAATCCAAACATAATATTTTGCGATTGTTAATCCTTAAGTACAAATCGAGTCGTCTTTAATTCTAAATAATATTGATCCTCCGAATATAATCGCTCCCATAAAAAGAAAGGTTATTGGGATTGATATATCAGCAATTCTTCCAATAATTAATCCCATGATTGTGATATATATACTTGAAAACATATTTATCGCTGAAAGAGTCGTTGCCCTTACCTCACTTTCAATATGCATGTTATAGTAATCAGCGAGAAGTGGCTCCTGCAATCTCATTGTGCTATAGTTTAAGACAAAAAGCATCGTGGCAAAAATAGGATGAAAAACTACTGACATTAGAAAATATATAATCGCTGGAATAAGGGTGGCTATTAATATTCCGTTAACTTTAAATATATTTTCGAGTTTATATGCATACCGAAGACAAAACAATGCTAAAATCCCCGCGACTGAACGAGTAATCCCAAGCCAATATAATGGTATATGTGATAAATCAAAATAGGGTGGTTGAAAACTATTTAAAAATGCTAAAAAAGGAGTTGTAAAAATTCCAAATAATATAATTCTCCGTAGAGGGACGTTGGTGGAAATCAGTCGTATCGAATCTTTCAATAAGTTTAGGGGAGATTGATTTTTATAGTTGTGTTTATTCCTTGGTTCTTTTAAAAGAAAGGAAACCACAAGGGCAATCATTACACTTATAATAGTCATAAAAATAGCTAACGAAATTTGTGGCTTTTTTGCTGACGTTACAATAAAACTACTTACAAAAGCACCTAAAATAAAACCCATTTGTCCAAGAGCAGTAATATTTCCCCATATCTTTTTCATTTCAATTTCTCGCTCTTCATCTTTTAAGAAATCATATACCAATGCTTGGATACATCCTGATTGAAAAGCAAAGCCTATCCCTGAAATAATACTGATAATAACAAAATGAAAATAATTGCCGGCAAGTAGAAAAAGTATCTCTCCAATAAGTTGAAATAACATCGCAATAATAATCGATGTTTTTCGTCCTAATTTGTCAGCTAAAATTCCGGTTGGAATTTCTAATAAAAAAATTGTAATTGTTACAATTCCCCAAAGAGAACCAATTTGCAAGAAGCTAAGCCCCTTTTGCTGATAATAAATAGTAATAACCGGAAGATAGAAATAAAGACTTGAGAAGAAATAAACAAGAGCGATTTTACTCAAATTATCCCATCTTTTGAACATGCATAATTATATCAAAAGACCTATATAGTCGTTTTGTAGAAATAAATCCTATGAAAAAAAGGTAATTTTTCACAATGTTACCGCTTTGGAGATTGTTTGGCGCGGCGGGCTTTGCCACCAGTTCCCACTTTTCGACGCTCGCGAGTACGAGCATCACGCGTGAACATTCTTTGTTTTTTCAGGAGTGTGTGAAAAGTAAGTTTATCAACCTTGTCTAAAGCACGCGCCAAAGCGTGAATTATTGCCTCAATTTGACCTTTTTTCCCACCACCGCGCACAGTAATGGTAACAACAAAACGATCTTCACAATCTGTCATTTTCAACGGCAAAAGATAGCGTGCCCGATCAACCGGATTTGGAAAAACTTCAGTAATAAGCTTTTTCCCAATATAAATTTCACCCTTTTTCATCTTAATTCCCTGTTTTGTAATGGAACCTTCTTTTCCGCTAATAATATATAAACGCACACTAGCAATTGATTCTTTACGTCTACCAATTGCTTGATAATATTCAAGTGCTTTAGTTTTTTTAGTAATTGTTGCCATAGATTGATGTTTTATAATAATTTATACGCCTTAAATTGTTCTTTTATATGTGTATGATTTTCGTCGTTAAAAACATATAATCTTGCCAATCTTCTTTTTCTCAATTTATTCTTTGGTAACATTCCGGTAATTGCGTGTCTAATTAATGCATCTGGGTTTTTTTTCAATAATCTTTCGTAATTAGTTTCTCGTAATCCTCCAGGATATCCGGAATAAAATGTATATTGCTTTTGCATAGCTTTCTTTCCTGTAACCACAACCTTACCGGCATTTATTATCACAACATTATCTCCCATATCTAAATTAGAAGTATAATTTGTCTTATGTTTTCCCTGTAATAATCTGGCTACTTCAGATGCTGCTCTTCCAAGGATCTTACCTTCAAGATTAATCAAATACCAATCTCGTTTAATTTCATCTTGGGATATTGACTTTGTTGTTTTTGTTAAATTGACCATAATTTATTTTTTTTCTACTTTTTTAACTTTTTCTTGTTCTTTTTTCAATGGCACCTTTGCCACTTTTTTTTCATCATTAAAATCAAGAACAATTGGTTCTATCCATTGCATTCTGACCATTAGAACTCCATCTGAGATTCGTTCATTGAGTCGAGATATTGTAACATAACCACCTTGACGTGCTTGAAATACTTTTCCAACGTGTTCATATACTTTTTTAACTAATTTTTCTGTGTGAAAATACTTAAGTAAATAGTTCTTATTCGCTTCGTTCTCAACCTTAGTTTTCTCAACCACTTTTTCAACTAAACGTTTGAGCTGTTTAATTTTTGCCAGTGTTGTAGTAATTTTTCCATAATGAAAAAAGTTATATACCAGCTTTTTCATTAAGGAACGATTCGCATCATGTCCTAACTTAAACTTTGGTTTTCTCATTTTAGATTACTGTAAATATCAGAAACTACTTAAGAACTGCTAAATTCAACTCCAATTTTTTTTAACTCTTCATCAATCAACACAATTGATTTTTTTCCTAAACCCTTTAGGCCAATCAACTTTTCTCTTCCGGTTTTCACTAAATCAGCCACAGTTTCAATATTTTCTCGAAGTAAAGCATTCACCACACGAGACGGTAAGTTTAATTCGTCGATGATTATTTCGTACAATTTTTTATCAACTGCTTCTTTATCTTGTGCTTGTTGTTTGACAAGATCTACTTCTTGAGCATCATCAGCTCCTGATAATAAATGTTCAAAATGAGCTGCTAATTGTGATGATGCATCTTTTACAGCTTTTTCTGCACTGATACTTCCATCTGTCTCAACACTTAAAATCAAACGATCATAATTACTTTTCTTTCCAACCCGTGCTTCTTCAACTTTAAAATTGACATTTTTTATTGGTGAAAAAAATGAATCAACAGCAATAAAATCTGCTTTTGGTGGTTTTTCTTCTGATGGAATATAACCATAACCGGTCTCAATTATAAGATTTATTTCTAATTTACCCTTCACATCTGTAATTTCTCCAATATATAAATCAGGATTAATCACTGATAAATCGCCTGTAAAATGTTTTCCCTTGATTATTTGAGCTCCTTTTAAATCAAGGCTCACTTCATAGTTTCCATCGGCTGGAATTTCGAAGCGTAGTTGTTTTAGGTTCATTACCAGATCCAAAACAGATTCTTTGATTCCTTTAATTGTTGTAAAAAGATGAGAAGCGCCGCTTATCTTAACATAACTTATTGAAGATCCTTTGATTGATGATAGTAAAGTACGACGTAATGCATTTCCAAATGTTTGACCAAAACTTGGGAGTAATGGTCCAATAATAAATTGTGATAAATTGCCTGTTTGGCTTTTTTTAGTGTGAAATTCAGGTTTTAACATAAAAAATATATAATTAATAAATTAACTTAGCGTGAATAAAATTCAATTACTAAACGTAAATTAAATTGATTTTCAATTAAATCACTGTTTGTTTCTTCTGCTAATTGACCAACATTCCCTTTTTTTAATAACCATTTCGGTAAAATAATATCTTTATTTCCAACAGCTTTTTCAATTGCAGGGATTTTTCCTGTTTTTGCTTTCGCAAAATCAATCTTGTCTCCAACCTTAACCGCATAAGACGGAGAATTAACTAGCTTACCATTCACACAAATATGTCGATGTGTGACTAATTGACGAGCTGATGCTCTCGTTGGAGATAATCCCAATCGATATATAATATTATCTAATCTTTTTTCCAGATATTGAGATAAAAATAAACCGGTATTACCTGTTTTACGTACGGCTTTTTTAAAGTAATTTTTCATTTGACTTTCAGTGAGTCCAAAGAAAAAACGTAATTTTTGTTTTTCCCTTAATTGCTTACCATGGTCCGATACTTTACGTCGACCTTTAGTTCCATGTTGCCCAGGTAAAATGTTTATTTTCTTTAAAAGTGACGCTTGGGCTTTTGAACCTGGAGTTTTTAATCCAAGATCCATACCCTCGCGTCTGGAAATCCGATTTTTTGGTCCTGTATACCTCATAATTAATTTTAAATTTTAAATTTCAAATTTTTAAATAAATTAAACTCTTCTAACTTTTGGTGGTCTTACGCCGTTGTGTGGAATTGGTGTAATGTCAATTAAACGATTAACCTCTACTTCTGATGCTTTAATTGCTCGCAATGATGCTTCACGACCAGGACCAATTCCTTTAACAAAAACGTCGATTATTTGTAGTCCATTTTCTGCAATCGCTTTTTTTAAACCAGTTTCTGTCACCACCGTTGCAGCATGTGGAGTGGATTTCCTTGTTCCTGAAAAACCATACATTCCTGCTGAACTAACTACTATCGGACTGCCTTTTTCATCTGTAATAGTTACAAGCGTGTTGTTAAAAGTTGCAACTACATAGATTCTTCCATTTTTTATAATTCTTTTATTTTTATTAGTTTTCATAATGTTTTATTTGGTTTTTTCTGGCGCTGCTTCGGCTCCTGTTTTATTTTGATCTAGCTTTGCCCAAACTTCTTTTTTTAACGCACCAACTGTCTTTCTCTTTCCTCGTTTTGTACGGGCATTACTTTTTGTTCTTTGACCGTAAACCGGTAATCCTTTTATATGTCTAATACCGCGATAACAACCAATTTCTTTTAAACGTTTAATATTTTCATTAATAATTTCACGCAAGTCTCCTTCAGTTTTATAATTTTTATCAATAATTTGCGTTAATTTTTTAATTTCTTCTTCAGTCAAATTCTTAACTCGAGTTTCTGCTTTGATATTTACTTGCTCTAAAATCTTTTTTCCATTGTTCCAGCCAATTCCATATATTAAAGTGATGGCGTAATCAATTCGTTTCTCGTCCGGTAATGTGATTCCTAATATTCTCGCCATTTTATTATTTAATTATTTGATTATTAACTTTTATATTTTATTTGACCTTATCCTTGTCTTTGTTTATGCTTAGGATTTGAACAAATAATATACAAATTACCCTTACGCTTAACAATCTTACATTTCGCACATATTTTTTTCACTGATGCTTGGACTTTCATAGTTATCTCCGGTAAATTATTCTGCCTCGATTTAGATCATATGGTGTTAATTCGATCTGAACCTGATCTCCCGGCAAAATCTTTATATAATTTTTTCTCATTTTTCCAGATAAGTAAGTCAGGATCACTTTTTCTGAATTCGCTAACCTAACTTTAAATAGTGTGTTGGGCAGATTTTCTATCACTTCACCCTCAACTAAAATTACATTTGTTTTCATGAAACTCCTATTTTACCAGTAATTAAGTTAAAATCAAAGCGCTATTTTCATAAACAGCAACCGTGTGCTCAAAACAAGCCGAAAGACTATGGTCAGCTGTGACAATTGACCAATTATCTGACTCATATTTCATTTTACCGCTCCCTTGTGCGTAAATTATTTCGATTGCAACCACTAATCCTGGTCGTACAATAATTGTTTCGTTTATTGGACGATCACACCAACCGGGAATAAATGGATCTTCATGTAATTGTTTTCCAATTCCGTGTCCGGTTAATTCTTTTACCACTGAGAGTCCATATTTATTAAGATTATCCATAATTGTCTTTGATACCTCACCTAAATGTTTACCGTTTCTTAAAGATTTAATTGCTAAATCTAGCGTTTCTTTTCCTTGTCGAAGAAATTCTTGATCTTTGGGTGATTTTGCTTGTCCTACAATAAAACTAGTTGCATAATCCGTATGATATCCTTTATATAAACAACCAATATCAATCGTTAACATATCTCCTGCATTCAATACTCTTAAAGACGGTTTAGTGTGAACAATTTGATCGTTGATTGGTAGACACGTGGTCCAATGATAACCTTTAACTGTATTGAATGAAGGAAATGCGTGGTGTTTTCTGATTAATTTTTCAGCAATCTCATCAATTGCTTTGGTTGACATCCCAACTTTAATTGTTGGTAATAATTCTGCCATTGTCTGTTGAAGTATCAATCCTCCAGATTTCATTATCTCAATTTCCTCTAAAGATTTTATTAAGCTCATTTTTTATGAAAAATATATCGTACGATAGATAATTTCTAACTTATCAAAAAAATCTTCTATAGAGAAATTATTTTTGATTAGGTGATCAGCGAACGCAATGGTTGGCCCCATATTCGTTCCAAATAATTCATCTAGGTCTCTCTGTACTCCAAACAGATGTGCCCTATCTTTACGATGTGAAATTCGATAATATCGAGTGGATTTATCTGCAAATAAAGCAACAATTACAATTCTGACTTTAGGAAGCTTCTTCTTTAAAAATTCATACTCTTCCCAGGAACGCATTCCATCAATTATTAATATTTTCTCTTTTTTAAGCACTTGGCGAATTTTCTTTTCGTTGAGTATAGCCAGTGCTTCTTTACCGTATTTTAAACGCAATCCCTCTCGAACTTGTTTATGGTTCTTTTCGCTATGCTCAAGTTTTTTTTGATCAATATAATCATTAATCGCTTTACCAAAAGATATCACAACTAAACCTTTTTTTTGAAAAAAATCAGCCGCAGCAGTTTTACCAGACCCTGGCAACCCAACGATTGCAATAATTGTTTTTTGTTTTAATTCCCAGCTAATAATCTGATTCTTCACGAGTTGTTTACCGATTGTTTTAAGTATACTTTCATTTACATCTTTTATTGATTGTGTTGCATCAATTTCTTCTAGCTTTTCCTTTTTCCGATAAAATTCCAGCACTGGTTTTGTAAATTTATGAAATAGTTCTATTCTTTTTTTCAACGCCGGAAGTGATTCATCTGCGCGCGTTGAATCATCACGGTGAGCAATACGCCACAATGCCTCCTTGTCTGAAATTTGCAGATAAATAACCTTATCAACATGATTGCGAAAAGCACGCGCTTGTTTCATTGTTCTTGGAAAACCATCAAGAATATATCCTTTTTGATATTCTGCCCGACCAAGATATTCATTTGCAATTTTAATTGTTTTTTCATCAGGAATTAAAACCCCACTATTCATTGTTTCCTTAACATAACGACCGAGCTGTGTTTTTTCTTTGGCGATTTCACGAAATATATGTCCGGTTGATAAATACGGGATATTTAATTGTTTTGAGAGAAGGTTGCCCTGAGTTGATTTTCCTGATCCTTGAATTCCAATTAATACAATTTTCATAATTAGCTCACATCCGATAATAATATATAATCCTTATTTCATCAATCTAACTTTTTATTTTCTTTATGAATCGTTCTCTTTTTACATTTATTACAATACTTGTTTAACTTTATTACACTTGTGGTCGTAATTTTATTTTTTTCACTCACATAGTTCTGCTTTTTACAAACTTCACAAATTAAACCAAATAAAATTCGTGCACCTTTTTTTGCCATAGTATTTAAATAAATTAATAATTATTTTGTGAATTTATCGTAATTTTTCATCACTAATTGAGCTTCTATCGTTTTAAAAGTTTCTAAAATTACCGAAACCACAATTAAAATTCCAGTTCCACCAATAACTAAATTTTTCATATTTGTAATCATCGACATTAATGCCGGCATAATTGCAATAAATCCCAAAAAGACTGCTCCAACGCTTGTTATTCGGTATAACACTTTTTCTAAATATTGTTTTGTGGCAATTCCCGGTCTAATACCTGGAATAAAACCACCGTGTTTTTGAATCTCTTCGGAAATTTTTTGAGGGTTAAAAACAATTACGGTGTAAAAAAATGTAAAACCAATTACAAGAATAAAATACAATCCGTTATAAACAAACCCTGAGGGATTAAATGCTTGAGCTAAAAATTTTGCGATTGCTGCGATCGTTGTATTTTTTGCTGATGATAACGAATTTCCTAGAATCTGTGGCATTAAGACAAAAGAAACTGCAAAAATTATTGGAATAACTCCAGCCTGATTAAGTTTCAAAGGAAGGAAATTTGTCGCTCCTTGGTATATCCTATTCCCCTTAATCCGTTTAGCATAATAAACAGGTATCTTTCGTACAGCCTCATTTATAAAGACAACCGCGGCAATCACCAAAACCGCTAAAAGCATGAAAATAATCGTGTTAATTATTACTTCACGATTCACTAAAACAGCTGTTCTTCCTAAGATTACCGGTAATCTTCCGACGATTCCAACAAATATTAACAGTGAGATTCCATTTCCTAAGCCAAATTCAGAAATCAACTCACCAAACCATACCAAGATAAAAGTACCAGCAACCATGGTAACGATAAAAGAAAAAAACTCTAAAGGCATAAGATTTCCAATTACTTTCTGATTTCGAAGTAACATATAAATACCGATGGCTTGTAAGATTGTAAGCGGAACAGTAATAAAACGCGTATATTGATTAATTTTGTATCTCCCATACTCTCCTTCTTTAGTTAATTGTTCAAGTTTTGGAAACAGTACTGTAAGCAGTTGAATAACAATTGAAGCATTAATATAGGGATTCAAACCTAAAGCCATTACTGAAAAATTTATCAGTGTTCCTCCTGAAAAAATATCCAATAATGAAAGGAATTGATTTTGGGAAAAAATTAATCGTAAACGACTTAAGTCAATCGCTGGTACTGGTAAAAATGCAAAAACACGGAAACATAAAAATAAGAATAGTGTAATAATAGTTTTACGTTTTAGCTGAGGATCTTCAATGAGGAGCTTAAGTTTTTCGAGAATATATTTCATGGTTTTTTACAAGTGCCTCCTGCAGCGCTAATTGCTGCTGAAGCTCCTTGACTGACTGGTAATTGAACAGTTAGTTTCTTTGTTATTTTATTTTTACCAACAATTTTTACCCCACGTGTTTTTTCTCCCTGTCTTATGACTTTGTTTTTTATCAAAGATTCAATATTTACTGTAGAATCATTTTCAAAAATATTTAAACGAACAACATTAATTGCAATTGGATGTTGACGACCACGATTTCTTCCTTTTCCTCGAAGCAAAGGAAAGCGCTTTACCATTCTTCCTTGGCCACCCTCAAAATGCAATGGAATATTTTCTCTTGCTTTTTGATGACGCGTTGTCCCTCTCCCCGATTTGGCACCACGACCACTACCTAAACCTCGACCAATACGTTTAGTTTTTTTGCCAATAATTTTCGGTAAGCTTGATAGATTTGTTAATTTCATATTTTATTTTCGTGGTCTTAATAATTTTAACGCCTCAATAATTGCGTAAGTATTTACCACTTGATTACGCGAACCAATAATTTTGCCTGAAGCATTATGTACGCCAGCTAAATCTAAAATCACCCGCGCCACGCTACCAACCTTCAAACCCGTACCTACTGGAGCTGGTTTTAATAATACTAAAGCGGCTTTAAACTTCAGTTTTACTTGGTGTGGTAACGAACTATTTGTTACCGGAACCGTTAATAAATGTTTTTTTGCGTAATTTAAAGCTTTATTAATTGCCTGAGGCACTTCCAGTCCCCGCCCTAAGCCAATACCAACCCGGCTTTTTCCGTCACCGACCGCAACAAGAGCAGAAAATGTTACATAATTTCCTCCAGTTGTTTTTTTTGAAACACGACGAATTAATAGAACCCTCTCTTCGAGTTTTTCAGAAAAAGATGTTGTATCTAAATTATTCATATGATTATGTTAAAAAAAGTTGTTATGTGATTATTTTCAAACAACTTCTTAAATTTTGATTTTACCTGCGCGTAAACCTTCTGCAACTGCTTTTACTCTTCCCTTATAAATATAATAACTACGATCAAAGACAGCTTGATCAATTTTTAATGCGAACAGTTTTTCTGCTAAACGTTCTCCTAATATAAACGCTTGTTTAACTTTTGTCACTTTTTGATAATTTTTGTCTTTTTGTATATGTCGTGTTGAATACGCCACCAAAGTTTGCTTTTTATCATCATTAATCGCCTGAGCAAACAAATATAAATTTGATCTAAACACATTAATACGCGGACGATTTCCAGTGCCAAAAACATTTGGACTCACTCGTCTTTTTGCTTTAGCTTTTCTACCAATTAATTTTCTCATATTTTATGCCGCTGCTCCAGCTGCCTTTGCTTTTTTACCAGGCTTAATTCTTAATATCTCACCTTCATATCTAACACCCTTACCCTTATATACGTCAGGTTTTCTAATGCTTTTGATTTGGAAGGCAACTTGACCAACTAATTGTTTATCCAATCCAGAAACTATTATCTTATTATTCCCCTCAACTTGATATGTAATTCCCGGAACGGATTGAAATACGACTGTGTGACTATATCCTACTTTAAAAATCAAATCATTACCCTGAGCTTTAACATTAAAACCAGTTCCAACGACTTCTAAGCGTTTTTGCCACGGTGTTACTACCCCAATGACCGCATTGTTAATTAATGTTCGATATAATCCGTGTAAAGATTTACTAGTTTTGTTTTCATTTTTACGACTGACAATCCATTGACCGTCTTTATTATTCAATAATAAAACTCTTGGCAATATTCCTTTCCACTCACCTTTCGCGCCTTTAACACTAATTACCCCGTCATTAATTTGTATACTTACACCAGAACTGATATCGATCGGTTTTTGACCTATTTTTGACATATTAATTTATTACCAAATTTCAAATAAAAATTCTCCTCCAACGTGTTTTTTCCTCGCTTCATGATTTGTAATAATTCCAGCTGGAGAGGTTAAGATCGCATGTCCTAGATTACTTAATACCGGTCTAAGTTTTTTTGCTGCTGTATAGCGTCTTTGGCCTGGTTTTGAAAAAATCCTGACATCCGTTATCGCCGGTCTTCCGTCATTATAACGAAGCACGACATTGATTGTTTTTTTTGCGTCATTACCCACTGTATATGACTGAATATATTTCAATTGCTGTAACTTATCAAGCAACGCTTGACTGAAATTAGAATACAAACAATCAACCGATGGTTTTCTTGCCATATAACCATTTTTTAATCGAATCATTAAATCTCCAAGTGTATACATATAATTTTTTTAAGTTTTATCTGCGGTTCGTTTTGTCACTTTTCCATGACCGCGGAAGGATCGTGTAAGCGCATATTCCCCTAAACGAGTGCCTACCATTCCTTCCGTAATTAATAATTCAATAAACTTTCTACCATTATGGACAGCAAATCTGTGACCGACAAAGTCCGGCGATATTTGAGACGCTCTTTTCCATGTTTTAATTGCAATTCGTTCGCCATTTACTTTTTGACGACGAACTTTTTCAATTAATTTTTCGTCGACATATGGACCTTTTTTAGTTGATCTTGACATAGTATTTTACCAGGAAATTTTTCTAACGCCAGGAATTTGGCCAGTTAATGCTTTTTCTCGAAAACAAATTCGGCATAAATCAAAACGACGCATATATGCACGAGCACGTCCACACAATGGACAACGATTATGTTGTCGAACTTTATATTTTTGTTTTTTTAAAGACCTGACAATGTTTGACGTTTTTGCCATATTATTTTTTCTTAGAAACTGCCTTATCCTGATTTACAGATAATTTTTTAAATGGAATGCCTAATTTTTCAAATAAACATTTACCTGTTTCAAAACTACCAGCGTTGGTTACTACTGTGACTTGCAATCCACGTAGTCTATCAACTTTATCAAACTCAACTTCTGGAAAAATTGTTTGCTCAGTAAAACCTAAATTTAAATTTCCACTTTGATCTATGCTGTGATCATTAATTCCGCGAAAATCGCGAATTCTAGGAATGATAATTTTAACTAATTTTTCAACAAATGCATACATCTTTTTTCCTCTTAAGGTAACTTTAACTCCAATTGACAAACCTTTTCGGATTTTAAAAGCGGAAATTGATTGCCGTGCTTTTGTAATCACTGTTTTCTGTCCGCTTATCCACGACATCTGTTCTTGAATTTTTTCCAAAACATTTTTATTAGTAACCGCTTCACCCGCTCCAACGTTAAGAACAACCTTAATAATCTTCGGAACGGCCAAATAATTATCCAGCTTTAAGGCATCTTGAATGTTTTTTTGAACTTCTTTATGATAATAATCTTTAAAAGTGTCCATATATATTTAAATAATGCTTTTACATTTTCGACAAATTCTTACTTTTTTATTTTTGTTTAACTGCCAACCAACGCGTGTTGGTAGGTTACACTTAGGACAAATAAGTTTCAATTTAGCGATATTTATCGGTCTAGGAATTTCGACAATTCCACCCTTTGGCATCTTCTCATTCTTTTTTATATGTTTCTTATAGATATTTATTCCCGGTATTGCTGCGGTTTGGCTTTTTGTATAAACTTTTCCAACTATTGCTTCTCGACCTTTATCTTTGCCAGACATTACTCTAACCTTATCTTTTGATTTAATTTTAGTTTTCATAAGTTAATATATTTCTTCAGCTAAACTGGCAATTTTATTGTATCCATTTTCTTTTATTTCCTTTGCAACTGGTCCAAATATTCTTGTTCCTTTAGGGTCTTTGGTCTCTTTATCAAATAGAATTACACACGCGTTATCACTGAAACGAATATAACTCCCATCGTCTCTTTTTTTTTCTTTTCGAGTACGTATTATTACTGCCGTTAATTTCTCACCTTTTTTTACCTGACCGTAAGGAATTGCATCTTTGACTACCACATTAATTGCGTCTCCAATATATGCTAATTTCCGATTACCCTTTTTTGACATACCAATCATATAGGCAGTTTTTGCACCTGTATTGTCTGCAACAGTTAATACTGTTCTGAGCTGAATCATATTGTTGTTTTTAATTGTTCAATAACTTGATGACGAACGGTTTTTGCAATTGGTCGGCATTCTTCGATTTTAATACGATCTCCGACTTTTATTACCATGTCTGTATAGTGTGCATGATAGCGTTTATGCTTTGTAATAACTTTGTGATAACGCAAGTGACGATATTTTCGTACCACGTTAACCACAACCGTATCTTTCATTTTTGTCGAGGTCACAATTCCGGTTAAAATATTACTCATATTGCTTTATATAATTAATGATCTTTTCTGATTTATGATTGTTAATAAAACTGCTAGTTGTTTTTGTTTTTTTACAATCGTATTTGTGTCTTTAAATTTATTGACAATGTTATTTATCTTTGCTTGTGCAATCTCTTTAATCAAATCTTGTTTTTCTTTTTCCAATATCTTTAGTTCTTTATCCATTAAATCTTTAACATCTTTTTTCATAGATTTTTGGTAATAAACTTTGATCTTACTGATAATTTCGCTGCACAATTTTTAAAAACACGACGAGCTTCAGCCTCTTCAAGTCCATCAACTTCAAATAATATCCTACCAGGTGCAACTGACGCAACAAAATAAGCAACATCTCCTTTTCCAGCACCCATTGTCACTTCTGGTGGTTTTTTTGTAAATGGTTTATCAGGAAAAATCCGAATCCAAAATTTACCAACTTTACGCGTTGCTCTTGCTAATATTACTCGCACGGACTCGATTTCCCTATCTTTTATCCATCCTTTTGTAATGGTTTTTAACCCATACTCAGCAAAATTCAAATCACTACCTTTAGTAGCTAATCGACGCCACATTCCTCTAAATTGTTTCCGATATTTTTGTCTTTTTGGGGCTAACATTATAACAAGTTAAAATTTTAAATATGATATTTCAAATTAATAGTTATTTACAAATCCAAACTTTAACACCAATATATCCTGATCTTGTTAATGCCGGATAAATTGCAAAGTCAACATCTTCACGAATTGTTGAGGTTGGAATTGTTCCTTGAAAATATTTTTCACGACGCGATATCTCTGCTCCTGCAATACGTCCTCCTAATTGAATTTTTACACCTTTACCACCAGCCTCAATTACACGATTCATTGTGTTGTGAATTACCGAACGGTGAGGAAAACGACGAATAAGTTTCTCTGCAATTGTTTGGGCTGCATAATAAGCGCTTAAAAATGGTTTTTTTAGCGGTTCAATTTTTAAATCAATTTTCATTTCTTTATTTTTTTTAGCGGAAATTTTCATCTCAACTAATAGATAATTTTTTAATTCTTCTAGCCCTTTTCCTCCTCGACCGATAATCATTCCCGGTTTTGCTGAATAGATAATTACAGTTAATTTCTTAATCGCTCTTTCAATATCAACTTGTGTGATTCCAGCAAAACTAAATTTCGTCATTAGTTTTTTTCGGATTTGAATATCAGAAATCAATGCTTCTCGATACTGTCTTTTATTAGAAAAAAACCAACGGGAATTCCAGTTATATATAATTCCCAATCTTAAACCTTTTGGATGTACTTTTTGACCCATTTTTATGATTTTTTATTAATAACTTTTTTTGGTTTTTTAACTACTTCCTTTTTTAGTTTAATTGATTTTTTAGTTTGATTTTCTACTGCCAAAACAGGTTTTGTCTTATTAACTGTCATCTTTTCATTATTACTTATTCTCGCCTCGCTTCGCGAGCGAAGCGGGACTTTTTTATTATTCATATTCTTATCTATTTCTAATATGATTTTTATATGTGCAAGTCTTCGTTTTATTGGCTTTGCTGTACCACGTCCTCCAGCGCGAAAACGTTTCAGAACATGTCCCTGATCAATTGTCAAAACTCTAAATTTTAACATATCAGGTACTGTTTTTAAAGCCGACACAGAACTACTGATTGCTGCCTGAATGGCGCTTTTTAATACTCGGGCACTATGTTGTGACATATAAGCTAAATGATCAACAGCATCAACTGGCCTCAGTTTTTTAACAAAATCCATTAAAAATCTAAGCTTTTTTGGTGAAACGTGAACGTCTTTAATTATTGTTTGATTGTTCATATTATTTTCTACGCTTTATAATTAATTTACTACTAGGTTTTGTTTTGTTTCTAGTTCGTTTACCCCGCGCAGGTTTACCCCAAGGAGTTTTTGGATGCATTCCTTCGCCAGACCTACCCTCACCACCACCGTGTGGATGACTACGAGGGTTTTGTGCTGTACCTCGAACCGTTGGACGAATACCCATTAGACGACTTCGTCCAGCTTTACCTAGAATTTCATCTTTATACTCACCATTGCCAATTGCCCCAACCGTTCCCCAACAATTTCCAGGAAAACGTCGTACTTCACCTGACATAAGTTTTAAATGAATATATTCACCCTCTCTCGCAACTATTGATGCAAAGGCACCAGCGCTACGAATAATCTGTCCACCATTGTTCGCATATAATTCAACATTATGAACTTGTGTTCCAATTGGAATCAATTTTAAAGGAAGCGCGTTTCCAACCTTAATATCAGCTGATATACTTGCAATTATCTTGTCACCGATTTTTAATCCTTCTGGGTGAAGTATATAACGCTTTTCTTTATCGGAATATTCAACTAAGTCAATTGTAACATTGCGATTAGGATCGTATTCATTAGCAATAACTTTTGCAATAATATCTTTTTTATTTCTGGCAAAATCTATTGTGCGATAAAAACGTTTTTGACGACCACCCTGATGACGGACAGTAATTATCCCATCACTATTACGCCCTGAATGTTTTTTTAAAATCTTTTTTAGTTTTTTAGTTGAATATTTTGGTTGGTTTTTCATATATCTTTTTATGCCTTTGGAAATATATCAATTTGACCTGAACTCAGTGTAACGTATGCAATTTTTTTGTTTGGTAATATTTTCTCTTTGCGATATTTTCCAACTTTTCTTATCTTACCGTGTCGTAAAGTTACGTTAACTGATTTAACCTTTACTTTATATATACTTTCCAGAACAGTTTTTATTTGAGCTTTTTCTGCTTGAATATGAACCACAAATGAATAAACTCCGTTTTGTGCCTTTTCGGTAGCTTTTTCTGTAATCAATGGTTTAATAATCACATCAGATAGTTTCATATTTATTTAAGTTGTTTTGATAATTCTCCCAATGTGCTCGCTGTCATTATGATTAATTTATATCTTAAGATTATGTATGGATTAAGATTTCTTAAAATTTCCATCGAAATATATGGAATATTGTTACATGCCTGGCGCGCATTTTTATTATCACCAGTCAAAATCAACAAACACTCATAATGCTTCGGGTTAATTTGATTAAACATTTTCGCAAATACCTTTGTTTTTGCTGTTGTTTGTAATGCTGCATCTTCAAAAATAATGATAGATTTTTCTCTAAGTTTAGTTACTAATGCTGCTTGAAGTGTTTTTGTTAACTGCTGTTTATTAAAACGGGCAGAGAATGATCTTGGTCTTGGCCCGCCAACAACTCCACCGCCAACAAAAATTGGGGCTTTTCGGCTTCCATGACGAGCTCTTCCAGTTCCTTTTTGTTTATATATTTTTTTTGTCGATCCAATTATTTCTCCTCTAGTTTTTGCAGAAACCGTACCTTGTCTCTGATTTGTCAAATAAACGTGAACATACTGGGCTAATGTTTTTGGATTAATAGTAACCTTATCCCATTTTTTATCCAGCTCTAATACATCACTCTGTTTACCTTCACTATTATATAACGTCAGATTACTCCAACTTGTATTAACCGTTATTTTTTTTACCGGAGATTTACTAATTTTTTTTAATGTTTTATTTTTAGATTCCATATAAGATATATAAATTACACTAAACCTAGAATTTCAACGTTTGATTTTTTACTACCTGGAATTAAACCCGCAACAGCGATGCTATCTTTTGTAAGTTCATGAATAATCAAATTTTTCACTGTCACGCGCTGTCCACCCATTCGACCGGCCATACGCTTACCCTTATAAACACGTCCAGGAGTTGTTGTTTGTCCAATTGATCCAGGAGCTCTTTCTCTATCAGACTGTCCGTGTGTATGAGGCCCACCTCTAAAATGATAACGCACCACAACCCCTTGAAATCCTTTACCTTTAGCAAATGAACTTACTTGAACTTTTTCTCCAATTTTGAATATTAAAGAAGCATCAATCATATCCCCGATAAAAAGTTTATTATCACCAATTGATATACCACTTTTACCATTCTCTTCCAGTGATTTAATCGATGCATGTTTTTCTAAACGGAATTCTTTAAAAAAGTGAAGCGGGGTCTTAATCCCCGCTTTTTTAACTTCGCCAAAAGTTGATTTTTTAATTCGATTAGCTACACCAAAACCAAGCTTAATGGCAAAATATCGTTGTTTTTCTGGTTTTTGAATCGCGATTAAGTAACATGGTGAAGTTTTTATATATGTTACCGGAATACGCATACCACTTGCGTTATATGATTGTGTTTGTCGATCTTTTTGTCCGAGTATAAAACCTACCATAAAAAGAAATTAATCAAATAAAAAAGCCCCAGATTGGGGCTGATTATTTCAACCAATCTGATTTATAAATTAACAATAATAAGTTTGTTGATACAAAACTATCATTGAGAACTATTATATATTATTAAAGACTGCTGGTCAACCAGATTTTTACCCATGAACCATGATAGGGTTTAGGGTTCCGCACTAAATACACAGCTTTCGTAAATACCTCAAGCGCATACTAAGATAGTGCTTCACATCTTTACAGATACTTCAACTCCAGCAGGTAATTCTAAATGCATGAGCGAATCGATTGTTTGATTGGTGGGATTAACAATATCAAGTAATCGTTTATGAATCTTTAAGCCAAAGTGTTCTCGAGCGTTTTTATCAATAAATGAGGCTTTGTTAACAACATAAGTCTCTTTTCTAATCGGCAAAGGTACCGGACCAATTACTGATGCACCAGTACGAACAGCAGTATCTACCAATTTTTGGCACGTTTCATCAATCAGTCGATAATCATACGCTTTGAGTTTAATTCGAATTCTTCCCTTTGGCATAATTTAAAAGAGCTCAACTACTGATTGATTATCAAAAAATACTTATTATTTGATAATCTTCGTAATCACACCCGCTCCTACTGTGTGACCACCTTCCCGAATAGCAAACTTTAACCCTTCTTCCATGGCAACCGCATATATTAATTTGCCGGTAATCTTAACATTATCACCTGGCATTACCATCTCAACCTTATCTGGTAAAGTTAATTCTCCGGTAATATCTGTTGTTCGAATATAAAATTGAGGACGATAGCCTTTGAAAAAAGGTGTATGTCGACCACCCTCTTCTTTTTTTAAGATATAAACCTCTGCTTCAAATTCAGTGTGTGGAGTAATTGATCCTGGTTTGGCAATTACCTGTCCGCGTTGAATGTCGTCTTTTTCAATTCCTCTAAGTAACAGTCCAACGTTGTCACCAGATCGAGCCTCGTCTAATGTTTTTCTAAACATCTCAACTCCAGTAATAACTGATTTTTTTGTGTCTTTAATTCCAACAATCTCCACTTCTTCTCCGGTTTTAATCACTCCCCGTTCGACTCTACCTGTTGCCACTGTTCCTCGTCCGGAAATAGTAAAAACGTCTTCAACTGGCATTAAGAATGGTTTATCAAGCGGACGAACCGGTTCTGGAAAGTATTCATCAACAGTTTTCATTAATTCTTCAATCGCTTTAATTCCTTCAGGATCATCAGCTAAAGCTTTTAATGCTGATCCTCGAATCACTGGAACTTTATCACCAGGAAACTTGTACTTTGTCAAAAGATCTCTGACTTCCATTTCAACTAAATCTAATATTTCTTTATCTTGGACCATGTCACACTTATTTAAGAAAACAATGATACCAGGAACGTTAACTTGTTGTGCAAGTAAAATATGCTCTCGTGTTTGAGGCATCGGACCATCCGGAGCGGAAACCACTAATATTGCTCCATCCATTTGAGCTGCACCGGTAATCATGTTTTTAATATAATCCGCGTGTCCAGGAGCATCAATATGTGCATAATGTCGCTTTTCAGTTTCATATTCAGAGTGATGAAGATTAATTGTCACACCGCGAGCTTTTTCTTCAGGGGCTTTGTCAATTTCATCATATTTAAGAAATTTTGCCAGTCCTTTTTTTGACAATACATAATGAATAGCTGAAGTAAGAGTAGTTTTTCCATGATCAACGTGACCAATTGTTCCAATATTTAAATGCGGTTTATTTCTCTGAAAGACACCTTGTGCCATAAGTTTTTAATTAAATTTATAAATAATGATAATAAATAAGTTGGCATTATTATAAATGCCGCAATTTTAAAATGCAACCGCAGTTTCAACGCGAGTTGAATTTATTACCAATGTTTTTTATGATAAAGATATCTATGAATAAAGTCAAGCGATTCGCGCAAATATTTATCCAAAGCGCCACACTCAAAAAGAGTTTTTATAATCATCTTATCCAATCACATTGGTCACTAACCTTTAAATACCTACTTACTTTAGCTATGGCATTTCAAATATTTGGTGGATTAATTAATCTTTGGAATTTTCGTCCAAATAAATTTCAGGTTTTAAAAAATCAAGTCATTTCTTCTCTGTCTGCCTTTCCCGAAGAATTGGTCATAAAACTTAATCAAGGTTTTCTTTCTACAAACTACTACAAACCATATTTTTTTCGATTAAATCAAAGTCGTTTTCAACCATTACTTGTTATTGATGAAACAGCCGATGCTGGAAAAATTTTAGAATATCAATCGGTTATTTTACTCACTGCAACAAATATTGTTGTTAGTAATAAATGGCAACCGCAAAAACCTTTTATTCTTCCGCTTCCAAACTCACCTTTACAAATCGACCGAAAAATAATTATTAATAATATACCTATTATAAATAGGACTTTAATTTCAGTCTACCAATTGGCTTTAATTTACTTTATTGTTTTCTTACCCGCCTGGCTCTTGTTTCAGCAGTTCCTTTTAATCAGTGTCTTAATAGCTGTTTATATTTTTATTTGCAATCTAAAACATAAGCATCGCTGGCAACGAAATAGCTTATATCACATTGCATATCACGCATCCACCACCCCAATTGTCTTAACCTTTATTTTAATGACAGTTTTCCGATTTAATTTCATTTATCTATTTATTTCTCAAACTCTTCTGACCCTAATTTTCTTCTATCTTATGTTGCGGATAAAGAAAATTAAATAGGGTAATTGTAACTAGATTCCCGTCTTCACGGGAATGACAAGACATTCAATTTATATTTATTCATCATTCTTCATTCCTTATTCGTTATTCTTTATTCATTATTCTTAATACTTTTATCATATAATTGTCCCATGTCCATATACCTTCCCAACTCTAAACAAAAACTGGCAATTGAATATCATCATGGACCACTGTTGATTATTGCCGGGGCAGGAACTGGAAAAACTTTTACGCTCGTTGAGAAGATTAAGTATTTAATTGAAAAAAAACTTGCCAAACCCGAAGAAATCGTTGCATTAACGTTCACAGAAAAAGCAGCGCGGGAAATGGAAGAAAGGGTTGATGTCGCACTTCCCTATGGCTGTTTCCAAACTTGGATTTCTACGTTTCATTCTTTTGCCGACCAGATTTTGCGCCAAGAAATTCATCATATTGGACTTTCGTCAGGATATCGACTACTCTCTCAAGCCGAATCAATTCTTTTTTTGCGAAAAAATTTATATTTATTACCACTTCATTATTATCGTCCTTTGAATAATCCAGATAAATTTATCGAGGGATTACTTCAACACTTCTCTCGTTTACGCGATGAAGATATTACACCACTTGATTATAAAAATTGGGTACAACTCCAAAAGAAAAAAAAGACCTTAAATACTGAAGACTTAGATAAATATCATGAACTTTCCAATGCATATGAGATTTTTCAAAAACTAAAAATTAAAGAAGGATATTGTGACTTTGCAGATTTAATTATGTTGTTACTTCAACTATTTCGATCCCGAAAAAACCTTTTAAAAGTTTATCAAAAAAAATTTAGGTATTTGTTAATAGAAGAGTTTCAAGATACTAATATCGCCCAGTATCAACTCATAAAACTTCTTTGTCCTCCAGCAAAAAAATCACACATCACTGTTGTTGGTGATGACTCACAGGCAATTTACAAATTTCGTGGAGCATCTGTTTCAAATTTGCTCGCCTTTATACAAGATTACCCTAAAGCAAAACAGGTTAATTTATCAACCAACTATCGCTCTAATCAATTAATTCTTGACGCTGCTTATCGCTTGGTCCGCCACAATAACCCGGACACTCTAGAAGCGCAACTGGGAATCAGTAAGGAATTATTTTCATATTCAAAAACAAAAAAAGTCCTCCAACCACCTGAATTTAAACTCTTTCAAAATGATAGTGATGAGGCCGAAAAAGTGGCGCAAACAATCAAAAAGTTAAGTAAGAATAATTTTTCAGATTTTGCTATTTTGGTTCGCGCCAATAATCACAGCGAACCTTTCCAACGCAGTCTTTCCCATTATGGAATCCCCTATCAATTCCATGGACCAGGTGCACTTTTCAAGCAACCGGCAATTAAGGATCTAATTGCTTATCTGCAAACGCTTGTTGACTTTGAAAATACACCATCTTTTTACCGTGTTTTAACTATGTCAATTTTAAATATAAACTCGCAAGATATTGCACGTTTGATAAGCTTTGCAAAAAAAACCAATCTTTCTCTCTATAACGCTTGCGAAATTTATTTAAACTTGCTCGAACCAACTATTGACGAACAATATATAATATATAAGCCATATCTCCCACTTTTATCAAGTCTAACTAGAAAACAACTTACCGGCCTACTTACGGTGATACAACAACACCTGAGTCAACTTCGAAGTTCGCCTGCCAGTCAGATTATTTATGACTTCCTTGATAAAACCGGCACTATTAAAACTTTGGGGCAAAAAGATACTAAGTTGGCGGAAACAACGGTTTCGAATTTAGCGAAATTTTTCACAAAAATTAAAGCACTGGAAAATCAACAAAAAGAGCCTTCGGTTTTCCAAACGGTTGAATATCTTAATTTAAGTTTAGAAATCGGTGAGTCTCCACAAGCTGCTACAGAAGATTTTTCTGATCAAAATGCCGTTCATATGCTCACTATACATTCTGCTAAGGGCTTGGAGTTCCCTGTTGTATTTTTAGTTAACCTAAGTCAAGGTCGATTTCCTACCTATGACCGCCACGAAACCATTCCCATTCCTGAAGAGTTGATTAAAGAAATTTTACCAACCGGAAACCCACACATTCTCGAAGAACGACGGTTATTTTATGTTGCAATGACAAGAGCCAAAAATAGACTATTTTTATCTTCTTCGTTAATCTATGGTGATGGAAAACGTTCCCGAAAAATATCTCAGTTTGTTGAAGAAACGCTTGGAAGTAATTATTTACCACAATTAACCAAGTTTACTCAAAATAAAAAAGATTTATCTGATTTTGCTGCAAATAAACCTTTGATTTCTCTAAACCTACCGAATACATCTAAACAACAAAGGTTGTCTTTTTCTCATCTCGACACATATCAAACATGCCCTTTGCGATATTTCTATCGGTATCAACTAAGTCTGCCAAGCCAAACCAATTCCAGTGCTAGTTTTGGACAAACAATTCATAATACTCTTCAGTTATTTTATAAAAATTATTTAGAAGACAATCACGTTGACTTAAATAATTTATTAGAAATTTATCAAAATAACTGGATACCTGTTGGTTATAATTCTCAAGCCCATCAAAACCGAGTTCAAACAGAAGGTAAAAAAATATTGAAAGATTATTTGGCAAAATTCCATCCGCCAAAAAATAAAATTATTGGTTTGGAGCAATCTTTTAAACTTAAAATTAATCAACAACTCTACGTTAGCGGAAAAATTGATCGGATTGACTCCGATACAAAAGGAAGTCTGGAAATAATTGATTATAAAACCGGAAAGCAACCGTCTTCCAAAGATTTAGAAAAAGATTTACAACTTTCAGTCTACGCTTTGGCAGCAACTGATAAACTGTTTTTAAATAAAAAATTATCACAAGTGACGTTTTCGTACATTTATTTACAAAATAACGAAAAAGTGAGTCTAAAAAAAACTGACACTGATGTAGCTTCAATCAAAAAAACACTTATTGAAACTGCAAAAGAAATAAATCAGCAAAAATATCCTCCTCAACCCGGCCGTCACTGCGATTATTGCCCATTCAAAATGGTATGTGATGCGTGGAAATAGGAAACTAATAATAAAATAATCAAATAAGTAAATAAAGAAATAGACGTATAAATAATCGAATTGTAAACTACTGGTATATTAAATAAACTCTCCTGTTATAACAACATAAAATGCATATTTTGTTGACTATAGTCCGTTGACGAAACTATTTAATAATTGAATAATAAAATTATTAAATAAAGAAATGAATAAATACAAAAATACAACGCAGGATATTCACTCTCGGATTTATAAGTTTGTCATTAATTGTTTTAAAAATGTTGTGAAGAAAATTCCACGAACAACAGAAAACCTTCCAATTATTAGCCAACTTTCCTCATCGTTAACTTCAATCGGGGCCAATGACCAAGAAGCCGATGGTGCTTCGAGCAAAAAAGATTTTATTGCTAAATATTATATTGTCAAAAAAGAAACTAAGGAAACTAAATATTGGCTATCAGTAATAACGGATACTGATTTATTAATAAAAGATATCGTCGAACCTTACATTGAAGAGTGTCATGAAATTTTAATGATTGTCAGTAAAATTATTAACAACACCAAGTATTGAATTTATTTATTAGATTATTTCTTTATTTTTACATTTATTTAATTATTTTTTTATTTGTTTATTTCCCTTATCTCACTTGGAATGAAATATGGTATATTGGGATTAATTGTTTCATTAATTTTAACCGAAAGGATTAAATCACTATGAAAAATGCACAAGATTTTTTCACCAGCGTCAATATTTCTTACATGCTTTTTATTATTGCAGTATTGCTTCTTGTAGGGGTTGTTACTTTGTTTAATAATAAAAAGGCCCGAAAATAAAGTCATCAAATCTGCTATCTCTACAGCAATGATACTATTCGTGGTATATCAAATAAAATATACCGTTATAACAATCCATAATACTCACAATGATGCTTATAAACAGTGGACAAGTAATTTTCGTTTTAATAAAGTATTTTGAAGTGATATTTAAAGCAAGAATCAATCGAATTTCGGAAATATGTATGGACATTGGCCAAGTTTGTTTGGCTTCAATTGTTATTCCTTTTCTATTGAATAAATCTGATATAATAAAAGTGTTTCTGGGCTTAGCGTTTTCTTTTTCGTTTTGGACGATTAGTGTTTTATTAGTTAAAACAAAAAAATAATATGAATGATTTTATGTTGTTTTACGTTGCCGTTGGTCTTGCAGGAGTTGCTTTAGCAATCGTTGCCGCTGCCAACATGTATTGGGGTTCAAAGATGGATACTAAAACTAAACGATCACATTCTTAACTTTATCTTTATTTCTTTATTTTGAATATCTCTTCAAACGGCTTATCTCGTAAACTCTTGGACATTACAATGTCATTCTCACCAAACCATCCATTTTTATGCGTACCCAAAATGTGAAAACCATGCTTTTTATAAAACTCAACTTTCCGCTGCATAATTGTTCCAAGAAAAAGATAATGATATTTATTTTCCAATGCCCATTTTTCGCAAGTGTCTATTAGCTTTGAACCAACTCCTTTACTACGATGTAATTCATTAACAATTAACCAATCAATCAAAATCACACCTCCAGGTTCAGGTTTTAATCCAATAAACCCAATTAATTTATTTTGATAATATGCACCAAAGGCAATGTTTTTCTCATTACCAAAAAATTCTTGAAAATATTTTTTTGTATAAATATTTTTTCGATAGGCAAGAATCGTTTTGTCTTTATAAGCAGAGAAATCGTTACTCAAAACAAAATCTATAATCTTTACAACATCATCACTGTCCTTTATAGTTGCTTTCTTTATAATAAAATCCATTTGAGATTATTATATCACCATAATACGAAAAGATATAATTGGCGTGTTATCCGCTTTCAGATGAAATTACAAAAATAATATTTCATCTTTCAGCGAGATAACCCTCCGTACGTTCATTTTTCTTTGCAAAATGAACTACGGGGGGTATATAATATCACCATGGTTAAATGGATTGCACAAAGAAGTTGGTTTCCTCATTTCACGGAAAAATTAATTCCCATTATCACTTGGTTATTAATTACATTTCCACTTTGGTTTTCTCCTTTTCACCCTGCCGTGGTGGCATATTTTATTATTGCTTTTGATTTATATTTTTTTTATCGCGCTATCAATACTGTTATTAACGCAACAAAAGCATATTTAAAAATTAAAGTAGGCTATACAACAAATTTCGACCGAAAAATTAACAAACATTCTCAATTAAAACAAATTAATCACTTTATTATCATTCCAAACTATCTTGAATCACTTGAAAAACTAAAGACAACAATTTCGGCAATCGTCGCAAATAATTACCCAGGAAATAAACTTTATTTAGTTATGGCTTTTGAGAAACAAGAAGAAACTGCAAAAGAAAAATTCAAAACTATTTGCAATCTTTATCGAACAAAATTTTCTAAAATCTTTGAAACTTATCATGTACTGTCAGTTAACGAAGTCCCTGGAAAAGCAAGTAACCAAACCTGGGCAGCTAAACAAGTTTCAACATTTGTTCGAGAAAATAAACTTAATCCAAAACAAACCCTGATTACAATCTGTGATGCTGACAGTCAAATGCCAACAAATTATTTTTCCTATTTAACTCACGAATTTCTTATAGATAACGAGCATGATTATCATTTTTATTGGGCACCAGTATTGCTTTATGGAAATTTTTGGCAACTGTCTTTTATTGTTCGTATGCAAGCAACAATTTCTTCAATTTTACGATTGGCCTTTTTATCTCAAAAAGAAAATTTGATACAAATATCAACCTACTCAACAAATTTATGGTTGTTGGAACAAATCAACTATTGGGACGTTGATATTATTCCAGAAGATTGGCATGTGTATCTTCAAGCGTTTTTTAAATTCGGATCCAAAGTAAAAACCCTTCCACTTTATACAATAATTAATAGTGATGCAGTTAATTCCGGTGCAATCTGGAAAACCCTAGTTAATCGTTACGAACAAGAAAAAAGATGGGCGTGGGGTGCGAGTGATATCGCCTACGCAATTAGACAGTCTTTTATTACTCCTCATATTCCATGGCCAACTAAACTAAAAAAAATTCTTTACTTAAGTGAAAATCACCTTCTTTGGCCAACATCTTTTTTTATTCTCACAATCAGTGCGTCAGTCCCACCATTAATCAACCCTCTGTTTAAAAAGACTGTCTTAGGGTTTATTCTTCCCAAGCTTTCCGGATTCATTCTCACATTAACAACCTCGATGCTTCTAATCTATGCCTATCTTGATGTTCAACTCCGTAAAAAAGTAAAAGTTGCAACTCCATTACAAACAGTACCGCTTTTATTAATTCAGTGGTATTTCCTACCTTTTGTATCTTTCTTACTCTCTTCCCTTCCGGCGCTTGAATCCCATACGAGACTGTTGTTTGGTAAAAAGATTACATATAAAGTAACGGAAAAAGTATAATAACCTTTATGAATGTTATAACTTGGTTTTTCACTTATACACCTTTAAAATTTTTTGTTCAAAGTTTTTGGCGAGATGAAGCGTTCACTTACTTATTATCAATTAAGTCACTTCCCGAAATTGCCAACCTTACCGTAAAAGATTTTAATCCACCTTTATATTACTGGTTTATGCATCTTTGGATTAGTGTATTTGGAAAAAGTGAAATTATTTTACGTCTTCCGTCTTTAATATTTTTTTGTGGAACCATCTATATTTCTTACCTAATCCTTACAGAAATATTTAAAATAAAATGGAAGACTGCGCTTATTTTACTAATGTTTTTTATTATTAATCCAAGTCTACATTATTATGCGTTTGAAGCAAGAATGTATAGTTTAACGGTTTTTCTTGTGACGCTTTCATATTACGCACTTTTTACAAAAAAATGGCCGTTATATAGCATTGCAATTATCCTTGGACTATATACGCATTATTTTGTGGTTTTTGTACTAATTACCCAATTTATCGGAAGTTGGATTATATATCGAAAGTTTATTTTGATTAAACCTTATGTTTTTCGCCTTTTTTTTATATTATCAATCTGGACTCCATGGATAGTCTTTCTCCTGGCAAATCATAATACTCCTCCTCAATCCTTTTGGATAAATCGCCCAAGTCTTGACGCCTGGTTAAGTTTACCCGCGATTATTTATAGTGGGTATGAGTCTGATTTAAATTTGAAAATTTCACTCTGGTCATTTAATCTTGCATTGGTAATTTTTATTTTTCTTAATCTTTCAAAATTATCAAGAAAATTACAAATAAATAAAAATGATCATGATAATAAATCGATAACGATACATTTGTTAATATGGTCTTTTTTACCACCATTACTTTTATTACTTGTGTCATTATTTTACCCTCTCTTTCTTCCACGCTATTTCCTGTATTGCACAGTTGGGTTATTATTATTATTAATTAAGCTTTCAAAATATTCACCCAAATGGCTGGTTGTAGTTTTTGTTGGTATATTATTCCTCTTCACAAATAAATATATTCATCAACAGGTAACACTCCGAACAAAAGTTGATTTACGAAAATCAATAACGTCAATTAAGAAGATTAGTCGACCGAATGATTTATTTTTTGTTAATCATGAGTTTAATTATCACGTGGCCCAATATTATTTTCCTGCCAATCGAGTTTTTATTTTAGGAAAAACCTATGAAGAAATTCCAGTTTATGTTGGAAAAATCCTTATCCCAAAAAATGCTATTGCAACACAAATTCCAATTTATCCAGACCGAGCATTTCTCCTTAAAGAAAATGGAGATTACTCCATCATTTCACAGGAATAATCAATTAGTTGATTTTTTGTAATTGAAATGTTATGTTATTAACTAATGAAATTTATTAAGAAGGTTGATCCAGAAATTGCAGAACTTATTAAACAAGAGGAGAAGCGTCAAAAAGAGACGCTAATGATGATTCCTTCAGAAAATATCGCTTCGCATGCAGTAGAAGAAGCAATGGGTTCAATTCTTGGTAATAAATACGGAGAAGGCTATCCACAACGGCGTTATTATCAAGGAAATCAATTTATTGACCAATTAGAAACGCTTGTTATCGAACGTGCAAAGAAACTATTCAAAGTTGAAGCGGTTAATGTTCAACCACTTTCCGGTTCTCCCGCAAATTTTGCTGTCTATACCGCCCTCTTAAATCCAGGAGACACAATCATGGGACTTTCACTTTCCAGTGGTGGTCATTTAACCCATGGCGCTCCTTTCACTGCAAGTAGTAAATATTTCCACTCTGTTCAATACGATACAGACAAAAACGGCTTAATTGATTATGACAAACTACGAACTTTAGCAAAAAAATCAAAACCAAAAATTATCATTGCGAGTACAACTGCTTATGCGCGTATACTTGATTGGAAAAAATTCTCTGATATCGCAGATGAAGTTGGTTCTTTTTTAATGGCTGATATTTCTCATTTGGCTGGCTTAATAGCAGCCGGTGTCTATCCTTCTCCCGCTCCTTTCGTACACATCATTACAACAACAACTCACAAAACACTACGCGGTCCACGCGGAGCAATGATTATGACAACACAAAAAGGACTTAAAAAAGATCCCGACTTAGCAAAAAAAATTAATAAAGGCATAATTCCTGGAATTCAAGGTGGACCACATTTTAATAATATCGCCGCAATCGGTATTGCTCTGAAAGAAGCATCTACAAATAGTTTTAAACGGTATGCAGCTCAAATTTTGAAAAATGCACAAATACTTGCTTCTGAACTTATTAAATACGATTTTAACCTTATCACTGGAGGAACAGATTCGCATTTAATTTTAGTTGACTTAAGAAATAAAGGTCTACTTGGAAATACGGCTGCTGAAGGATTGGAGTCTGTAAGAATAGTTATTAATCGTAACGGAATTCCATATGATCCTAATCCTCCGTTTTATCCCTCAGGGATTCGAATGGGAACACCTGGCATTACAAGTCGAGGCATGAAAGAAAAAGAAACGAAAATTATCGCTAAATTAATTAATCAAACTATCAATGCGCTAATTGAAACAAAAATTAAATTAAAAATTAATAGCGAACAAGAAAAAGATAAAAAAATTCGTCAAGAAATTATCAAAAAGACTCCATCTTTAAAACAAATCAACAAAACTGTAAAACAACTCTGCCACAAATTCCCACTGACTAAGCAATACTAGTTCTTCAGTAAGGTATAATTATATTGTTATGATTTATCTATTATTCTTTGCAAATTTAGTAATGGGAGGAATTTTTATATGGCGTTATCCATCACTTCCCCCTCAATTGCCTTTATTTTACAGTCGACCAGTGGGCGAAGATCAAATCGTAGACTTTTGGCTTATTTTTTTACTGCCTTTTTTAATGAATATATTTTTCGTTATTAATAACTATTTATCGAAACGGCTATTTCCAAATAATGATTTTATTACTAACTTAGTAAAAATAATTAATGGACTTCTTATTCTAGGGTTTGGATTAATTTTTATTAAAATTATTTTATTAGTGAGCTAAAATGAAAATAATTTTTGCTTTTATCGTAGCAACCGGACTAAGTTATATTTTTACCTTTCCAACAATTTGGTTGGCAAAAAAAATAAATTTAGTTACTGACCGAAAAAAACGCTATCACCCCGCACACACTCATAAAGGTGTAATTCCGCGCGGGGGTGGTTTACCCTTAATTCTTGCATTTGTTATAACAAATCTTATATTTTTACCACTAAATAAAATTATTATTGGTGTTATTCTTGCAAGTGTTTTACTAGTCATTACAGGTTTATTAGACGACTACTTTGACTTATCCCCATATTTGAGATTTTTAATAAATTTGATTGTAGCGTGTATAATAATCAGCTTTGGTGTTGGAATTCCTTATCTTTCCAACCCCTTTGGCGCCACAATAAAGCTTGATACTTGGCAGATTCCAATTTTCTTTTTTGGTTTTCATATAATTTGGGTTTGGGCTGATTTACTTGCAATTGTTTGGTTAAGTTGGACCACGAATATGGTTAATTGGAGCAAGGGAGTTGATGGACAACTGCCTGGATTTGTTGCAATTGCTGCGATTTTTTTGGGATTATTAGCGCGTCGTTTTACAGCCCATGATATTTCAGTAGAAACCGTTTCAATATTGTGTTTTATCGTCGCTGGAATTTATGCAGGCTTTTTACCACATAACTTTTATCCTCAAAAGATTATGCCGGGTTATGGTGGTGGAGCTCTGGCCGGTTTTTTATTGGGAGTTTTATCAATCCTATCGTTTGGAAAATTGGGTACTATTTTCCTAATACTGGCCTTTCCTTTAATCGACGCTGTTTATACAATTTTACGGAGATTAAAAAACAAAAAATCTCCATTTCGCGCTGACTGGGGTCATTTCCATCATCGTCTACTTGAAATCGGTTGGGGAAAAAGGAGGATTGCAGTTTTTTATTGGATATTAACTTTTATTCTTGGAATTGCCAGTTTACTATCAAATCAACTAGAAAAAGTGATTATTTTTGCTACAATCGGAGCTTTACTTTTAGTTTTTATGTTGATTATTGAGAAGATGAAGAAGGTAAGATGATGTTTAATAATCAATGTTCAATAATCAATCAAGTTTCAATTTTTTAATATCCAATTAATTGATAATTTGAATTATTTATTGATTATTGATTGAGACTTGAAAATTGATCATTGGAAATTAAATTTACTCATTATGAAATATTATATTAAAACCTTTGGTTGTCAACAAAACTGGGCTGATTCAGAAAGGATTGCCGCTACGTTTAAAGCACGCGGAATAAGCCCGGCACGAAGTTATAAAACCGCAGATTATATTGTGATTAATACTTGTATGGTGCGAAAATCTGCAGAAAACCGCGCATATGGACTAATAAATAATTTGTCGAAAATTAAATCCGCAAATCGGCGGATTAAATTCAAAATTATTTTAACCGGTTGCATGGTCGGACTTGCTTATCAAGACAAATCAGGTAAGTATTTGAAGAGACTAAAAAAAATACTACCTGCGGTTGACGAATTTATGCCAATTTCCGAAGTTGGTTTTGATTTTGCCCCACTTCGTCAAGACAAATTAAGTGCTTGGGTCCCAATTACCAATGGCTGTAATAATTTCTGCACCTATTGTGTTGTTCCGTATACGCGCGGTCGCGAAATCAGTCGACCCTATGAAGATATTATTCGAGAGTGTAATGAATTAAAAAAACAAGGATATAAAAATATTACATTACTTGGACAGAATGTGAATTCATATGGCGCCGATCTATTAATAAATTCGAAATCCAAAACTCGAAATTCTAAACAAATCACAAATTCTAATAAAAAAATATTTAAACAAAATAGTTTAGATTTTAAAAATTTGGATTTATTTAGAGCTTCGAATTTAGAAATTAGAATTTCTCACTTACAACCTGTCTACGTTAAACATTTAGGTCGTTATCGAATTCCCACTTTATTCCCATATCTACTAGATGATGTGGCGAAGATGGGTTTTGAAAAAGTCGATTTTATTTCTTCAAATCCATGGGATTTTTCCAATGAACTAATCGAGGTAATGGCGAAATATAAAAATATTTCCAGAACCTTACACCTTCCAGTTCAGTCCGGTGATGATAATGTGTTGAAACGAATGAACCGATGGTACGCACGCGACGAATATCTGGATTTAGTCGCGAATTTAAAATTAAAAATTATAAATTTAAAATTAACTACTGATATTATTGTGGGTTTTTGTGGTGAAACTGATGAAGAATTTAATAATACAGTTAAACTGTGTAAAAAAGTAGGTTTTAACTGGGCTTATGTAGCAATGTATTCTCCCCGTCCGTTTTCTGTTGCTACAAAAATCATGAAAGACGATATTCCTTATATTATCAAAAAACAACGCTGGCAAGTTTTGGAAGACCTCATCAACCAACCTCACTTGAGATGATCCTAATCTACTAATGAATACGAATCAACAAATATATTAATTCAGGATTTATTTGAAGGATTAAGAATACGTTTTGGTTTAAGATATTTATCTCTAAAATTGACTAATAATCCTAACTCCATTTTAAATGCTACTAAATATCTTTTTAATTGATAATAATCTTCTTTCAGCAAGATTCTTTTTGCTTTTAATTCAAGAATGATTGAATTTTCTATACAAAAATCAACTTTATTCCTTCCTTCTTTTTGTCCTTCAAAAAATATTGGGACATTTTTTTCTCTTTCATATTTTAAGTTACTCTTTTTTAATAGAACTTCTAGTAAATCACCATATTGTTGTTCATTGAGATATCGTCCTAAAGAATTATGGACTTCAAAAAGTAAACCACATATTTGATAAGATAATTCTGGAAAAACTAAGTTTTTCTTTATCATCGATTGGTCAGAATTTGCTCATATATCTAAACCTAAATCAATCATATATCAACTTGATGGTTTTGTCTATTTACCATATGTTAAAAACAATTAAATACGTGATTCACGATTACTAAACTAGATCTTATAATTCTATTTGTAGATTAGGATATTATTCGTAGATTAGAATCATTTTATGTTAAAATTAAATTATGAAACTATTTGTCACCGGAGGAGCGGGATTTATCGGTTCGAATTTTATTATTTACTGGTTAAAAAAATATCCTCAAGACAAGATTGTTAATTTAGACAAACTTACTTATGCCGGAAATCTAGAAAATCTAAAAAGTGTTGAAAAAAATTCAAACTACGAATTTGTTCATGGAGATATTTGTAACTCGCAACTCGTTAATTCGTTAATACACAATTCTGATATTGTGGTTCATTTTGCCGCTGAATCTCACGTTGACCGCTCAATTTCCAATGCTGCCCCGTTTATTAAAACCAATATTGAGGGAACTTATGTATTACTGGAAGCAGCCCTAAAAAACAATAAAAAACGCTTTCATCATATTTCAACCGATGAAGTCTTCGGCGCGCTTGAATTAAATTCTAAAATTAAATTTACTCTTCAAACAGCATATAATCCTCATTCTCCTTACTCTGCTTCAAAAGCTAGCTCAGATCATTTAGTTCGTGCATATTATGATACCTATGGTTTACCAATCACCATATCCAATTGCTCTAATAATTTCGGACCATATCAACATCCGGAAAAACTAATTCCATTATCAATCACTAATTTGATTGAGAACAAAAAAATTCCAGTTTATGGAGATGGATTATATGTACGAGATTGGCTTTATGTGGAGGATCATTGTGTTGCAATTGACGTCATAATCAATAAAGGCAAAATCGGTTCCACATATTTGGTGGGTGGTCTAAATGAAAGTACTCCGGAAATTTCTAATATTGAAATTGCATATAAAATTGTTGAAATAATGAAAAAAAATAAGTCAGATATTGAATTTGTTACCGACCGTCCTGGTCATGATCGCCGTTATGCAATTGACTGGACTCAAACAAAAAACGAACTTAATTGGCAACCAAAATATAGTTTCGATGAAGCATTAAAAAAAACCATCTCTTGGTGTCAAAATCATCAAGACTGGTGGCTTCCACTTAAACATAAAAAAAATACATGATAAAAATCGCAATCACCGGAGCATCCGGATTAATCGGATCACGAATCATTGAGCTTTTGCACGATAAATTTACTTTTGTCCCAATATCGATTGAACAAATGGATATCACGAACAATGCTCAAGTAAATGAAGTAATTTCCGCTCTAGATTTTGATTTTTTCCTTCATCTGGCAGGTTATACCAATGTTGATGGTGCAGAAATAAATCAAGAACTTGCCTGGAAAATTAACGTTGACGGCACAGAAAACGTTTTTATAGCAGTGCAAAATCAAAAAAAGAAGTTTATATATATTTCAACTGACTTTGTATTTGATGGAAAAACACCTCCATTTACTGAAGTCAACGTACCCAATCCGCTTTCTTATTATGCTAAAACAAAATATGAAGGAGAAAAAATTGTTAAAGATAAAGCAATGATTATCCGCCTCTCTTATCCCTATCGTAAAAATTTTCCTGATAAGCTGGATTTTGTTAGGAGTATCAGAACAATGCTTCAGCAAAATAAAACACTTACGATGGTAAAAGATGCAATCATTACTCCAACGTTTATTGATGATATTGCTTATGGCATTGAATATCTGATTAATCATTATACCCCGGAGATTTTTCATTTAATCGGATCCGATAGTTTATCTCCATTTCAAGCTGCCCAATCTATTGCTTCTACTTTTCAATTAAACGAAAATTTAATTAAACCAACTAGTTTTTTAGAATATTCTGTTAATAAAGCATGTCGACCACAATATTCAAAAATAATTTCTAATAAAAATAATTTTTATCCAATGAAATCGTTTAAAGAAGGATTGGCTCTGTTATAATGACATTATATTAATAGTTTTCAATAAAATGACGATCACATTTATAGGTCACGGTTATGTAGGTTTAGTCACTGCTTGCGTTTTTGCGGATTTTGGCAATCAAGTTTATGTCATTGGACATACACCAGAAAAAATTCAGCGTTTAAAAAATGGCGATCCGCTAATTTATGAACCAGGATTAAAAGAACTTTTAGAAAAGAATTTAAAAGCCAACCGTCTTCATTTTACGCTCGAGTATCAAGAGGCAATATCAAAATCTGATATCATTTTTATTGCAGTTGGAACGCCTCCAAAACCAAATGGAGAAGCTGATCTGTCACAGGTTAGTACAGTGGCAGAAAACATCGCTCCTTACTTAAAAAACGAACTAACAATAGTTTCCTGTAAAAGCACAGTTCCAGTTGGAACAAATAAAGAAATTGAAAAAGTATTAATTCAAAAAAAACCAAAAAACGCAAAAATCGCTGTGGCCTCGTGTCCTGAATTTTTACGTGAAGGAACAGCGATCAGCGACACAATTAATGCTGATCGCGTCGTGATTGGATCATTGTCAAAAGAAGCTGTTTCAATGTTGTTAAAGCTACACGAACCAGTTGCTGGTAAGCGTGTTATCACTGACCTCGCATCAGCTGAACTGATAAAATACACAGCAAACGCAATGCTCGCCAATAAAATATCATTCGCAAATTTAATATCTTTTTATTGTGAACAAACTGGAGCAGATGTTGAAAATGTTCTTGATGCGGTTGGTCTTGATAAGCGAATTGGTAGAATTTTCATGGATCCGGGTGTTGGTTATGGTGGCTCGTGTTTTCCAAAAGATGTTAGGGCCTTAATAAATACTGGAAAGCATTTACAAATTGATACGTCAATGCTTGATGCCGTTGAAACTATTAACGCACAAACTCGCACTAATTTCCTTGATAAATTTTATAAAAATGTTGATGGCAAAAATATTGCGATCTGGGGATTAAGTTTTAAACCAAATACTGATGATATCCGTTTTGCTGCTTCAATTGACATAATTAAAGCACTTTTACAAAAAAATTATCTCGTATCTGTGTTTGATCCCGTGGCTATGGATAACATTAAAAAAATATTTCAAGGAAAAATTACCTATGCTGATTCCGCATATAACGCAGTAAAAAACGCAGATGCCCTTTTAATTCTGACTGAATGGAATGAGTTCAGACAAATTGATCTAAGAAAGGTTAAAAATTTAATGAAAACCCCATTAATATTTGATGGAAGAAATATATACAAACCAGAAGCCATTAAAGATCTTAGGTTTACATATCATTCAACTGGAAGACAGTCTGTTTAAATTATGAAAATATTAATCACTGGAGGGGCTGGATTTATCGGCTCAAACTTAAGTGCTTATTTTATTAATCAAGGCTATGAGGTGACTGTGATTGATAGTCTTATCACTGGTCGAGACAGTAATTTTAAACATTTATTAAGTACTAATAATTTTAAATTTATCAAAGCAGATATTAGTAATTTCGATTATAAAAGTTTACAAACTTTTGACTTAATTTATCATCTTGCTTCACCTGCTTCTCCAATTCAATATAAAAAACATCCAATCGCCACTTTGCGTGCGAATAGTTGTGGAACAGAAAAACTGGTTGAATTTTTTCAATCATCAAAAAGTGGTGTTTTTGTTTTTGCGTCTACCTCAGAAGTTTATGGTGATCCGCTTGAACACCCACAAAAAGAAAGTTATTGGGGAAACGTTAATCCGGTTGGACCACGTGCGTGCTATGACGAAGCAAAACGCTTTGGCGAAGCATTGTTAGTTAATTATCAACGTCAATTTAATCTTGATATTAGAATAGCTAGAATTTTTAACACTTATGGTCCAAATATGGAGAAAAATGATGGTCGGGTTGTTTCAAATTTCATTATGCAAGCACTTTTAAACAATCCGATTACGATTTATGGAACCGGACAACAAACTCGTTCTTTTTGTTATGTGAGTGATATGGTTGAGGCATTGACTAAACTAGGAACCATTCCAAGCTTATCAGGACAGATTATAAACCTAGGTAATCCAAACGAAATAACGATAAAAAAACTAGCTGAAACAATTAAACAAATGTCAAAATCAACAAGCACAGTCATTGATAAACCCATTGACGCTGATGACCCGAAAATGCGCAAACCTGACATCTCTAAAGCAAATAAATTACTGAGTTGGCAACCAGAGATTGATTTAGAAAATGGTTTGCAAAAAACAATCGAATATTTTAAAAAAAATTATTTATAAATTGCAATTGTTGTAAAACGATTTTTTTCGCAATGACTTAGGGGATTCCCCTTTAGGGGGTGAAGTCGCGAAATAAAATTATTTTACAATTTATATTTATTTTATTAAGATAAGCAAATATATGAGAAAGGCAGTTATTGTCATTCCAACTTATAATGAAAAAGGGAATATCGAACGTGTAATCGCGGCGTTATTTGATAACGCAAAAACTATTCCTAATTGGGAGATTCATTTGCTAGTGGTTGACAGTTTTTCTCCCGACGGAACAGGTAAAATTGTTACACAGCTCCAAAAGAAACATAATAATTTACATATTATTGAAGTTGAAAAATCCGGCTTAGGAAATGCTTATATTAATGGATTTCAATATGCCATTGAAAAAATTAACCCGTATTTACTGTTTGAAATGGATGCAGACCTATCTCATGATCCAGATATTATCGGTGATTTTCTTAAAAAAATAGAGCAAGGAGCAGATTTTGTAATTGGGTCACGTTATATAAAGGGAGGGGAAATTCCAAAAAACTGGGGTTTCCACCGAAAGCTTCTTTCGTTTATTGGTAATATAATTGTTCGTTTAGGGTTCATGAAATTGAAGATAGCTGATTGGACGTCAGGTTATCGTGCTATTAAATCATGGATTATCAAAGACGCATATTCCCATATTAAAAACTATTCCGGATATGTTTTTCAAGTTGCGCTTTTAGATTACGCGGTTACACACAAGGCGCATGTTGATGAGGTTCCGCTGCGCTTTATTGATCGAACCATTGGCGAATCAAAAATAAATGCTATTCAATATTCAAGTAATACCTTATTATATGTTTTTACTCATTCCGCTTTTATTAAGTTTGTGATTGTTGGATTAATTGGTTTTGGCGTTGATTTTGGCGCTTCCTATTGGTTAATTGAAAAATTAACATGGCGTAGTTGGCAAGCAACCTTATTAAGTACTGAGATTGCTATCGTTTCAAATTTCCTGCTTAATAATTTTTGGGCATTTTCTCACAAAAAACTTCAAAATAATCGGTTAACTTATATTTGGAGCTTCTTAAAATTTAATCTTATTTCATCAGGGTCAATTATCATTCAAACTATCGGAATAGTAATTGCCTCTGGTTTATTTGGTCAATCGTTATGGTATGTTTATAAAGTCGTTATTATTGCTTTTGTCATCATCCCCTATTCCTACTTTTTCTACAATAAATTTATTTGGAAAGAGAGATAAAACTACCTATCAACGTATTGCCCGGAGATCCAACCTGTTTTATTTTTTTCATACTCAATCTTAATCCAACCCGCCTCTTCACTTAATATCTCAAACTTATCACCAGGATTAACTTTCGCCGACTCAGACGCTTCGGCGTTTGGCTCTTCACGAACACGCAACCAGCCGGTTGGAGTTTCCTTAATAGTAACCTGTTTACCTGTTTTTGAATCTGACTCACCTTCTTTTAAACTTGCTTCGTCGGTCGCTGTTTTTTTCTCTTCAATTTTTGGTGTTTGACTTTGATCAATGGCCAATTTAAATTTAGCATTTACCTGATATCCCGAATCAACATTAATTTTTTGTGTTCTTCGAAAAAATCCTGGCATGAAAACAGAAATTTCATGATCTCCCTTAAGCACATTTTCTAATTTTACCGAAGCCACTCCTTTTTCATCATTATCTAAATAAACAATTGCTCCTTGAGGCTCAGTTTCCACCATTACTTCTCCATATCCTGCTTTGACAGGTGTTGTCATTTTGACTGATGTAAAAACCTCACCTGATGTGGAAATGTCAGAGCTTCCAAGCTCCATATTTACATATGTTCTAGTATTCTTGTATATTTTTACTTTGCTTTGCCAAGAAGCTGTATCAGTTGCATTTCCTTCGGGAATTAGCTTTAGCAAATACTCACCTACCTTAAATTTATCTTCAAATGGTGTTTTTCCCACAGCCACGTTATCCAGAAATACACTAGCTGATGGAGAAACCAAAACTTTCAACTGACCACTGGAATTTTGTTTATCTAACACAAAAAAACGGATTGCTAAAAATCCAATGAATATAATCAAAAGAAATAAAAATACACCAATCTTTTTCTTCATATAACTATTTTATATCATTTTCAAAAACGGTTCAATATGAATATACCCATACTATAGGAAAAACAAGTTGACATATTGTCAACACCGTGTATAATAACTTTTATGTTAAAAATACTATCAACCACCAATATTGTTTCTAGGCGTACTTTTGGGGAAGGTAGTATTTTTATGAGGTAAACTCTTAAAAATTTCATTATCAACCCCGCCTTTAGTTAAGGGCGGGTTTTTTAGTGGACAAAAATTATTAATTAAATTAATTTATATGAAAAAACTTTGGAACATAACAGAAGGAAAATCAAATAATATGGTTGATGAATATTGTTTTAGTGAAGGTATACAACTTGATAATTTTTTGGTCACACAGGAAGTTCAAGGATCAATTGCTCATGCCAAAATGTTAGCTAAAATTGGAATTATTAGTAAAAAAGAGTTTAAAAAACTTAAAAATTATTTAATAGCAATTATTGCTTTACATAAAAATAATAAATTTACAATTGAACAAGGCGATGAAGACGTCCATACTAAAGTTGAAAATTATCTTACGGAAAAGTTGGGCGATTTAGGAAAAAAAATTCATACTGGAAGAAGTCGAAACGATCAAGTATTGGTTGATTTACGACTTTATGGTAAAGAAAAAATTATTAGCTTATCTTTTTCAATTAATCAATTAATTGAAACATTCGCTCATTTTGCCAAAAAATATGAATTTATCCCTATGTCTGGATATACTCATATGCAAAAAGCTATGCCTTCGTCAGTTGGAATGTGGGCAAGTAGTTTTGCCGAACAGTTATTAGACCAACAAAATTTATTAAAAGCCCTCTACAAGCTAAATGATCAATCCCCTCTCGGGTCAGGAGCAGCTTATGGAATTTCCTTGCCAATCGACCGAGAATTAACAGCCAAAACACTTGATTTTTCAAAAGTTCAAAACAATTCCCTTTATTGTCAAATTTCGAGAACGACGATACAGCTTTCCATAATCCAATTTCTAGTTCAGATCATGCTTTGTGCTTCGCGATTTGCCCAGGATTTACTTCTTTTTACCACCAGTGAGTTCAATTTTTTTGAAATTGACGAATCGATTTGTACCGGCTCAAGTATTATGCCGCAGAAAAAAAATCTTGATTTGATGGAATCTGTCCGAGCTAAGACACATATTGTGATTGCCAACCAACAATTAATGGCTTCAATTACAGCTAGCTTGCCTTCGGGTTATAACGCTGACTTCGGCCAAACCAAAGGTCCTTTTATGGAGTCATTTTTTATAACCGCTCAAACTCTTGATGTTTTAAATCTAACATTAAAATCAATTAAACCAAATGAAAAAAAATTGATACAAAGTTGCTCACCAGAAATTTATGCAACTCACTATGCTTACGAACTTGTAAAAAAAGGGCTATCGTTTCGAGAATCTTATTTAAAGATTAAAAATAATCTTAACCAAATAAAACCTCCTGATCCTGTTTCAATTCTTGAATTATCGAATCATTCAGGCGGAACGAATAATCTTAAACTTAAATTAATTGAAAAAAAATTGATTAAGCAAAATGTTTATTGGAAAAAGATAAAGCAAGAACATGATGATGTTATCAATATGTTACTTTCTTAAAAAAATGAAGAACTTAAAATTCAGGCGAGCCAAAACTTATTTTTAATTATTATTAATATTTTATTTTTTATTATGAAAAACAAAACATCATACATTAAAGTTGCTTCCTACGAAGCACAGATCGGAAAAGTTAAAAAAATTTTATTGCTTTACTCTGGTGGTCTAGATACATCTGTAATGCTCAAATGGATTCAAGACCAATATAAGGCTCAAATTGTTACTTTGACTTTAGATATTGGTCAGCAAAAAGATGACTTAGAAGCTATAAAAAAGAAGGCTTTAAAGTTTGGAGCAATTAAGGCAATCGTTCTTGATGCAAAAACTGAATTTGCTGAAGAATTTTTGACAAAAGGAATTAAAGCCAATGCTTCATATCAAGGTGATTATCATTTATCTACGCCTATGGGTCGAGCAATTATCGCCAAAAAGGCTGTCGAAATCGCCAAAAAAGAAAAAATTGATTGTATCGCTCATGGATGTACAGGCAAAGGTAATGATCAAGTTCGACTTGAAGGATATATTTTAACCTTTGATCCGTTAATGAAGATTATTGCTCCAGTACGGGAGTGGGCAATGGATAGAAATGAGGAAATAATATATGCTAAAAAATACGGTATACCTGTACCGACCAGCATCAACTTCCCATATAGTGTCGATGATAATATGTGGGGCATGACCTGGGAAGGAGGCGAAATAGAGGAGCCAGATTTAATAGCTCCGATTGAAAAATTCTTAACCACATATACCTTAGCTAAAAACGCACCGGACAAGGAAGAGTTTGTTAAATTATATTTTAGTCAAGGTATTCCTATCTCTTTAAATAATGAAAAGATGCCACTGGCTAAACTAATAGAAAAACTGAATGTTATCGCCGGAGCACACGGGGTTGGCGTTGTTCATATGTTTGAAGACCGATTAGTTGGATTAAAAAACGGCGGAATTTATGAACTTCCAGCTGCCAATGTTATTATAAAAGCGCATAAACACTTGGAAAAATATGTATCAACACGACAGCTTAACGAGCTAAAAGAAATGATGGATACTAAATGGGCATATCTTTGCTATGCTGCCTTATGGTTTGACCCTGTTATGAATGCAATAAATACGTTCAATAATAAGGTTAATGAAAAAGTTACTGGTGAAGTGACTTTAAAACTGTATAAAGGCAGTGTTAAGCCAGTTGCTATGAAATCAAAATTTGGACTTAACCACACCTCCTTTTTAAATACTGAAGGATATGGTTTTAATGTCAATGCAAGTGCTGGTTTTACAGAAATTTACACATTACAGATGAAATTAGCTAATCAAATAGCGAATAAACAATAATGGGTCAAATTGAAGGGGTGGAAGTAATCTTTCGCCCCAGAATTTATTGTTTTTCTGTTATCATTTATCCAATGATCAAAGAAGAAATTGTTAAGCTACTGGAAACGGCGCTGGAGAAAATGAAGGTGAAAGATATTGCTGTAACTGTGGAAACACCAGCCAATTCAATTCATGGTGATTATTCTTCCAGCGTTGCCTTAAAACTTACAAAAACACTCAAAAAAAACCCATTTCAAATTGCTCAAGAAATTATGGCCAATCTTCCAAAAAGTACGTTAATTGAAAAAGTTGAGGTAATTAAACCAGGATTTATCAATTTTTGGACGGCAAAAAATAGTCTATTTGATTCACTTGATATTTTTGTTAATGGAAATTTCAACTTTCCAAATGTTAATCTTGGCCCAAATAAGAAAATTATGGTGGAATTTGGCCACCCAAACACACATAAGTTACTTCATATTGGACATTTACGAAATTTTTCAACTGGTGAATCAATTGTTCGTATCCTTGAAGCGGTTGGAAATAAAATTATTAGGACCAACTATCAAGGCGATGTAGGCTTGCATATTGCCAAGTGTTTATGGGCAATTAAGAAACTGATTAAAGAAAAGGGTGATAAATCTATTATAGAAAATGATTTAACTAAAAAAATAAAACTACTTGGAAAAGCTTATTCTGACGGACAACTTGCATATGAAAAATCAGAAAAAGATAAACAAGAAATTATTGAAATCAATCGACAGATTTACGATCAAGACAAAAAAATAATTGATTTATGGACAATGACACGACAATGGAGTCTTGATTATTTTAACGAAATTTATAAGCGTGTTTATTCTCATTTTGACCGATGCTATTTCGAAAGTGAAATGGATCGTAGTGTAGAAATTTCTCAAAATTTATTAAAACAAAATATTTTGGAAAAAAGCCAAGGCGCAATAATTTTCAACGGAAAAAAATACGGTGTTGATACGCGCGTGTTTATAAACTCACTTGGATTCCCCACCTATGAAGGAAAGGAATTAGCACTGGCAGAAAAGGAATTTGTTGATTTTGGTGAACTTGATAAGTGTATTCATGTTGTTACACCAGAACAAACAAGTTTTTTTAAAGTTACTTTTAAAGTCGAAGAAATCATTGATAAAGTGAAATATGGAAATAGACAATATCATCTTGCGTATGAATGGGTAAATCTTAAAAAAGGGAAAATGTCATCAAGAACTGGTAATATTATTGAGGCAGAATGGCTTTTAGATGAAATTAAAAAGCAGATCCATAAAAAATTTAAAAATACACCTGAGGTCGAAGAGATTTTAGCAATTGGATCCGCAAAATATTCATTCCTAAAAAATTCTACAGACAAAGCAATTGCTTTTGACATTAATGAATCAATATCACTTGAAGGAAACTCTGCGCCTTATTTAATTTATACCTATGTTCGTACTCGAAGTATTTTAGGAAAAAATTTAATGAATCCTAAAGTTTCTTATCCTAAACAAGTATTAGATGAAGAAAAAAATATTCTCCGATTAATATATCAATATCCACAGGTTGTTGCAAAATCGGCTACTAATTTAGCCCCCAACTTGATTGCAAACTACTTATTTGAACTAGCACAAGAATTTAATTCTTTTTATCAAAAATGCCCGATATTAAAAGCACCGGAAGATAAGAAATATTTAAGATTACAAATTACTAAAGCAACTGGTCAAATAATCAAAAACGGTTTATTTTTGTTGGGAATTAAGACAGTGGAGAAGATGTAATCATTTAAATTTCAAATTACAAATTTCTAATTTCTAAATAATATTTCTCGTTACTAATTATATTTTTTAATTTGGATTTGTTTAGGATTTAGAAATTAGGATTTTGAATTTATTTAATATATGTCTCTATTTATTTGCTCCAACTGTAACTATGGTTCAGGTTCTTGGATCGGAAAATGTCCGGACTGTGGCGCCTGGAATAGTCTTGAAAAACAACCGGATGAAAAAAACCAAGCCAGAAGTAAGGAAAAAACCATTAAATTAAAACTTACTCCATTATCCAAAGTTGATACTAAAGAAGGTAAAAGAATCCCAACAGGACTATTCGAATTGGATCGGGTATTGGGAGGTGGATTGATTTCCGGTGAAGTAGTACTACTTTCTGGTGAACCTGGCGTTGGTAAATCCACTATGCTTCTTCAAGCTTTAACAAAAATACGCGTGGTTTATATTTCCGGTGAAGAATCTGCTTCGCAAATTAAGGATCGGGGTGAGAGATTAAAACTTGATTTAAGTAAATTTCTCTTTTCCGACGATATTCAAATTGAAGGAATTATATCCGGGCTGGAAGAAACGCATGAAAAAATAGATCTGGTTGTGGTTGATTCAATTCAAACGGTCTATTCTAAAACAAGTGACTCTGCTCCGGGAAGCGTCTCTCAATTAAAAGAATGCGCCAGTCGTCTTATTGCTTTTGCAAAAAAATTTCATATTCCTGTTATCGTTATTGGCCATATCACCAAAGATGGAGACATTGCCGGTCCTAAAACTTTGGAACATTTAGTTGACTGCGTGCTTTCTTTTGAAGGAGAAAGAGTTTCTAACTATAGAATTCTCCGTGCTAACAAAAATCGCTTTGGCCCAACAGATGAAATTGGAATTTTTGAAATGAAAGATAGCGGACTTGCAGAAGTAAGCAATCCAACCGTATTTCTAAATAACAAAAAACAGGCCGTTGCAGGAATGGCAATTGCAGGAGTAGCTGAAGGCAAACGACCACTTTTCTATGAAATTCAAACATTGGCAGTTCCAACCCAACTAGCAATCCCCCGCCGGGTGGTAAAAGGAATTGATTACAATAAATTACTATTACTGCTTGCAGTTATTCGCAAACAACTTCATCTACAAATAGAACAACTTGATATTTTTGTTAATGTTGCTGGAGGGGTAAGCATTAAATCTCCAGCGGCTGATTTAGCCATCATTGCATCAATAGTATCTGGAATAAAAAATATTCCTATTTCCAGTCAAACGGTTTTTATTGGAGAAATTGGGCTTTTAGGAGAAATCCGCCCAATTTATTTGGAAAATAAAATTATTTCGGAAGCAAAGCGTTTGCAGTTTAAAAAAATCGTTTCTTCTCAGACCGTATCTAATGTCCAAAACCTGTTGAAGTTTATATAAAGGTATTTTTAATTCTTCGTAACTCTTTTACGATTATGTTTGTCATCCCCTCGAAGGAGGGGATCCAGTCTATAATTACCTTATTAATAATGTATATTATGTCTGGGATTTCCCCTAAAGGGGATTGTATAACCCGTCTTCACTGGAATGACAATTTATTTACTGCTTCTTAATATAATTTTTAGTTACTATTGTTTTTTTTCCATTAGCGCCTGTTATCTCAATTTTTACTTCATTATTTCCCGGTTTAAGCGGATACTGAAACTCAAACTCACCCTCAAGATTAGTATATACTCTTTCTCCGCGAACCATAATAAGCGCCTCTTTTTCTGTTTTTCCCAAAATTTTTATTTTATCTTCCCGATAAAAAATATTTTGAGTTGGAGCAATTATTACCACTTTAGGTGGAGATAAATAATTTCTTATTTGTATTACAAAATAACCTATAAAAATCGTAACTAATACAATTGTAATAATTTTAACGACTTGTTTTGTTTGCGGGGTCAGATAACGACTGGAAATCCGACGTTTGAAACGGATATCGTCTTTTTTTCCATACTCCCGACGAAAAAATGCCAACATTTTTTTATCGTTGAGATTTAAATAATTCGAGTAGGTTTTAATTATGCCGGTAATATATATGTGAGAACTAAATATTTTCCACTCATTATTTTCAATCGCCTCAATGAATTTTAATCGAATACGTGTCTCTTTTTCAACCTGCTCCAGAGAGATTTGCAAACGTAGACGTTCTTTTTTTAATATTTCTCCAACGGAAAGCATGATCGTAAACTCAAAGCTCAAATGTTAAATGTTAAATCTATTGATTTTAATTTTTTAGATTTGACTTAGGCTTTGAAATTTGAGATTTAAGATTTAAGTTTACACCTTCACTCTCTCCCGGTATTCACCGGTTTCAGGATTAATTGAAATGGTCTCCCCGACTTTTACAAACAATGGGACCATCACCGTCACCCCTGTTTCAACCTTAGCAACTTTTGTTGCTCCGGAAACCGTGTCGCCTTTAGCCGCATCTTCAGTTTCAATGACTTTTAAAGTAACACTCATAGGTGGACGAATAGTTAAGGGTTCATCATCATGCAGAAAAACAAAACATTTACTTCCTTCTTTCATAAAATCAGCTGCTTTTCCAACAATCGACAGAGGAACGGAATATTGGTTATAGTTACGTTCGTTCATGAAATATGAGTTTTCATTATCTTTGTAAAGATACTGCATTTCAATACTGGAAACTTCTAATACTTCAACTGATTCTGATGATTTATAGTTATATTCAATATTTTTTCCACTCACCAAATTTTTAATCCGTGTCTTCATTAATGCCGAGCCCTTTCCTGGAGAATAAAAGTCAGCTTTTTGTATCTGCCAAATTTCGTTTTGATAAAAAACAAACTCTCCTTTTTTCAAATTTCCCGCATTTGTTTTCATAAAATTTTAAATATATAAATTATTTCAAACAACTACTTATTGTATCTCATCTTTAATCTTTTTTCAATTACCTATAAGGCCGTACTCCATCATCATCGACATAAAAAACCGGAGGAGGAACATAATTCATCCACTCAAGGTACGAAGCTCGATATTGCTCAGCGTGATCAAAGCCTTCATTATACATACGAACCACATCGGGTGGTAATGTTGCCAAGAACGCTGTCATTTCTGGCATATTATTCCAAATTCCCGTTATAGTCATCATTTGTATTAGGGATAATACTCAATAAGTGTGGTATAAGTTGATGCTTTAGATTGTAAATACGGTCAATTCTTGTATAATTCAAACATGACTACTTTGAATTTTAAAAAAATTATCGTTTCCATTGTCACTTTT
>Ga0247841_10000483_pt1 | contig 102845 bp, 91 predicted proteins | sample LaCruzMarch2015__2_FD_192410 | JGI IMG/M metagenome (GOLD analysis project Ga0247841, IMG submission 192410) | Freshwater microbial communities from meromictic Lake La Cruz, Castile-La Mancha, Spain - LaCruzMarch2015_18m | ecosystem: Environmental > Aquatic > Freshwater > Lake | place: Spain... | reverse complement strand
TGTCCGCCCTGGTGAGCATCTATCAGGCCATGGGCGGCGGCTGGGTCGACGAGGCCGCCCAAGTGGCACCGGCGCCGGTGCGCGGCAAGGGTCCCTTCGCCCCGGCTCTCCCCCGGGCGCCCGGGGTGTCGGCGCCGCCGGCCGGGCCTGGTGCTGCGGCCCACGGGGCGGCGCCCTGACCCTGCGGGGCGGCGATGACCGACTCGTTCCGCCTGATTCGGCGACCTGCCTAAAGCCCCGAAGGGGTACTAGTGCAGAACGTCGAAAGTTCCGCTACCGTTCCCGGTCGTGATCGTTGTCGTAATCGGAGTCGAAAACGATTACGACAACGACAACGACAACGACAATGAACAGATATGGTCGCGGGATTTTCGGCGTTATGCACTAAGCGCATCGCAGGATGACCCGCAAGACCCCGCTATTGCAAGGGCACGAAGGTGACGACTGGGTTGCCGGGGGTCAGGATCGCCGCGCCCCGGCCTTGGGCCGTGGTGTAGCGGACATGGACGCGTTGCAGGGCCGCAAAGCCGATGAAGACGCCCAGGGCGGCGGAGTTGAGCGACTTGGGAAAGACGCAGTTGAAGCGGTAACTGGCCCCCATTGCGGCCTCGCCGTGCCGCTCCCGCGGGTCCGCGTCCACCCGGGCGTCCTCCAGCCGGCAACTCGCCTGGGGATTGAAGCGCACCAGTGCCTCGCCTTGCTTCAGGTTTGCCTCTGCTGCCTTGAGGTCTTCGCGTTGCGTGGCGTCGCCCGGGGTCCCCCTAAAGCCGACCAGGGTCTGGGCGGCGGCCCTCAGTTCCACCTGTACGTTAGCGCCCTCGGCACGGATGGCGAGGTCCGCGGTCCCGACCGGCGGGACCGCGGCGCCGGCCAGCAGCGGTGCCCCCAGGCCCAGCACCCAGGCGAGGAGGTGGCGCCGGGCGGCGGGGTGCAGTGCTCGTGCGTGCATGTGAGGACCTCGTGTCTTGCGTGGATCAGGTCCGGTGCTGCGCCGGAGTCCAAGGCTTCAGCCTTGGCGCCCCCGTCCAAGGCTGAAGCCTTGGACTCCAGGGGTGACGCGGGGCTTTAGTTAATGTCAGTGACCCGCGGCCCACAGCCGGGCGCGCAGGCCGGTCTCGGTGCCGGCGCCCCGGCCGGCGTAGCGGATTTGCCCGGCGGCATCAATGACAAAGCTCGCCGGGACGCCGGTTACCCCCCAGCGGTGGGCGATGCGGCCGTCCTCGTCGGGCACCACCGGGAAGCTCAGCCCCTCGTTCACAATGAATCCGCGAATCTCCGCGGCGTCTCCGGACTGCAGGGCCACGGTCAGGACCCGATGGTCGTGGGCGATGGCGTCGATGCCCCCGTCGGTGAGCCGGCAGACCGGACACCAACGGGCCCAAAAATGTACCAGAACCGGCTGGCCGCGCAGGGCCGCGAGGTCGATGACCTGACCGTCCAGGTCGAGGCCCCGCAGGGGCGGGGCCGCGCCGCTGGCGAGCGGACGCGCCTGCCACCACTGGACCCCCCAGAAGACGATCAGGATCAGGGCCAGGTCGATCAGCCAGGCGCGCCAACGCTTGGGGCGGGGAGTGGGTGCGGTCACGGCGTCAGTCGGTGGATCAGGGTGCCGCGCCGAGGTGCGGCGCCGCCAGGACGCCGGCCACGCTCGCCGCCGGCAGCAGGTGCAGGTGGAGCCGGTCGTCGCCGGCCTGAAACTGCGCGAAGGCGGCGTGGATGGCGGCGGTCTCGGCGGGGCTCACCTGGGGCAGACCGAGTGCCAGCCGGACCCGGTTCATGCCGCGCCGCTCGCGCTCCGCCAGGGCCGCCGCCGCCCAGTCGCAGACCCGTTCCAGGGCCGGGGCTGGCCCGTTGAGCGGGATCAGATAGATCAGGAGCCGCCCGCCGATGGCGATGCGCGACACCGGCACGTCCAGGCCGGGGAGGGTGGCCAGGTCCGATTCGACCTGCCGGAAGACCTCCGGCGCGCAATTGCAGCCCAGGGTCTCCCGGGCGAAGCGCGCCAGTTCGGGGGTGGCGGGGTATCCGGCCGTCATGCTGAAGACCGGGAGATGATTCGTCCGCAAATGAACGCAAATGAACGCAAATCATCCCTCACCCTCGGTGATGCCGGAGCGCTGCCGGGAGACGCAGAACAGTGCAGCACTGCGCTCAAGATGTCGGGATGCAGATCAACCAAAAAGTCCGCCGGGAAATTCATTTGCGTTCATTTGCGTTCATTTGCGGACAATCCCTCCTATAGCTCCTCGGAGGCGAAATCCGCCAGCCGTGAGCGCTCGCCGCGCATCAGGGTGACGTGTCCGCCGTGCGGCCAGTGCTTGAAGCGGTCCACCACATAGGTGAGTCCGGAGGTCGTCTCGGTGAGATAGGGGGTGTCGATCTGGCCGATGTTGCCCAGGCAGATCACCTTGGTCCCGGGCCCGGCGCGCGTGACGAGGGTCTTCATCTGTTTGGCTGTGAGGTTCTGGGCCTCGTCCAGGATGATGTATTTATTAAGAAAGGTGCGCCCGCGCATGAAGTTGAGCGATTGGATGCGGATGCGGCTCTTGACCAGGTCGTGGGTGGCGGCGCGCCCCCAGTCGCCGCCCTCCGGGCGGGTCAGCACCTCCAGGTTGTCCATCAGGGCGCCCATCCAGGGGGTCATCTTCTCTTCCTCGGTGCCGGGCAGGAAACCGATGTCCTCGCCGACCGGCACCGTGACGCGGGTCATGATGATCTCCTTGTACAGACCGCGGTCCAACACCTGGGTAAGGCCAGCGGCCAGCGCCAGTAGGGTCTTGCCGGTGCCGGCACTGCCGAGCAGGGTGACGAAGTCGAGATCCGGGTCCATGAGCATGTTCAGCGCGAAGTTCTGCTCCCGGTTGCGCGCGTTGATCCCCCAGACGTTGCGGCGCGGCAGCCGGTAGTCCTCGACCAGTTCGATCACCGCCTCGGCGCCGGCTTTGTCGCGCACGATGGCCTCGAAGCCGCTGTCGTCGACGCTGTAGATGCAGGCGCCGGGGTACCAGTCGTCCAGGTCCGGCCCGCTGATGCGGTAATAGGTGCGGCCTTCCTCCTTCCAGGAGTCCATGGACTTGCTGTGCCGCTCCCAGAAGTCCTCCGGGAGCCGTTCCACCCCGGTGTAGAGGAGGGATGCGTCATCCAAGACCTGGTCGTTGGAGTAGTCCTCGGCCGGGATGCCGAGCACCGCGGCCTTGATCCGCAGGTTGATGTCCTTGGAGACGATGATGACCTGGCGGTCGGGCCGCAGGTCGTGCAGGGCGCGGGCGGTGCCCAGGATGTTGTGGTCCGCGCCGCTCCCCGGCAGGGACTCCGGTAGCCGCAGGTCCATGGGCCTGGTCTGGAAATAGAGCCGCCCGGCGGCCGGTACGACCAGGCCGCCGCCGGCCGTGGAGACGGGACCCAGCGGCAGGCCGGCGTCGATCTCGTCCTTGTCCGACTGGCACAGGAGTTGGTCCAGGAAGCGGGTCGCCTGGCGGACGTTGCGGGCTACCTCGGACATGCCCTTCTTGCCCTGATCCAATTCCTCCAGGACCACCATCGGCAGGAAGATGTCGTGTTCCTTGAACCGGAAGATGCAACTCGGGTCGTGCATCAGGACATTGGTGTCGAGGACGAAGAGGCAGGGCTTGTCGTGTTCGCGTTTGATCATGGGGGGGAGTATGTCAGGGACGGTTCAAAAATAGGCTTAACAAGTCGAGTAGGGAACTTGTCGCGTCGTTGTCGTTGTCGTAATCGTTGTCGTAATCGTAATCGAGTTTATCGTAGCGCCCCGGACTCTCGCACAGGGCAAGTTCCAGCGCTTCGCCGATTACGACAACGACAACGACAACGATTACGACAACGACAACGACAACGATCGTACCCGTTGTTTAACCTGTTTCTGACCCGTAACGTCGTACTTAAGTGCGGGGCTCTTGCGGCACGCCCGTACTAACGTACTCACGTACTCTCTTTAAGCGCGCGCGCCGCGGCGAGCACCTCCTCGACATGCCCCTTGACCTTGAGGCCGCGCCACTCACGGCGCAGTACCCCGCCGGCGTCGATCAGGAAGGTGCTGCGCGCAACACCCAGGCTTTCCTTGCCGTACATCTTTTTCAGCTTGATCACGTCGAAGGCCCGACACAGGGCCTCATCGGTGTCGGCGATCAGGTCGAAGGGGAAGCCTTGCTTGGCCTTGAAGTTCTCCTGCGCCTTGAGCCCGTCGCGCGAGGCGCCCAGGACCACAGTGTCGGCGGCGGCGAAGGCGGCGGCCGCGTCCCGGAAGTCCTGGCCCTCCTGGGTGCAGCCGGGGGTGCTGGCCTTGGGGTAGAAATAGAGGACGAGATTGCGGCCGCGATAGTCGGAGAGTTGGACGGTGCGATCACCGGTCGCCTTGAGTTCAAGGTCCGGGACTGTGTCGCCGAGTGTCAGGGCCATGGCGTTACCTCTGGCTGTTAAAGAAGTACGTTAGTACGTTAGTACGGAAGTACGCCAGGAGCGCTCGTGCCCACGTACTTCCGTACTCACGTACTCACGTACTCACGTACTTCGTCCTCTAGCCCTTGAGCGGCTCCAGCACCGCATCCAAATTGAGCCCGTCGCAATAGTCCATGAATTCCTCGCGCAGCCCGGCGATGTGCATATCGGAGGGGATGCCGACGGTCATGTGCACCGCGAACATGGGGGTGCCGGTGTGGGCGGCGGCGTAGGTGCTGGTCGCCATGTCTTCGATGTTGATGGCGCGGTCGGCGAAGAAGCCCGCCAAGGTGTTGACGATGCCCGGGTGGTCCATGGAGACCACGTCCACCGCGTAGGGCAGCAGGTTGCGGCCGGTGGCGCGCTCACCGGTGCGCTTGGTGATGATGGTCATGTTGAGCTGGCGCTGCAGCTCGGGGATCGCGTTCTCGATCTTGGCCAGCGTGTTCCACTTGCCTTCGACCAAGAGCATAGCGGCGAACTCGCCGCCGAGCACCGTCATGCGGCTGTCTTCGATGTTGCAGCCTTGCTCCAGGATGGCCTTGGAGAGCAGGTTGACGATGCCGGGGTGGTCCTCGCCCAGGGCAGAGATCACGAGGTAGGTCTTCTGGGTTGCCATGTCCTGTCGCGCCAACAGTCGGGGGTTGAGGGAAAGCCTGGGAGTGTAACATGGGGGTCCGGGCTTCCGTACAGGACGAACCCTGGGGCAGCCCTGAAGTATCACCTTGGGGGCTAAGGCGTGTTCAATGTAAGGTTTTGCAAGCGGTTGGCGATAATCGGCTTGTGTGCTCCTCGTGCGCCAAAGATACAACATACGGATTGCTCTTGTGCTGCCCCTTGTCCAATGGTCCACCTCGAGTCCGTCGCAGCGAGCCGATATCTTGATATTTTAGGCACTTGGACAGACCTGAGTCGTTTCACCCCCCGGCGGAAGAACCGGGCCGACCCACCGCTGAATCAATAATCAATAGTTACCATTTGCTTTACCTTGATGGAGGCACTAAACTGTTCCCCATCGCGACCCGCTTGGCCTACCGCTAAGGACGGAGTCGGAAAAAGCAGAGGGCGACACGGCACTGATCCCACGGGGTCAGTCCACAGGCCCCACATCCAAACCCGATAACAGGGCGAGGAGGACACGAAAAAAACCTGCCGACCCCCACCACACGGCAGGCCCGCAAACACTCGGTCGCCGGGGCCTTCAAGCCTCGGCGGCTGCTTCTCGGGGCGACCCAGCCCCCCGGTCCGGCGCCCGACGCCGCGCCGGCACCCCCGCACTCGAGTCGCCTCCTGCCATCCCGGCGGTCTCACCGCATCCCCAGCGCGCCCTGATCAATCCCAGCGAAGGCGGTAGTCATCCGCTTGTACCGGGTCTGCGGGCACCAGCCGCCTCGCCATCTGCTTTACTTGGATTAGCCGCGCGTCGTTCAGTGCCCCACGGGGGGCCGCGAGTGCCCCGGTCCGCGGCGGGCGCTGCCTTGCGTCCCCGTTACGGGGCCGCTCCCGACGCCACGGGGCCCTCCGCTGGCCCCGGCGGCGGAGCGCTGACCTCCCTGTCCCGGTTGGAGGACCTTGCCATGACCACCGACACTCCAGGCCTTGCGCCCGACACCATCGGCTGCGAGGCCGCCCGCACCCTCCCCGGGCTCTTTCGCGAACGGGTTGCGCGCTCGCCCGCGGCAGTCGCCTACCGCCAGTTCGAGAGTGCTGCCTGGTGCGACTACACCTGGTCGGCGTTGGCCGCGCTGGTCGGCCGCTGGCAACAGGGGTTGGCAGCGGAGGGTCTGCAGCCGGGCGACCGGGTGGCCCTGAGCCTGCCCAACGGGGTCGACTGGGTCTGTTGCGACCTGGCCGCCCTGGGGCTGGGGCTGGTGCCGGTGCCGCTGTACGCCACCGATAACCCGGCCAACCTGGCCCATATCCTCGCCGATTCCGGGGCGCGCCTGCTGTTGCTGGACTCCGATCGACGCTGGGCGCCCCTGGCCGCGGACCGCGCGGCCTTCCCGGCCCTGCGGCGTGTGCTGTGCGTGGCCCGTGACGCGACGGCGCAGGACGAGTCCCTGCGCTATCTCGCGGACTGGCTGCCGCGCACGGGCGCCCCGGTGCAGGATCGCGTCCGGGACCCGGACGCGCTCGCCACCGTCGTCTATACCTCCGGCACCACCGGGCAGTCCAAGGGGGTGATGCAGTCACATCGCGGCATCCTGTGGACGGCCGAGGCGGTGCTGCGGCGCATCCCGGCCTACCCGACCGACTGCTTTCTGTCCTTCCTCCCGTTGGCCCACAGCTTCGAGCGCACCGTCGGCTACTACCTGCCGATGATGGCGGGCGCCCAGGTCTGCTATGCCCGGTCGGTGGAGTTGCTCCGCCAGGACCTGCTGTCCGTGCGTCCGACCGTCCTGCTCGGGGTCCCGCGGGTCTACGATCGGGTCTATCTGGTCGTGCAGTCCCGGCTCGGCGGACCCGGCCTCAAGCGCTGGTTGTTCGACACTACGCTGGATCTCGGCTGGCGCCGTTTTCTGGCGGCCCAGGGGCGGGGCCCGGCCCTGGGTCCGTTCGGACGCCTGGCCGCCGCCCTGCTGCGGCGCTTGATTGCGCGCCAGGTTGTGGAGAAGTTCGGCGGGCGCTTGCGGGTGGCGGTGAGCGGCGGGGCGCCGCTGGCGCCGGCGGTGGCGCGCTTCTTCATCGGGCTCGGCCTGCCGCTCGCCGAGGGCTATGGACTGACCGAGGCGTCCCCCGTGCTGACCAATACCGAGCCGGCGCAGTGCCTGCCGGGCTCGGTCGGCCGGCCCTTGCCGGGGCTGGAACTGCGCCTCGGACCCGAGGGGGAACTCTACGCCCGCTCCCCGGGCCTGATGCTGGGCTATTGGGGCCAGCCCGCGGCGAGCGCGCGGGCGATCGACGCCGAGGGTTGGCTGCATACCGGCGACCTGGCCGAGATCCGCGATGGGTTCGTCCATCTGCGCGGGCGGCTCAAGGAGATCCTGGTCACCTCCACCGGCGAGAAGCTGCCGCCTACGGAACTGGAGATGGCGCTCACCATGGACCCGCTCTTCGAGCAGGCGCTGGTCCTGGGTGAGGGACGACCTTACCTCGCGGCCCTGCTGGTGCTGGAGCCCGGTGCCTGGGGGCGCCTGGCCAGGGGGCTCGGGCTCGACCCGGGCGACCCGGCGGCCCTGCGCCACCCGGCCGCCCGCGCCGCCGCCCTGACGCGTGTGCAGCAGTGCCTGCACGCCTTTCCGCGCTACGCACAGGTGCGCGCCCTGCACCTGAGCCTGGAGCCCTGGACCCTGGACAACGGTCTGGTCACCCCGACCATGAAGGTGAAGCGCGAGCGGCTGGAGGCCCGGTTCCGGGAGGAGATCCGCGGGCTTTACGGTGGGCGTGAGGTGCCGCGGGAACTCGCCTGAGCGCCGGGCGCGGATGCGACCCGGCGACACCGACCCCGCCGAATGCCAGCGGGTGCTCAAGGATGATGGCCTGCTTGCCTCCTACTACCACCATTGCCGAAAGAACGGCTGGTCCTCGGTGGCCGCGGTCGTGCTCGCGGCGGGCTTCAGGCTGGTCCCGGTCTCGGACCCCTCCGCCCCCGTCAGCCGGTTGACCAGGACCTCGGCCGGGCGCAGCAGGCGCTCGCCCTGGACGAAGCCGCGGCGGACCTCGGCGAGGACCTGGCCGGTGGCCTTCGTGGGGTCGCGGCCGACCTCGGCGGCGTGCATGGTCTGGGGGTCGAAGCGTTCCCCGAGTACCCGTAGCGGCAGGACGCCGCGGCGGGCGAGGGTGTCGTCCAGGCGCCGCAGGTTCATGCCGAGCCCGGCGGCCATGGCGTCGACGAAGGCCGCGGCACCGCCGCGCCGGGCGAGCCAGCCGGGGCGGTAGCGATGTGCCTGGTCGGCGGCGGCCTGGAGCCGGTCGCGCAGTTCCAGCAGTTCGAGTAGCAGGTCGCGTTGCTGGTCCGCGTGGGCGCGGCGCTCGGCCTCGGCGCGCTGGGCCTGGCCCTCCTCCAGCCGGGTCTGGGCCTGGTGGACGAGATCGAAGGCGTCGCGGAACTGGTCCAGGGCGCTCTTGACCTGGCGGGACTCGATCTTGACCTCGTTCTTGAGGGCGGCGAGCTGTGCCAGCAGGGTGAAGAGGTCCGGGGCCTGCGGGTCGGCGGGTGTAGGGTCGTCCAGTCCGTCCAGTCCGTCCAGGTAGTCGCTGAAGCGTCCGAGCAGTTGTTCGCGGGTGTCGGCGTCCATCAGTCGCCCCCGCGCAGCAGGGCGTCGAAGAGGGCGCGGGCCGGGCGGCGGGGGGCGCCCACCGGGTCGGCCCGGTCGAGGACCTCGGCCAGGGTCGGCGGCTCTTGGTCGAACAGGGCCTGGGCGAGGCGGGCGCGGTGGGTGCGCAGGGACTCATAGGCGGCGCGCAGGGTCTGGAAACGCTCGGGGTCACGCTCCGGCGGACAGGCCTTGACGGCCGCCAGATAGGCGGCCTGGACGGCGGCGTTATCGGCGTCCGGGGGCAGTCCCAGGGTGAGGTAGGGGTCGCTCATCGCTTACTCGCTCAGAAGAGTTCGAATTGCTCGGGGGGGTCGTCGTCCGGGGGCTCGGGGGCGGGCGCTGCGGGCTTGCCGCGTCTGCCGCCCTTGGAGCCCGCGGGTGCCGGCGCCGGCCCGGCTCCCGGGAGGGGTAGGCCGGGACTCTGACCAGGGGCGGGCAGCCTCCCGATATCGGACATCTCCTCGCGCATCAGTGCGAGCACTTCATCAATGATCCGCTCGTGGCCGATTTGGCGTTCCCGCTTCTTGAGCTCGGCGCGGGTCTTGGCGTCGATCCCGGCCAACTTGAGTAGTTGATCGATCCCCATGATCTCGATCAGGGCGCGAAACGCATCCTCCGGCGGCACAGCGAACTGCCCCGGGACCGGTCCTGCCTCATCATAGGCATCATCATCGTCGAAGGCGCCGCCGAAGAACCCGCCGGGCGAGCCGCTGAAGGACCCGGCCGATTCATACCGGTCGATGACCTCGCCGATGCGATGGGCGGTGCGTTCGTCCCCGGCCTCCCGCGCCCGGTTCCAGGCGTCTTCCAGCTGCTGCATGTCCCTGGGACGCGGGTAGTACCGGGCCCCCGTCCGGCAGGACTCGAACTGGTGCAGGACGAACACGGGTGTATCCGGCCAGCGCTTGAGGGCGGCCTCGGCGAAGGTGCGCCGCGCCAGGGTCAGGCCGGCGCGGCGCAGGGTGTCGCAGGCGGACTCCGACTCGGCGAGGGTGAGCGGCCACTTGGCGGCGCCGCTCAAGGGTTTGTCGAACAGGCGCTGCAGTTCGCCCGCGAGCGCCTCGCCGCCTTCCAGGTGGGTGCGCAGGCGCGCGAGGAAGGCGGCCAGGTCCGCCTGGTCGGGGACCTTGACCTTGCCAAGCCCGACCGCCTTGAGCGCCCAGGCCGCGGGGCGGCCGATCGCGACCGTCTCCAGGCCCAGGGCGAGGGTGGCGGACAGGCCGCTACCCAGGGCGGCGACCTGGTTACTCAGGGCGGTCCGCCCGAGCGCCTCGTCGATGCTCAGATCGAGCAGGCCGGCGAGCAGGTCGCGCTGGTCACGCCGCCGCCCGTCCTGGTCCCACTCGGCCGCCTGGTCCAGTTCCTTGCGGGCCAGGTCGGGCCGGGCGGCGCGGATCTGCTTGCGGGCGTGGGCCAGATGGGCCTGCACCAGGCGCTCGCGGGCGCCGGTGTTGATGGGGTCCAGGGCCAGGATCTCCCGGGCATAGCGCGCCGCCTTCTTGAAGGCATCCCCGGCGAGGGCCGCATCCAGCGCGGCGGTCAGCAGCCCCAGGTCCTTGGGGAACCGCTTGAGACCCTGGTCCAGCAGGACGCGGGCGGTCTTGATCTCCCCGCCGCGCAGGTGGTAGTGGACCAGGCGCTCATAGGTGTCGCGGTCGTCGGGGTCATACTCCAGGCTCAGGGCGAGGGACTCGGCCAGCGCCCGGTACGGGCTATCGGAGTCCCGGGACGGGGTCGCCTGGGCCAGCATCTCCCGGTGGCTCTCCACGCGGCGCAGGACCAGGGCGATGCGCAGGGCGTCGTCGCTGCCCTGCGGTCCCGGGCCGGCGGCGATCAGGTGCCGCGCATAGGCGTCCCAAGCCTCCATCTCCTCCCAGGGGTTGCGGCTGTCCTCGGTGCGCCAGGCGGCGACCAGCAGGCGCTCCGGCGCGGACAGGCGGCGCCCGCCCCCCTCGGTGATCAGGGCCGCGCTCTTGGGGAATCCGGGGACCAGCAGGCGCAGGGCCTGGCGGCGCGCCCAGTCCTCGCCCAGGAGGGCGCGGCGGCGCTGCAGCAGGCGCAGCAGGGCCGCCGGGCCTGGGCCCGTGACCCGGCGCATTTCCTCCCAGAGGGCCTGTCGCTCGTCGCCCCAGCCGACAAGCGTCAGGGCGAAGCGGCGGCTGTGATCCCCGGCCTCCGCGAGCCGCACTGTCAGCGTTGCCGACGGACCCAGGGCCAGGGCACAGGCGCGGCGCAGGGGGGCGAAGCCGGAGTCGTCGCCGACCCGCGCGAGCAGCGCGGCGGCGGCGCCCGGGTCCCCGGCCGGGTCCTGGTCGGCGGCCTCCCAGGCCCGTTGCAGGGCCTTGAGGATCAGGGCCAGGTCGCGATAGGGGGAGCGGAAGGGCAGGGTGGCCAGGGCCTCGCGCAGGGCTAAGTCATCGCCCCGGCAATAGGCAGCCAGGGCCGCGGCGGCGGCGGTTCCATGCTCCCGGATTTGGTCATCGGGCGGGAGGCCCGCGGCCAGGGTCGGGTCACCCGCGAGATACCAGGCGGCCAGGTGCGAGCGCAAGGCGGCCAGGGTCGCGGCGTCCAGGCGCCGTTCCGCCCGGGCGTGCAGGTCGAGCACCGCCTGGACCTGGCCCAGGCGCAGGAGCAGTGCGACATGGTCCAGTTCCAGGGGCAGGTCTGGGGCAACCAGGGCGCGGTTCTCCCACAGGGTCAGGGACTCCTTGGGCATCCCCTTGCCGGCCAGTTCACGGGCCCGCCCGGCGTAGGCCGCGGCCAGTTCGAGCCGCCACGCGGGGCGGTCCTCGAGCTTGAGCAGCTCCTTGTAGGCGGCCGTCGCCTCCCGCCAGCGGCCGGCCGCGGCGTGGCCTTGGCCCAGGGCCAGCAGCGCGTGCGTCGACTGCTCCGCGGACCGGGGTGCGGCGGCGGTGACCTTGCGTGACTTTTTCATGCGTTGCTCCCGACCCGAGGTTCCCGGATGGCCCGGGGTGCGTGAGTTATACCGTTAAGTTTTCAGTTTTCGGTTTTTCGTTCTTAGTTACGCGACATCGGCCAGCATCTTACGAAAAACCAAAAACCAAAAACCAAAAACTGAAAACTGAAAACGGTTGGGTATAACGCACAATGATACTTGATCCTGGAAAGAGCAGTCAGCCGTCAGCGATCAGCCGTCAGCCATAAGTGCATCAGCATCTTACGAGCCGTCTTGGAGCCGCAGGCGCCCACCCGACAGGTGATGCACCGGGTGGTCAGAAACTCTTGAAATGCAAAGCTAAATGCTGAAAGCTGATCGCTGACTGCTCTTTTTAGGTTGATTGATCGAGGTCCAAGCCGCGTGCATTGGTTGCGCAGCGCGGTACCGGCTTGCCGGTTGCGTTCGCTGGCCAAGATGGTCGCGGTGGCGGTGCCGACCGCTAGCGATTCCCCGCAACTTGCGGGATCAGTGCGGGGACGACGGCCTTGGTCACCGGGACGGCATGGGTCCGGGCGCCCGCGGAGGGGCCGCCAGCCTCCGGGTCGAGCGTGTACCACAGGATGGAAAGCAGTGATACCGCCAGCCAGAGTGCCAACTTAGGTGACATGGTGATGCTCCCATCGCCGAGCGAAGCGGCACCTGTCGGGTGGTGCCCTAGGCGTCTCAGTGCAGAGCATGGTGCAATGGTGGGATGCCTGTTTGTGACGGCTGTCTGGGATTAGTGAAAAAGTGTAAATGCCTGGTGTCGGACGGGAACGGCCGTTCGTCCGCTTATAGGCCGAACCAGACCTGGGGCGCCGGGGTGGAGTGGATTGGATCGGATCGACTCCAGCGTGCCGGGTCAGGCAATGGTCAGGGACGGGTTCGGCGTCGGTGTGTCCGCCCGCCGGTGGCTATGACGGTCTGAGACGCGTGACCCTGAGGACGATGCGAAGGGCCGGTGCCTGCAGCGCCGGGGGCCATGCCGGTCTGTGTGACATCCGCCGGGGGGTGTGACGCGCCGGGCCGACGCCCGGCGCGTGCCCCTACCCGGCCGCGGGTCGGCGCGGGATGGTCGCCGGGTCATCACTGGGGCTTGTTGTCTTGCTTGGTCTTTTTCACGGCACGCTTCTCCTTCAGGTTTAGGCCGGACTTCTTCTTGGTCTCCTTCTTGGGGCTGCGTTCTTTGCTCATGCTGTTCGCTCCTGGTGGGTGCCGGACGTGGTTGATTGGATAAGGCCTTGCGTCCGCCGCTGGACACTTCGGTTAGAGGCTGGGCCGCCGAGCGCCGGTCGCCGCCTCATGCGCCCAGCGGCCTCGGAGGTGTCCGTCTTCCCCGGGGCCCGCGTGGTGCGGCGCCGCACCCGAGCCCCCAAATGGGGGGCGAACCACCTGATTTCAACGCCCGTCAGTCATCGCTGCGCTGGTAGGCGTCGGCCAACTGTTTCTGGATGCTCGCGGGTACCGGCTCATAGCGGCTGAGCTCGATGCCGTAGGTGCCCTCGCCGCCGGTCAGTGCCTTCAGGCGGGCGTCATAGCCGGAAAGCTCCGCCAGCGGGACCTCGCCGTCGATGGCGATGCGCCCGCCGGTCTGGGACTCGCTGCCGCTGATGCGCCCGCGCCGTCCGGACAGGTCGCCTGCCAGGTCGCCCATGCAGGAATCCGGGGCCACCACGCGGATCTTGACGATGGGCTCCAGGATTACCGGCCGCGCCTTGTCGACGGCGTCGATGAAGGCCTTGCGACCGGCGGTGGAGAAGGCGATGTCCTTGGAGTCCACCGGATGGTATTTCCCATCATAGACGGTCACGCGCACGTCCTGCAGCGGATAACCCGCGATGGCACCGTCGGCGAGCACCTGGCGCACGCCCTTTTCGATCGAGGGGATGAAGTTGCCGGGGATGACGCCGCCCACGGTGCCGTCTTCGAACTCGAAGCCGGCCCCGCGCTCCAGGGGCTCGATGCGCAGGAAGACCTCGCCGAACTGGCCAGCGCCGCCGGTCTGCTTCTTGTGCCGATGGTGCCCTTCAGCCTTGGCGGTGATGGTCTCGCGGTAGGGGATGCTCGGCGGGCGGGTCTCCACATCGACATGGAACTGCTCGGCGAGCCGCCGCAGCAGGACCTTCAGGTGCAGTTCACCCAGGCCGCGCATGATGGTCTCGTTGGTGGCGGCGTGGTGCTCGACGTGGAAACAGGGGTCCTCGGCCTGTAGCTTATGCAGGGCGTCGTTGAGTTTCTGTTCGTCACCGCGCTTAGTCGTGGTGATGGCGAGCCCGAACAGGGGCACCGGACACTCCATGGTGGTCAGGTGGTGGTGGTCCTCGTCGTGGGAGTCGTGCAGCACCGCATCGAAGTGGATCTCATCCACCCGGGCGACCGCCAGGATGTCGCCGGGGACGCCGTCCGCCACCTCGATCTGTTCGTTGCCGTGCAGCCGGAACAGGTGGTTGACCTTGAAGGGCTTGCGGGCATCGCCGATGAAGAGTTGGCTGTTCTGGCTGATGCGCCCCTGGTGGATGCGGAAGATGCCGAGCTTGCCGCGGAAGGGGTCGTTGATGATCTTGAAGACGTGGGCGAGGGCGTGTTGCGTCGGGTCTGGGGCGACGCTGACCGGCTCCATTCCGGCCCCCTCACCTTTCATGTAGAGGGGTGGGTTGCCCTCGGATGGGTTGGGCATCAGGCGCACCAGGATCTCCAGCAGTTCCGGGATGCCGGCCCCGGTGGCGGCGGAGCAGTAACAGATCGGGATCAGGTGGGACTCGCGCAGTGCCGTCTCGAAGGGGTCATGCAACTGCTCGGGGGCCAGGTCCTGCCCCTGTTCCAGATAGACCTCCATCAGGGCCTCGTCGACCTCCACCACCTGATCAATGATGTGTCCGTGCGCCTCGGCGACAGAGGAGAAGTCCGCGCCCTCGCCTTGGGGCTGGAAGAAGCAGTCGATGACCCGGGTGCCGCTGTCCGCCGGCAGGTTGATGGGCAGGCACTCGGCGCCGAAGGTCTCGCGGATCTGGGTGGTGAGCGTGCCCAGGTCCACGCCGGGGGCATCGATCTGGTTGACGATGATGAGCCGGCACAGGTGCCGGTTGTCCAGCCCCTTCATGACCCGCTGGGTCACGGACTCGATCCCGGCCTGGGCATTGATGACCACGGCGGCGGTCTCCACCGCCGGGAGCACCGAGATGCTGCGCCCCAGGAAGTCCGGGTAGCCGGGGGTGTCGATGATGTTGATGTGCTTGCCGCCGGTGTCGAGGCTGGTGATGGCGGAGTCGAGCGAGTGCTGTAGCTCCTTCTCCAGCGGGTCGAAGTCGCACACTGTCGTCCCCTTGGCGACGCTGCCCGGTGCCGGGATGGCGCCGGCGGCGGCGAGCAGGGCCTCGACCAGGGTGGTCTTGCCGCTCCCGGCGTGCCCGAGCAGGGCGATGTTGCGGACGTCCTCGGCGTTGTAATCAGACATCGGAGATCCTGTATGCGTGGTGGCTGGCGTGGCGAGGCGGTGCAGGTCGAGGGGTCGGCGCACCGCCTACCGATCGGTCTCGTCATGAACGCGAAATTATACCGTAACTCCCCGGTCGGACCGGTGGGGCCGTGCAGATTACGCGGGGCCCGAGCGCCCGGCGTCAAATTTCCCACGGATGCTCACCCCTGTGGAGTTCCTGTCTGGCAGACAACTCATTGTTTCTAAGCGCGTTTCTCGCGGACTAATTGCTCTCGCAGGATCGGGTGGAACGAGGTACTAGGCGGCCCGCCGCCGCTGCCACAGGCTGTAGCCGCCCAGGATGAGGACGACGAAGAGCAGGACCGCGCCTGTCACCAGGGGCAGGTTTTCCTGCAACAGGTTCTCATTGCCACCAATGAAATAGCCCATGGCGATCAGGACGATACTCCACAGGCCGGCCCCCAGGCTGGTATAGAGGCTGAACTTGATCAGGTTCATCCGGGCCAGTCCCGCGGGCAATGAGATCAGGTGACGAATACCCGGGACGAGCCGCCCAGTGAAGGTGGAGATGGCCCCGTGGCGGGCGAAGAAGGCATCGGTCTTGTGCAGCAGTTCCGGCCGCACGAAGAAATAGCGCCCGTAGCGCTCCAGAAAGGGCCGCCCGACCAGGAGTGCGAAGGTGTAGTTGACGCTGGCCCCGGCGAGGCTCCCCAGGGTTGAGGCGAGGAAGATCAGGGAGACGCTCATCTTTCCCTGATAGGCGAGATAGCCCGCCGGGATCACCACCAGTTCGCTTGGAACCGGCAGCACGGTGGACTCCAGGGCCATCAGGATGAAGATGCCCGCGTAGCCCCAGTCATGGACGGTGAGGAGGAGCCAATTGATCAGGTCGTGCAGCATGGTCGTGGGCCCCCAAGCCCGAGGGTGGATTGCTAGCCCGCGGCAAGCGCACTGTGGCGCCGCGAATAGGTGAAATAGATGACCAACCCCAGCAGCAGCCAGAGACCGAAGCGCAGCCAGGTGACCAGCGGCAGGCTCGCCATCAGGTAGAGGCAGGAGGCGGCCCCCAGCAGCGGGATCAGGGGCGAGAAGGGGGTGCGGAAGGGCCGCGGTAGGTCCGGGTGCGTATAGCGCAGGACGAGCACACCGACCGACACCAGGAAGAAGGCAGCCAGGGTCCCGATATTCACCAGTTCCGCGACCTCCCCGATCGGCGTGAACCCCGCCACCGCGGCCATCAGCAGCCCACTCACCGCGATGACCCGGATCGGGGTTCCGGTACGCGGGTTGACCCGGGCGAACACCGGCGGCAGCAGCCCGTCGCGGGCGATGGCGAGGAATACCCGGGTGAGCCCGTAATACAGGACCAGCATTACCGTCGTCAGGCCGGCGATGGCGCCGGCCGCCACCAACCCGGCACCCCAGGGGTAACCCAGGCGCAGCACCACATCCGCCACCGGGGAGCCCACGTTGAGCGTGGCATAGGGCACCACCCCGGTCAGGAGTCCGGCCACCAGGATATAGATCAGGGTGCAGACCGCCAGCGACACGAGGATCCCGATGGGCAGATCGCGCTGCGGGTGGCGCGCCTCCTCGGCCGCGGTGGAGACGGCATCGAAGCCGACATAGGCGAAGAAGATCAAGGCCGCCCCACCCATGACCCCGCTCCAGCCGAAGGGCATGAAGGGGCTCCAGTTGGCCGGGTTGACGTGGGAGACGGCGATGGCGATGAAGACCCCGATCGCCAGCAGCTTGATCAGGACCATGGTGGCGTTGAAGCGTGCGCTCTGGCGTACCCCGAACGTCAGCAACAGCCCCAGGATCAGGACGATGGCAGCAGCGGGCAGGTTGATCAGGCCGCCCTCCAGCGGGCCCTTAAGCAATGACGGGGGGAGCGCCAGACCGGCTGCCTGGAGGGCGTTGTTGGCATAGGCCGACCAGCCGATGGCCACCGCCGAGACGGCGACCGAGTATTCCAGGATCAGGTCCCAGCCGATGATCCAGGCGACCAGTTCCCCCAGCCCCGCGTAGCTATAGCCATAGGCGCTGCCGCAGCCGCCGATGGCCGCGGCCAGTTCCGCATAGGCCAGGGCGGCGAAGGCGCAGGCAAACCCGGCCACCACATAGGACAGGACGATGGCGGGCCCGGCGTAGGTCGCCGCCGCCACCCCCGTGAGGACGAAGATACCGGCACCGATGATGGCGCCCACACCCAGCAGCGTCAGGTCCAGGGGCCCCAGGACACGCCGCAGGCCGGTGTCGATCAGGTGGTGGTCGGCGTTGATCGCCTTGGTACGCAGCAGTCCGGTCATGTGACGCCCCGCCAAACGCTAGAAGAAGAGAGTACGTTAGTACGTTAGTACGTTAGTACGTTAGTACGTTAGTACGGGAAGAGGCGCTTCCCGCGCGTCGCCGCGGCCTCGGCCACGTTTTGGCCGCGCAGCCAACTCGGGCTGCGGACCGGTCGCCGCGCCCAACGTACTCCCGTACTAACGTACTTCCGTACTTACTTTGCATCAATCCGCGCGAAGGCACTGGTGGTCATCTCGCGAAAATCCATATCCTCGCGCAGGATGAAGTAAGCCGCAAGCCCCTGGGCCTCGGCCAGGGCCGGTCCGCGCTCCGCCCCCATGACCATCAGGGTCGTCGCCAGGCCGTCGGCGCGGCGGGCACTGTCCACACCGCCCGGCAGCACGACGGTCACCGAGGCGAGTCGCTGTTCGACCGGGAACCCGGTTCGCGGGTCGATGTGGTGGGAGTAGCGCTTGCCCGCGGCCTTGAAGAAATTGCGGTAGTCGCCCGAGGTGGAGACGGCGCTGTCGGTGACCGGCAGGATGCGCTGCACGGCGCGCTGTCCCGGGTCCGGCACCTCAATGGCGATACCCCACGGCAGACGCCTGGCATTCTTGCCGCGTACCCGCAGCGTCCCTGCCACCCCCGCCATGTACTCGGTGACCCCGTGCGCTTCCAGCCAGGCAGCCATCCGATCGGCCCCCTCGCCCTCCCCCTGGGCCGAGAGGTCGATATACAGATCCCCGCGCTGCTTGCGCACGGCCGGCGGGTCGGCGCGCAGTGCGAGCTTGCCGTAACCCACCCGTTCGCGGGCTGCCGCGATCCGATCCGGGGCAGGCACGGCATCCGCGGGGGTTTCAGGCCCGAAACCCCAGAGGTTGACCAGCGGACCCACGGTGCTGTCGAAGGCCCCGTCGGACAGGGCGCTCAGCCGTTGGCCCTGGGCCAGCACTTGGTGGAGATCGGCCGAGACGGGCACCCAGTCGGTGCTGGGATTGCGATTCAGGCGGGACAGTTCGGACCCCGCGTCGTAGGTGGAGAGGGTAGCGATCACGCCCTGCAACACCTGCTCCATGCCCGCCTGCAGGGTCTGCGCGTCCAGGCCGGCCGGTGGCCGGGCGACCTTCACGGCGTAGTAGGTTCCCATGGTGGGGCCCGTGACCTCGAGCTGGGGATCGGCAGGCGACCCGCAGGCAGTCAGCAGGGCGGTGGCGACCAAGGCGAGCCAGGCGGCCCGCGGGTGACGGGCGGCCCCCACGGGTCCTGAGAAACGCCGCGGCGCCACTGTCGGGTTATCCGGTTGAGCCGCCGGCGATGGCCAGGCCCTAAGGCCGGGCATCGACACCCGGGCCTTCCTTGGGCGTCGGCAACAGGTCCGCACGGCTGATCCCCAGCAGCACGACCGAACTGCTCGCCACATAGATGGACGAATAAGTACCGGTGATGATGCCGACGATGAAGGCCAGGGCGAAGCCGTGAATGACCTGGCCGCCCAAGAAGAACAGGGCCAGCACCGCCAACATGGTGACGCCGTGGGTGATGATGGTCCGCGACAGGGTCTCATTGATAGAGAGATCCACAATATCGAGCACCGTGCCCTTGCGCACCTTGCGGAAGTTCTCCCGGATCCGGTCATAGATCACGACCGTGTCGTTGAGCGAATAACCGATGATCGCCAGCACCGCGGCCAGCACCGTAAGATCGAATTCGATATGGAAGATGGAGAAGACGGCCAGGACCACGATCACGTCATGGACGGTGGCGATGACCGCGCCCACCGCGAAGCGCCACTCGAAACGCATGGCCAAATAGATCAGGATGCCGATCAGCGTATAGAGGATGGCGAGCCCCCCCTGCTCGATCAATTCCCCGCCGACCTGCGAGCCGACGAACTCGATCCGCCGCAACTGAACCTGACCCACCTCGGGGCTGGCACTGAGCGCCGCGATGACCCGGTCGCCCAGTGTCGCGCCGGTGCCCTCCGCGACCGGGGGCAGCCGGATCAAGACCTCCCGGGTGCTGCCGAAGTGCTGTACGCCGGCCTCCTTGAAGCCGCCCTCGGCGAGTGCCGCGCGCACCTGCACTAGGTCCGCGGGCTGCTCGTAACCGACCTCGACCACGGTGCCGCCGGTGAAGTCGAGCCCGAAGTTGAACCCGAGAAAGATGAACGCGCCGATGCCGATCAGGTTCACGAGCGTAGACAGCCAGATGGCCGGCCAGCGGATATACATGAAGTCGATATTGGTGCGCTTGAAGAGTTCCATGGCTCGGCTCCGGTTCAGGCTGGGGTTTGACCGCCAGTATCAGATAAGAAGGGTCAGATGGGCAGGCTGGTGAGGCGTCGGTGGCCGTACAGCAGATTGATGATGGCACGGCTGCCGATGGTGGCGGTAAACATGGAGGTCAGGATACCGAAGAAGAGCGTGATCGCGAATCCCTTGACCGAACCGGTGCCGAAACTGAACAGCACCACGGCCGCAATCATGGTGGTGACATTGGAGTCGATGATGGTGGCCATCGCCTTGTCAAAACCGGTATAGATCGACGCCTGGACCGAATTGCCGTTGCGCAGTTCCTCGCGTATCCGCTCATAGATCAGCACATTGGCGTCCACCGCCATGCCCACCGTGAGCAGGATGCCGGCGATGCCGGGCACGGTCAGGGTCGCCTGGATGGCCGACAGGATGGCGACCAGCAGGACCACGTTGGCGAACAGCACCAGGTTGGCGACCAGTCCGAACACCCGGTAATAGACACCCATGAAGATGCACACCAGGACGAAGCCGACCAGCACCGAGCGCACGCCCTTATCGATATTGTCCTGACCCAGGCTCGGCCCCACAGTGCGTTCCTCCACGATCTGGATGGGGGCGGCGAGCGCGCCGGAGCGCAGCAGCAGGGCCAGATTGTGCGCCTCGTCCGCACTGTCGAGCCCGGTGGTCTGGAAGCGCCGGCCGAAGGGCTCGCGAATGGTCGCGACGCTGATCACCTCTTCCACCTTCTCGGTGCGCTTCACCGGCTTGCCGTCCACCTGTTTGGTGGTGGTGCGGTTCTCGATGAAGACCACGGCCATGGGCTTGCCCACATTCTCGGTGGTCATCTCGCGCATCCGTCGGCCGCCCGGCGCGTCGAGGCTCACGCTGACCATCGGGGTCCCGCTTTGTGAGTCGAAGCCCGAGGAGGCGTCGGTGATCTGGTCGCCGGTGACGATCACCCGGCGCTTGAGCAGCACCGGCTGGCCGTCGCGGGCCTTGTAGAGCCGACTGCCCGCCGGGGTGCGACCGGCCTGCGCATCGGCGGCGCTGTGCTCGGTATCCACCAGCCGGTATTCCAGGGTGGCGGTGGCCCCCAGGATCTCTTTCAGGCGGCCCGGGTCCTGGGCCCCCGGCAGTTGCACCACGATGCGGCGGTCCCCCTGGCGGGCGATGCTGGGCTCCGCCACCCCGAGCGCGTTGACACGGTTGCGCAAGGTCGTGATGTTCTGCTGGAGCGCAAAGTCCTGGATCTGTTTCTGCTGGGTTGGGGTCTGGGCCACGGTCACCAGGAATTGACCGTCCTCCTCCAGGGCCTTCATATTGAGGTCGCGGAACTCCTTGGCGATCACCTTCTCACCGGCATCCCGCGACTGCGCGTCGGCGAACTTCACGACCACCCGCCCCTTCTCGCGGGCGACGGTAACATAGCGCACCTTGGCATCGCGCAACTGGGTGCGGATATCCTCCACGTAGCGCTCCAAGGCCTGGTCCAGGGCCGCGTCCATGTCCACGTCGATCAGGACATAGATGCCGCCGCGCAGGTCGAGGCCCAGGTTCATGGGTCGCAGGCCCAGGGCACGCACCCAGCGGGGCAGGTCGGCGGACAGGGTCAGGGCACTGCGGTAGCGCTCGGACAAGGTGTTCTCGATTGCCTCCTCGGCGTGCAGTTGATCACCGGAGGCGGCGAAGCGCACCAGGAGCTTGCCGCCGGGCAGCGTGTCGATGCGCTTGAACGGGATCCCGGCGTTCTCCAGGGTGGCGCGGACCTCTCCGACCGTGGCCTCGGTTACCTGGGCGCCGCGGGCGGCGGAGATCTCGATCGCGGGGTCCTGGGAGAAGATGTTCGGCAAGGCGAACACCAGCCCGGTCAGGACGATGCCCAGGATCAGCAGGTTTTTCCACAAGGGATATTGGTTCATCGCACTTCCAATCGCTTACGCGGCGGGCAGGGCCGCGGGGTGCCGGAGGAGCGACCGCGACCGACACCGGTGCCGACGCTTCGCCCCGACCGTCGGCGGCCTTGAGGCCCGGCGCCCGTGGCGCCGGGTCAGAGGTTCCTGGTCAGAAGTCTGGGTGGCTTACAGGTCCTTCAGTGACCCCTTGGGCAGCACGGCCTCGACCGCCGCCCGGCGAATCTTGACCTGCACGCCCTCGGCAATCTCCACCAAGACGAAGTTGTCGCCCAAGTCGTTGACACGCCCGGCGATACCGCCCATGGTCAGCACCTCGTCACCCTTGGTCAGGCCGTCCACCATCCGCTTGTGCTCCTTCTGCCGCTTGGACTGGGGGCGGATCAGCAGGAAATAGAAGACGACGGCGAACAGTACCAGGGGCAGCAGGGTAAACAAGGGGTCCGACATGGACCCGGCGCCGGCGGCCGCAGCCTGGGCGTTTGCATCGGAGATCAAGAAGCTCATAGGGTTTCCTGTTGGTTACCGAAGGTTGGGGAGCGCGGAGCGGCAGGGAGCCGGCCGCAACCCGGGCAAAATCAGCCCCGTATTATGTCACAGCACCGCTGAAGTTACAGGGATGGATCCGGCGCCCCGGCAATTCCAAGTTCGGACGGCAGCGCGCGGCCCCCGGTGGATGCGGCGCGCGCAACCGACGTGCCCGGTTCCCGAGCACGCGCCGACGCACGCAGGTCCCGGAACTCCCCGATGAAGCGCTCCAGCGTCCCCCCCGCGATGGCCTCGCGCAGCCCCCGCATCAAGGTCTGGTAATAGTGCAGGTTGTGGATGGTGTTGAGACGCGCCCCCAGGATCTCGTGGCACTTGTCCAGGTGGTAGAGATAGGCGCGGCTGTAGTTGCGGCAGGTGGTGCAGTCGCAGTGGGGGTCCAACGGCCCCTCATCGGTGCGGTGAACGGCGTTGCGGATCTTGACTGTGCCCTGGTGGGTAAAGAGCCAGCCGTTCCTGGCGTGACGGGTAGGCATGACACAGTCGAACAGATCGATGCCGCGGCAGACCGCGGCCACGATGTCCTCCGGCGTGCCGACGCCCATCAGATAGCGGGGCCGCGCGGCCGGCAGCTGGTCCGAGAGGAAATCGAGCACCCGCAGCCGGTCGGCCTCCGGCTCCCCCACTGAGAGCCCGCCGACCGCATAGCCGTCGAAGCCGATCCCCACGAGCCCGGCCAGTGAGCGCTCGCGTAGCGACTCGTGCATCCCCCCCTGGACGATGCCGAACAGGGCCGCGGGATTGTCGGCGTGCGCCTCGCGTGAGCGGGCGGCCCAGCGCAGCGACAGTTCCATAGAGGCCGCGGCGGTCCCTGGGTCCGCCGGGTAGGGCGTACACTCATCGAAGATCATGACGATATCCGAGCCCAGGGCGCGCTGGACTGCCATGGACTCCTCCGGTCCCAGGAACACCGGGCTGCCGTCCACTGGGGAACGGAAGCGCACCCCCGCCTCGGTGATCTTGCGCAGTTCGCCCAGGCTGAAGACCTGGAACCCGCCGGAGTCGGTGAGGATCGGTCCCTCCCAGTGCATGAAGCGGTGCAGGTCCCCGCAGCGGCGGATCACCTCCACCCCGGGGCGCAACATCAGATGGAAGGTGTTGCCCAGCACGATCTGCGCGCCCAGGGCGGTCAACTCCTCCGGGGTCATGGCCTTGACCGTGCCGTAGGTGCCGACCGGCATGAAGGCCGGGGTCTCCACCACCCCGCGGGGGAAGGTCAGGCGGGCGCGGCGGGCGAGTCCCTGGGTGGCGATCAGGTCAAATTGCATCGTATTTCTTCGCGTTCATTTGCGGACTCATGCTCTCTTTGGAACCAATGCGTCGTGATCATCGCCGTGCCTGAGCCACGGGACCCAGGCTCAAAATCCACCGCCGAAGCCCCGAAGGGGCGTGACATACCAGCCCAGGGTAACGCCCTGGGTGGTGCGCGAGAGAGTCTCCAGCCCTGAAAGGGCGTGACATAAGGCCGCCCCGCCCGAGGGCCCGGTGTCGACCCGGCCCACCTTAGGCGTCGTCCGCGGACTGCCTGCCGCCTCCCGGGATGCCGAGCCAGGTGGCGAGTTGATGCAGGTCGGTGATGGTCAGGGTCGGCGGCTCCAGGTCGTCCGGCCAGGCCCGCCCCAGACGGTTGACCCAGATCGCCTCGATTCCCAGGCAGCGCGCCGCCTCCACGTCCAGGTAGGGCTCGTCACCGACGTGCAGGCACTCCCGCGAGCCGACGCCGGTAAGGCGCAGGGCGAGATCGAAGACCACCGGGTCCGGCTTGGCCGCCCCCGCCCGGGCGGCGGTGATGTGGTGGTCGAAGAGACCGGCGAGCGGGGTGAGTTCCGGGTCCGCGTTGCCGTTGGTGATGGAGACCAACTGGAAATCCGCCGCCAGGCGCCGCAACACCGGCGCCGCGTCCGGGTAAGGCTCGATGCGGTTGCGCTGCGCCATGAAGACGGCTAGGGCCTGCTCACCCAACCGAGCCGCCAGGTCCGGCGCGTAATCCAGCCCCAACAGCAGAGACTCGATCGACAGGCGCCGGACCAGGCCCAGGTCGTGGGCGATCTCCGGGCGCTGTGCCATCAGCGCGAACCGGTGCGCACGGAGCGTCGCGCGGTCGTGGACCGCGGCGAGGCGCGGCGCGCGCCGGGCGAGCCAGTCCAGCACCGCCTCCTCGGCGGCGCGGATCACCGGCTCGCAGGGCCAGACGGTGTCGTCGAGGTCCAGCGTAATCAGACGGAAGCGGGGATTGGGCATCGGGTGGGGTCGGCGCGGTGTGGGCGCCCATTGTGCCAGCCGCCGGCGCCCGGGGGCCAGCCGTCGGTTGAATTCGGCCCGCCGCACCGGCACCTTGGGCGGAACCCGAAACCTAGGAGGATGAATCAATGGCGAACGAGACCGCAACCTTGGGCGGCGGCTGTTTCTGGTGCCTGGAGGCCGCCTTTCTAGACCTGAAGGGCGTTACCGGCGTCGTCTCCGGCTACGCCGGCGGGGCCGTGCCCAACCCCAGCTACAAGCAGGTCTGCAACGGCACCAGCGGCCATGCCGAAGTGGTCCAGGTGACTTTCGACAACTCGCTGATCGGCTATGGGACCATCCTCGAAGTCTTTTTCACCATCCATGACCCCACCACGCTCAACGCCCAAGGTGCCGACGTGGGGACCCAATACCGCTCCGTGATTTACTGGCACTCCGAGGCGCAGCGAGAGGCGGCCGTCGAGATCATTGCCCAACTGACCCGGGACGCCGTCTGGCCCAATCCCGTCGTAACCGAGGTCGCCCCGCTCCCGACCTTCTACCCGGCCGAGGACTATCACCAGAACTATTACCGCCAGAACCCCTACCAGGGGTATTGCCAGGCGGTCATCTCACCTAAGCTCGCCAAAATGCGCAAGCGGCATCGGGAGTTGCTGGTCGCCTGACGCGAGCCTGGAGTCCAAGGCTGCTGCAGCCTTGATCATCGGCGCCCTGCTCCTGATCTGGGAGGACCAGGCGGCCTGGGACGGCTTGCGCCAGGGCGGCGGCAAGGACCTCGACGCCCGGATCGACCAGTGGGGCATCAACGACGCCTCCTGACAGCGCTTGGTGGAAGACTGAGGACGACGAGCAACTGCTGGCCATGGCCAAGGAGCGACTGGCGCGGGCGACCAAGGGTGGGCGCCTCAAGGGGGGTTGGGTGCCTTGATCAGGGGCGCATCGGGGGCGGGCCGGGGGAAGCCGCGGTAATCGGTGATACCTAGAAAGAGCAGTCAGCCGTCAGCGATCAGCCGTCAGCGATAAGTGCATCAGCGTTTTACGAGCCGTCTTGGAGCCGCAGGCGCCCACCCGACAGGTGATGCGCCGGGTGGTCAGACGCTTTTGAAACGCCAAGCCAAATGCTGAAAGCTGATCGCTGACTGCTCTTCTTAGGGTGATAAGGTGTCGATGCAGCTTGCCCCGCTCAATGCTAACCCGGAGGACCCGCGGTGCCGAAGAAACCGTCCAAGACCGACCCTGCCAAGGACCGCCAACCCGAGTCGGCCCAGCTCAAGGCCGTCGAGCGCCTGCTCGAGGCCGGTGATTTCCCGCGGGCCGGCGCGCGTGCCCGCGCCCTGGTGCAGCGCTTCCCCGATCACGACGCCGCCAACCGGATGCTGGTGGATGCCCTCGATCAGGCCGGGAGCGCAGGGGCGGCGACCCTGGCCGCCTATCAGTGGGCGCACCGTCGGCCCAACAGCCACGCGGCCCAGGAGGCACTGGTCCAATTCGCCGGCGAGGGCGGATACCCCCTGCTGGTCGTCCGGGCCGCCGAACGCTTGGCCGACCTGGGCGCCATCGCAGAACCTATCCCCGCCGACCCCGCGACGTTGGACGGCCTGATGCAACAACCCGACGGCTCGCAAGCAACCCGCGAGGACTTGGAACGCGTTGAAATCGGGCAGATCTACATGGCTGCGGACGACTTCGCCGCGGCCGTGCGTGAACTGGACGGCGTCGCCACCACCCCCGCCCGTAACACCCGGGCGCTCGCCCTCTTCCATTCGGGGCGCAGCGAAGAGGCACTCGCCGCCACCCTCGACGCCTGGCAACAGGACCCGGGCAACCTCTGCGCCCTCGGTTTGGCCCTGCAACTGCGGCTCTATCGCGGTGATGAGACCGGCGCCCGGGGGCTCGCGGTCCCCTTGGCCCAGGCCCGGGCCCGACGCCCCGAGGATGCCCAGGCCCAGTTGGCCGCCCTGCTCCTGATCAGGGAGGATCAGGCCGCCTGGGACGCCTTCGAGCGCAGCAACCAGGCCGACTGGAGCGATGCGGCGACCGGCTTCGTGGAGGCCATGCGGCTCCTGTTCGGCGCCGGCGCCGCCAGCCGGTTGGGGCGCGGCGACCAGGCCCGGGACCTGTGGCAGCGTGCCCTGGACCTGCACCCGGGGCTCGCGTCCGCCCGTGAAAACCTTGCCATCCTCCAACGCGATGGCGTACCGCCGGCCTTCCCGGCCCTGTTCGATCTAGGGCGGGTGTTCCCCATGGGCGTGGTGGGCCGGATTCACGAGACCGGCGCCGCGGCCCTGGAATCCCGGATCAACCGGTTGGGCATCGACGACCGCTATCTGGAGGCGCTCTACCTGACCGGCGACCTGATGGTCAGGGGGCTCGCCGCACATCTTCTGCAACGCCGCCTGGGTCACGCGGCCCGCGCCCCGGCGGGACCGCCCCCAAGGTCCGCGGCGACCATCGTCCGGGACCTGGCGCGGCTGCCCATCGGCACCATCCAGGAGCGCCTCGGATTCATCAACGCCCTGCGGCAACGCAAACTGCTCACAGTGAACGAGGCCGTCGAATTATGGGACGGCACCGGGCTGCAAGAGGTCAGGGTGTTCTCGACCGCGATCCATCGCGAGACAGGGTCGACCGGCCTCCCGCACAAGCTTCAGACCCGGCTCGAGGAATCTTTGCTGCAGATGCGGGTGCACCTGTACGAGGCGGCCGAGGTCAACCTCAACGCCATCCTGGCGCGCATCCCTGACCACCCGACCGCCTTGGGCAACCTGGCGGTGCTGCGCAGCCATCAGGGCCGGACCCGGGAGTGCCGTGACCTGCTGTGGCGGGTCATCGCCGCCCACCCGGACTATCTGTTCGCCCGCTGCAACCTGGCCAGTATCCTGATCGCAGCCGGCGAACTGGATGAGGCCCAGGGTTTGCTGGACGGGCTGGCCCAACGGCCGCGGCTGCACATCCAGGAGGTCTTTGAACTCTATGGTGCCCTGGCGATGCTCAGCCGCGCCCGGGGGGATGAGCGGGTCGCCGCCGCCGTCATCGCCAGCCTGGAGCAGTTGGTGGAGCAACCGGGCGACGAACGGTGGCTGGCCAAGGCCAAGGCTCGCGTGGATCTGGCCGCATCGCAGGGGCGCATCAACGCAGGCTCAGGGGCACTGACCAAGGGTACGACGGGGGCGGGCCGGTCGAAGCGACGGTAGCCAGTCACTGGGCGGCGGCTTGAGCCGAGGATGGAGGAACCCTAGTGTCGCTGCCGTTCGCCGCTTTCGGTGCGACACTTGATCTCGCTGGTGGCTACGCCGCCAGCGGATGCAGCAGTGTCCGCCGGCCGCGCAAGATCGCTCGGGGATCACTTGGTTTGAAGCGATGCTCGTCGTAAGCTTGCAAGACTCGGTGAGCGCGTGAGTATGCGTGTGACGGTGACGAATGGGCCGAGCGTCGCAACCACCGACCCCCAGATTGCCTTGGAAAACGCCTTATTGCTGAACACCTAAGGAATTCCAGGTATCCGAATTTCATCGGAATCAGATAACAATAGACAAATGACTCCCGAAAACTGCGCTAAAGAGCGGCTCGTTCAAACATTCAAATTTCTGAAGGAACTGAACGAACTTCGGAATCCTGTTCCACGGGATCTATCGGGGTTGGACGTCCTGCGCTTGGATAGCTGGCCTGTGCATCCGTGTGTGCAGATACGGCGTGGCGACCGCGATGATGATGACGCGTCTGAGTCCGCGGAGGTTGCGGTGGAACCGCTCATTCGTATCGCCCGAGCACAATTGACGCAGTGTCCGAAACCACCCGACATACTGGCCGGCTGGCTTAAGCCCGGCTGGCAGTCCATCGACGACGATGTGGCTGTGTTGGAATTACGTAACTTCCAGGATACGCAGCAGCAGACTATCACCGTCGCATTCGCGGACGACTGCGCGCGTGTCGCGGCACTTGCCGCGTGGACGGCCGCGCGCACAAAATGGGTTGTCGCTGAGCGCCCGGCGATTGACGCAAGAAAGCTATTCGAGAGACTTCATGCCCTGTGGGCGACCGTGCAGCGCGAGGGCGACCGCATGGAGCTGATGCTTGCAGACGGGATGCTCTATGTTCCGGAGCACGCCATCCGGCATCCAGTGTTGATGCAGCGGGTAAGCCTGGAGTTTAATCCGGTGGTGCCGGAGTTTCGTTTCAATACTGGGATTGAAAAAGTGGAGTTGCATCGCCCACTCTTGAGGTTAGTCCCCGGAATCGATGCGCGCATGATTGCGGTCTATTGCAATGAGCTGGAAGAACAGCCGGTGGAGCCGCTCGGCGGCGCGACTGCTGAGGGCCTTTTCCGTCGGCTGGTGCAGGGATTATTTACCGACGGCGAGTTTCTCGAAGGCAAGGCACAGGCAGTGGGGGTTCAGCGACCAAGCATCTGGCGTGAGGCGGTGATTATTTCCCGCCCACGAACGGCTGGCCTGAGCACGACGCTGGATTACATCGTAGAGGATTTGGAGCGCGAACATACCCAGATCCCGGTGGGGCTGTCGCGTATCGTCGGCATAGAGGCAGAGTGTGCGCCAAAGGTCGAGCCAAGCCCCGAAGGCGAAAAGCTGCGAATATCAAGCGGGCCTGGGCCTGACATCTTTTTCAGCAAGCCAGCGAACGCTGAGCAATATGAAATCGCGGCACGACTGATGCAATCGACGGCGGTACTCGTACAGGGGCCGCCGGGTACAGGCAAGACCCACACCATTGCAAATCTGCTGGGATATCTGCTCTCTCAGGGAAAGACTGTGCTTGTTACCGCGCACACGACAAAGGCGCTCAGGGTATTGCGCAGCCAAGTGGACGAAGCGATTCAGCCGCTAGCCCTGAGTGTGCTGGAAGGCGATGCGGATAGTCAGTCTCAACTTGCGCGCGCCGCGCAGGACATCGCTAATCGGCTATCGGGGTCGGACGCTCCAAGCCTTCGACGAGAAGCCGGCTTGCTGCGCGTTAAGCGGCTGAAGCTACTCAAAGATACCGATGCCCTACGGCGTCAACTCCGGGATGCGCGGTTCAGCGAGGTGGAGGAAATTGTACTTGGCGGGAAAGGACTGAGCCCAATTGCTGCGGCGAAACGCGTCAAGGCAAACGAAGCGCGCGATGGCTGAATACCCGGACCACTTCAGCCGGGCGTCCTATGCCCGCTTTCCGAGGCGGATGTCCGTCAGCTATACGCCTCGCAAGCCATTATAGCACCCGCCGATGAAGGACAGCTCGTCGCGCCTCAGCCGATGTCGACGAAACTGGTTGCGTGCACTGATTTTCGGCAACTCGCCGCCGAGCAGGCCGGCGCGGCTTCCCGCGCGCAAGCACATCGACCGGAGCTTTGGCAGCGAGGGAAGTCCATCGTCAATTGTACCGCGGCCCAATTTCAAGAACTCCATCAACGTATTCCGCAATCGGCCGCGATGCTGTCTGAAGAGCAAACGTGGCTGCGCGAGGCGCTGTTCGCTGGATGGAGTGGCGGCGGTCTGAAAGACACCTGGCAGGATTTACTGGCAGCCATTGAGACGCTGGTCAATGAAGCAGGAACGGCTCACCGGTATATCATGGCTTATGGGCCGGAACTGCCGCAGGACCGCGACATGGCCGAAATACTGGCAATGCTTGTCGAGATCGTGACCTTCCTCAAGAAGGGCGGCGCGTTCGGCATGAAAACAAAGCTCACCCGACGGCCGTAGCATTCTCTTATCGACAATTGCCGCGTGGAAGGTCGAGCGCCGCGGACACTCGACGAATTTCGCGCACTGCGTGCGCTTGCACGATTGACGGAAGACCGTAACCGTTTCATGGCCCGCTGGCGTCGCGCCGTCGAAAGCCTCGGAGGGCCTACAGCTGAGAGCCTAGGGCGTTCGCCAGAGCGCACGGCTCAGGGCTACGCGTCGGAAATTCGCAAGCGCCTCCAATGGCGTGGTTCGGTATGGGAGCCCCTCATCAGCGAACTATCCGCCGTGGGTTTTCGTTGGGACACCTGGTTAGCTGCGCATCCCCCCGTACCCGGCGATCACGGCGAACTCGCGCGAGTCCAACGCGCCGGTTCACACGGGTTGGCAGAAATTGTCGAAGCGCAGGCCGCGCTACTTCGGCAGGCCGAGCTATCAGCGGCGCTGCAAGCGCAGAAGGGCTACCTTGCCGGGTTTCCGCGCAGCGATGCAGCCTCGGTATTGCTTCTGGCCCAGGACACATGGGATACAGAGAGCTATGACGAAGCTTGCCGAGAATTGGCCCGGCTGGAAGGCGTGCGCGAGGAATTTGCGGTACGTTCGGCCCTCCTTGAGAAATTGAAGATTGCTGCGCCCGCATGGGCGAACGCTATCACCCAACGGCACAAGCCCCACGCTGGTTCGCAGCCACCGGGCGACGCCGGTGCGGCCTGGGAGTGGCGACAGTGGCTTCAGGAGTTAGATCGGCGCGCAGCCGTTTCGATGACGGATATCCAAGGACAGTTGGAACGAACGGAGGATGACCTGCGGCAACTGGCGGCCCAGATTATCGAGCGTGAGACTTGGGCTGCTCAGCGCGAGCGCACAACGCTACAGGAGCAGATGGCGTTAGTCGGTTACGTCCAGACGATGCGCAAAGTGGGTAAAGGCACGGGAAAGCGGGTGCCGGAACTGTTGCGGCAGGCGCGCAAACTCCTTGCTTCGGCGCGTCATGCGGTACCGGTCTGGATAATGCCCTTGAACCGGATATATGAAAGCTTCGATCCCCGCGAGACCAGATTCGACGTGGTGATTATTGACGAAGCCAGTCAGAGCGATGTGACGGCCCTTGCCGCGTTGTATCTCGGTCACGAGCACGTCGTTGTTGGCGATAAAGAGCAAGTTACCCCTGATGCGGTCGGTCAGCGGTTGGACGATGTGCAGCGTCTTATATCAAGCGATCTGCAAGGTATCCCGAACAATCACCTCTATGACGGGCAGACATCGATTTACGATCTTGCGGAAACGGCCTTCGGTGGAGTGGTGAGGTTGCTGGAGCACTTCCGTTGTGTGCCGGAGATTATTCAATTCAGTAACAATTTGTCCTATCATAATGACATCCGACCATTACGCGAACCCCTTTCGGCGAGCATTCGGCCGGGATTGGTCTCGCATCGCGTTAATGGGGCCCGCGATTCGGCTGGCAAAACCAATGAGATCGAGGCGGAAGAAATCGCTTCGCTTGTTATCGCGTGTCTGGGCGATGACGAGTATGTAAGGAATACATCTGGACAAGCGACCAGCTTCGGCGTGATTTCTCTATTGGGCGACGACCAGGCGTTGCTGGTTGAGAATTTACTTCGGTGCCGACTCCCTCCAGAGCTATTCGTCAGACATCGGCTGCTATGCGGGAACGCTGCGCAATTCCAAGGTGATGAGCGCGATGTGATTTTTCTGTCGATGGTCGATAGTCCGCCGGAGAACGGTCCGCTTTCCTTCCGCGATGCCGGTCCGAAAGATATCTTCAAGAAGCGTTACAACGTTGCAGTCAGTCGCGCGCGGGATCAACTTTGGGTCGTCCACTCCCTTGATCCGGACACCCATCTTAAAGGCGGCGACTTGCGCCGTCGACTGATTGAGCACGCCCGCGATCCGCAGGCGCTGATGCGGGCGGTCAACGAAAATGTTAAGAGAACCGATTCAATTTTTGAGAAACTGGTACTGGAACGGCTCGTTGCCGGCGGCTATCGGGTACAGCCGCAATGGCCGGTTGGGTCCTTTCGGATTGATCTCGTGGTTGAGGGAAACACGCGGAGGCTGGCCGTGGAATGCGACGGCGAGCGATGGCACACCCCCGAGCAACTTCACCGTGACCTCGAAAGACAAGCGATTCTCGAGCGGCTTGGTTGGGTTTTCGTCCGTATCCGCGGGAGTCTTTTCTTTCGTGATCCGAATCAAGCAATGGCCCCCGTATTTTCTAGACTCGATCATCTTGGAATCGAGCCGTTGGGCAGCGGAGTTACTACGAGTCCCGCAGCGGATTCGCCTGCTATCGAGCGAATTAAACGTGCAGCGGAATCGCTGCGCGCTTCTTGGCTGGCAGAAAAGATAGCCGCCCAGCAGGACCTCGCACCGGAAAAGTTTGCTTTAGCGTCTCAATGAGGCCGAGGTCCGCGAGGCCATCCACTAGCCGTTCCCGCGGGAAAAGGGGAAGGCTCAAGTCGTTCTCCTCGAATAGTGGAAATTGCAGTTTCGCTTCGCGATGCACGCAAGTCGAGGATTGGCGGTGTCGCTTCAGATAATGCTCTTGTCGTCTTTCAATGCGCGGCGACTTCAATTTCCCAGTCGTTCGAGTCGCGATAACCAACCGTCAAAACGCGGGCAGGCGGCCCGGATGGCCGGTAGGCCGATTTCCAGCGCGAGGAGCGGGCCATGGAAGGTCTTGTCATAGCGTTGGTTAAGATGATTGTGAAACAACGCGCTCAGGCGTTCTGACGGTGCCGTCTGCGGGCCGTCATTGACCTGTTCCGCACCACCGCAGGCAATGACCGCGGTCTCCATTGCGACGCCAAGCGCATCTTCACCGAGAAACCGTGCCAGTGCAGAAGGCGCCGAGAACAGCAGTGACTCGAATTCGTAGACTTGGACGTAGGGGGTCAGGTGACGCGGCTCATCCAGGCTGAGGCTCATGCGGCGGCATAGTGCATCGGGAAGTTCATTCGCCTCTCTGTCTTTGAAGCCGTAGAAATCATAGAGGGTGGTCACGAAGTCGAACGATGGCAGGAGGCGCCGGACCTCGTTGCGAAAACGGTCAATGCCGATGGCCCCGCCGACGGCGTTCGGTCCGCGGAGGTTACGCTTGGTCACGGCGATCTTGGGTTCGACCTGGATGGAGAACGCCGCCAGATGTCCCCGGAGGACCTCGCGGCAGAATTCGTATTCGGTCTGACCCTCCACGGAGATCGCCAGCCGCAGGGTCATGGTGTCCCCCCGAGGATGTTCTTCTCCCACAATTCGCCGATGGCGTAGTCGTCAAGCCACTGATCCAGTTCTTCGGCGTTCAGGCGGCGGAAGCGGGAGGCGTCGGCGATCAGGTCGACGACGATCAGGTCTTCCCAGGAGAATTGATTGGCCAGCGTGACCGATTGGGTGGAGGCGATGATCTGGGTCTGACCGGATGCCGTGCGCATCATTGCCGCAAGTAATTGCAGCGCATAGGGGTGAAGGCCAAGCTCCGGTTCATCGAGAAGGATGATCGTCGGAAGCCGCGGCTGGAGCAGCAACGTGGTCAGACAGATGAAACGCAGGGTGCCGTCAGAGAAGTCGCCGGCATCGAAGGTGTCGTCGCAGCCGCGGTGCCGCCAGCGCAACCGGATCTGCCGGGGGTTGTCCGACTCTGGTTCGAGAACGAAGTCGAGAAAGAACGGCGCCACCCGTTGAATGGTTCTGACAATCAAGGCGTAGGCCGGGGTGTCGCGCAGGGCGCGCAGAAAGGCCGCCAGGTTGTCCGCCTGGGGGAGGAGGGTCGCCGTCTCGTCAATGCGGCCGGGCTGTTTGACTCTTGCGGATTCGCTCGTGTCATGGAAGTGGTAGACCTTCCAATCTCGTAGATAGCGGACGACATGGCCGCTCGCATCTTTGGTGTGCGGCTGGTCGGGTAGTGCCGATTCTCTGGCACCGGGAGTCCCCAAGTGATAATGCTTGGTGCCACCGGAATAGTCGATGGAGTAGCCGAAGAATTTGATTATTTCCTTTTGGAATAGCAGCCCTCCCGCCGCGTCTGGAGCCAATGTGACACTGTAGGCGTTCGGCTTAAAGTGCAGGTCGATCGTTAATGCACTGGTTCGCTTGCGTCCAAAAAAGAGCAGCTTATCCGCGCCAAGCTGCTGAGCGACATGAAATTGCAGATTCTTGTTCAGTAGTTGGTTGACGAACCTGAACAGTCCGATGAAGTTCGACTTACCGGCGCCGTTGGCGCCGAGAAGGATATTCAGGGGCTTCAGGCGCAAGTCGAGTCGCTCGATGGACTTGTAGCCTTCGACCTTCATCCGCTCAAGTTTTCCGAGATTGCCCATGGTCAATGCTTCACCTTGGCGATGGCCGCTGTTGCGTGCCGGGCACCCCCCGCTTGGCTACCCCACGCGGGCTCAATGGACCCCTCTGAGGAAATCCTCCGCCGAGGGCTCTTCGAGAAAAAAGACCAGATGCTCGATCAAGGGTGGGCCCCGACGAATAAGCCCTGTTTCCAGAGGAAACCCATCTGAGCACCGTCGGCCATATCGGCCCGCAACTGCTCGTCGTCGGCGGCACGGTGGACGCTGGTGTAGCCCTGGTCCTTGACCAGCCAGAACACCTCGTCGAGCAGCACCGCGTTGAGAAAATCCGGTGAGTGCGTGGTGACGAAGACCTGCCCGCCGCGCTCGGCATAGGCGCGGAATTCCTCTGCCAGGTCCCAAAGCAGCGATGGGTAGAGTTGGTTCTCAGGTTCCTCCACACACAGGAGGGGATGTGGGTTGGGGTCATAGAGTAGGACCAGGTAGGCCAGCATCTTGATCGTTCCGTCCGACACATAGCGCGCCAGAAAGGGGTCCTGGAATGACCCATCCTGAAATGCAGCAGGACGCGACCCTCTTCGGTGGTCTTCGCCTCGACCTGAGTGATTCCCGGCACGCGCCGCTGCAGACGGCTCAGGATCTCCGCAAAGGTCTTGGCGTGGTGGTTGAACAGGAATTCCACGACGAGGGAGAGGTTCTCTCCCTCACGCGACAGGTGCTCGGCGTAGCCCGCTTCGGCCTCCGGTCGCGCCCGGCTGATATGGAAATCGGAGAGGTGCCAGTTCTCGATCAGGTTACCCAAGGCCACCACCGCCGGGAAGCGCTCGAACTGCGCCAGTCCCTTGATGGCGAGGATGTCCGGACTCTTGAGCGTTTGCTGTTCGCGCTTGAGCTCCTTTTCATCGGTGACTGAATCGAGTTCGTTCGTCACTGCCTCGCCGAGGCCGTTGGAAAAATCCAGGAAGCGCCAGGGTCGGCCCCCACTGCCGCGCCGGTATTGCAGTCGCTCGCGGACCACGGCGGGTCGGTGGTTCAGTTCGTCGATATGCAATTCATAGGTAATCAGGCGCGAGCGGCCCTCGGACAGGGTCGTGCGCAACTTGATCTCGATTTCTATGGGACCGGTTGTCCCGCGGCTGCGCACCTCAGCGAGCCCCCGGCTGCCGCCCAGTCGGCCAAGTGCGGCCGTCACATTGGTCGTCATCGCGTCGCGCAGGAAGGTGAACATCGAGAACAGGGTGCTCTTCCCCGTGCCGTTGGCCCCGACCATGACACAGAAGCGCGGAATGTCCTTCATGGTGACATCCCGGAAGGCCCGAAAGTTCTTGAGCCGGATCGATTCGATCTGCATGATTCAGCACTCCAGATTCATCACCTTCAGCGACTCGATTTCGCGGCAATCCTTGCCGGGGGCGTTCCGCGCTATTGCCTAAACCGGGGGGATAAAGCCCTTCTTCAGCAGCTTTGCCGCGACCCGGAAGAGGTCAGGCATATCCAGGCGGCCGTCGCTACGCCGGAGCATGACGCCGATACGCTCCAGCGCCAAGAACAATTCCCGCTCGCCATGCCGCTGTGCGTCGGGGAATGGTGGCAGATAGTTGTTTTCGGCGTCGGCGATCAGTCGTTCGACGGTTTCTGCCCGCCGCCACCACTGATAAACCTCCGCTTCACCTTGGGGCAGTAAGAGTCCGGCCAGGGGGGCGAGGACGCCCTTGATCCAGGGAAACTCCTGGTGCAACTGGTCCACCCGGGTCTTGGATGCGGCACGCAACCCATGGCGGATGCCCTCGGGGGTGATAACCCGGTCAGCCGGCGCAACCAAATGGCGGGCAGCGGCGATCATCATTCCGAGAAAACTGCGGGGCGTGACCTCGGCCCGGGCATCGCCCAGGTGTCCCATTGGCCAGTCGTACGTATTCCCCTTCTTAAAGGCATAGGCTCCCTGCCCCATGTACTTTCCAGCCAGCGCTGTCATTAAAGCCTTTTGGCTCATGGCCATCCGGGCCGCCGATACCCGTGTAGCCGAAGCGGACTTCAAGCCGGTCCAGCCCGAGCCTGGGGTAGGCCCGCGCTGCCGCTTCCCGGGTGTCGGACTGGAAGAGCACGCTGGCCCAGAAGCTCTTGCCGCTCCCGCGCGAACCCAGGACGATGGGTGTCGCCGGGTCCAGGGCGGCGGCGTGGGTCTCCGGTGCATACAGGTCTTCGAGCTTCGCGGCATTTGCGCCCACAGCGTCGTTGGAGGCATCCGGCGGGATCGCGGCGATGGCGCTGCGGATGGCCCGAAAATCGTCGGCGGCGAGGCTCATCGCGCGTCCCCAGTGTCGGTTGGCTGGGCGCCGGAAACCCCGACGACGAACGTTGGTGCGTGCGCCGTCATCGAGACCAGAGCAACCGGGGCGATGATCGGCAGGGCGTCATGGACCTGGTCCAGCAGTTGGCCGAAGGCCGAGCGATAGACCGACTCGGCCAACAGATCACGTCGGGCGTGGGGGTCGAAGCCGCGAAACCGGGGGTCGTCGACCACGGCCAGCGGTGTGCGGGGTTGCCAATCTTCGTCGGGGAGCACGGCCGCGTCGGGTGCCGTGTCGTCCCAGTCGATGTCCCTGAAGGTGCTCACCACTGGCGACTCCGAGTCCACGATCAGCGGGCTTGGCCCTAGACGGACGTCGTCAAACAGTGCCTGGCAACTCTCTGCAAATGCCTGACGATCCTGGGTCTCCGCGGGTGCCTTGCCTTGAATCAGAGTGAGACGGTCGAGCCATTCGGGTGCACCTTGCTCTCGGTCGACCAATCGCGCCAGATGGGACAATAGCGCGGTTAATCCCTGATACGTTTGAGGTTCAGCAAGACCGAACAGGAGTACCTCGGCTCCAAGGCCCAAGAGTGCCGCGGCCGTGGTCTCGTGCAGACCGGCGCGTGCATCCACCAGGATCGCGTCGTAGCGGCGCGGATCGGCAAAGCTATCAACCAGGGTGCGGATTTGATCGAGGACGGTCGCCACTTGGCCATCGGGCCCAATGTCTTCCACATAGGCCCGCGCAAGCTTGGCGAGCACATCAGCGGGGTGGCTCAGGGACTGTCGGCCCAGTACCGGGATGACATCGATCCGCCCGCGTCCGTCGGCTAACCCGGAAGGTCCGACCAGATCGGTAAGGAAGGTCTCGTCGAGTGGCGCGAGCCCGTTCTCCACCAATGCGTCGAGTACCCCAGATTCCGGCAGGGTGCCCTCGTCCAGGAGCATCGGCCCCAGACCAGGTGCCTCGAGGTCGATCGCCAGCACGCGCAGGCCATGGCTTGCCAGGTCCGCGGCCGTGACCGCGAGCGCCGTGGACCGGCCAACTCCGCCCTTCAGGCTTGCAAAGACAAAGCGCGTCGGGGGCGGGGCGGCCGGGAACGGGGCACGCAGCCAATCGGCCCCGACCAATCGGCGGTCCAGGAGGCGGACGCGATAGGCGCCGGCAGTGACGGTCAGGGCGGTGGGGTCCGCCAGGATATCGGTGACGCCGTAGTCGTTCGCCCCGGCGGCGACCCGATCTGCGCGCGCATAGGGTCCGAGGGCCAGGCGAAGCCGGTCCGAAAGGGTCTTGACCGCTGCCTCGTCCAATTCGCAGGCCGCAAAGAAGCAGAGACGGCCGGTGGCGTCTCTGAGTGCGACGCCGCTGGACAATGCATCTTCCCCAAGCTGCGCTGCGACCGCTTGAGCTAGCGTGGGGAGGCTATCGTCGAATCGCATCGTCATCGTTGTTTCCTCAGGTGCCGATTGCCGCAATGGCATCGCGTGTCTGGGCCTGCCAATTCCTGACCCAGGCATCTTGAATCTCACTGGCGTTGCAGTCGCGCATGTCGGTATCCCAATGGTTCATCAACGCCTCATTCGCTATAAATTTCAGGAGCGGACCGCCGCGACGGCTCGCCAGGCGATCACGCACCATGGTGCGCAGTTCCGGAAAATGGGCATAAAAGGGGTCCTCGCGCCGCGGGCCTTGGGGGATCAGGCCCGCCTCGTGCATCATCGCCTTGAGGGCGCACTCCGCGGCAATACCGTATAGGTAGCCCGCGACCCGTCGGCACGGCCCTGCGGCGAGCGCATCGGCTGCGGCCAGGTGGCGGCGGGCCGCGGCTGGAAGGTCAGGGGTATAGCTCATCGACTCCAGGTCGGTTACGAGTAAACCCAAGAAGCATAATTCATTGCCAAGCCTTACTTCCAGGTTGGACGGGGCATTCGCCCCGTCCGAAACGTTTTCTCCGGACCCGCAGACTTGCGGCACGGCTGGGCGCCGGAATAAACGTTGGGGACGGGGCGAATGCCCCGTCCCGCCCGCAGCGGATTCCCTGTCCCGCCCGGAACTGCAACGCTGCGTTTCCCGCCCGGTCCGTCGCGGCTGAAGCCGCTCCCACAGCGTCGCTGCGCGACCTTTACGATGAGGCCTCGGCCTGCGGTGCGGGATTGTCCCGCGCCGCTGGGAATTAGAGGTCGTCGGCGGGTCAGGCCTTGCGCCGCCGCTTGGCGTCCGGCTTGCCACCCTCCGCCGGTGTCTCGGCCGGCGCCAGTACGAAGTCGATCTTGCGGTCGTCCAGATTCACCGCCGCCACCTGGATGCGCAGCCGGTCGCCCAGGCGATAGATATTGCCGCTGCGCTCGCCCTGGAGCCGGTGCCCGATGGGGTCGAAGTGGTAGTAGTCGTTGTCGAGCGCGGTGATGTGGACCAGGCCGTCGACGTGGATGGCGTCGAGCTGGACGAAGATGCCGAAGGAGGTGACGCTGGTGATGGTGCCGTCGAATTGCTCGCCGAGCTTGTCCTGCATGAACTCGCACTTGAGCCAGTCGTTGGCGTCGCGGGTCGCCTCGTCGGCGCGGCGCTCGGTGCCGGAGCAGTGCTCGCCGATCTGCTGGAGGTCCGACTTGGAATAGTCCAGGTCCGCCGCGGTGCCGTCGGCCAGCAGGTGCTTGATGATGCGGTGGACGATGAGGTCCGGGTAGCGGCGGATGGGGGAGGTGAAGTGGGTATAGGCGGGGTAGGCGAGGCCGAAGTGACCCACGTTCTCCGCGCTGTACATGGCCTGCTGCATGGAGCGCAGCAGCACGGTCTGGATCAGGGCACGGTCGGGCCGGTCCTTGACCTCGCGCAGCAGTTGCGCATAGTCGGCCGCGACCGGTTTGGCCCCGCCCGGGAGCTTGAGTGCAAGCTGGCCCAGGAATTCGCGCAGGTCGTTGAGCTTTTCCTGACTCGGCAGGTCGTGGATACGGTAGATGGCCGGGACCTTCTTGCGCTCGAAGTGACGCGCCGCCGCCACGTTGGCGGCCAACATGCACTCCTCGATCAGGCGATGGGCGTCGTTGCGCACCACCGGGACCACGGCGCTGATGCGGCCCTGTTCATTGAACTCGAACTTGGTCTCGGTGCTGTCGAAGTCGATGGCGCCACGCTCCACCCGGGCGGCATGGAGCACCTGATAGAGCGCGTGCAGGTCCTGCAGGTGGGGCAGCACCGCGGCGAAGCGCTCGCACAGCACCGGGTCCCGGTCCACCAGCATGGCCGCCACCTGGTCATAGGTGAGGCGGGCCTTGGAGCGCATGACCGCCTGGAAGAAGCGGGTGCGGGTGACCTTGCCCTCGGCGTCGATGTACAACTCCGCGGTCATGCACAGCCGGTCCACGTCCGGGTTGAGCGAGCACAGTCCGTTGGACAGGACCTCCGGGAGCATCGGGATGACGCGGTCCGGGAAATAGACCGAGTTGCCGCGCTCCAGGGCCTCGGTGTCGAGTGCGGTGCCGGGGACCACATAGGACGACACGTCGGCGATGGAGACCAGGAGCTTCCAGCCCTTGGGCTTGCGCTCGCAGTAGACAGCGTCGTCGAAGTCGCGGGCGTCGGAGCCGTCGATGGTCACCAGCGCCAGCTTGCGGAGATCCGTGCGGCCCGCCTTGGCGGTCTCCGGCACCTCCGGGGTGAGCCCGGCGACCTCGGCCTCGACCTGCGCGGGCCACTCGACCGGCAGGTCGTGGGCGCGGATGGCGATGTCGGTCTCCATCCCCGGCGCCATATGGTCGCCCAGGACCTCGCGCACGCGCCCGATGGGCTGGGTGCGGCTGGTGGGCTGGTCGGTGATCTCGGCGACCACGATCTGGCCATGGGTGGCGCCGGCCAGGCGGTCACTGGGGATGATGACGTCGTGGGAGAGGCGCTTGTTGTCCGGCGCCACGAAACCCACGCCGCTCTCCTGATAGAGTCGCCCGACCACGGTGCGGGTGTTGCGCTCCAACGTCTCCACCAGCGAGCCTTCCAGGCGCCCGCGGCGGTCGCGTCCGCTGACGCGCACCACGACACGGTCCCCATGGAACAGGGCCTTCATGTCCTTGGGGTAGAGATAGAGGTCGTCGCCCCCGTCGTCCGGCCGCACGAAGCCGAAGCCGTCCGGGTGTCCGATCACGCGCCCGGCGATCAGGTCCTTGTGGTTGACGATGCAGAAGGCGTCCTTGCGGTTGCGCAGTAGTTGGCCGTCCCGGACCATGGCACCCAGGCGCCGCTCCAGGGCGATCAGGTCGGGTTCGGTGGTCAGTTCCAGGGCCGTCGCGATCTCGGCAAAGGCGAGCGGGGCGCCGTGGGCGGTCAGTGTGTCGAGGATGAACTCCCGGCTCGGAATCGGGTTTTCATACTTCTTCGCCTCGCGCTGGCGGTTGGGGTCCCGCTCCCGGCTGCTGCTCTCGCGCGCGTTCTTCGGGGCCGACTTCGGGGCCCGTTTCGGGGGGCGTGGCGGGGCCTCCTGGGCGGGTGCCGGAGCGGTGCCGGGGGCGGCCTCGACCTCGGCCGCGGCCGGTGGCGCCGGTTTGACAGCCGGTTTGCGGCGGGGCTTCTTGGCCGGCTGCGGGGTGTTATCGGGGAGGGCCTGCGGATCGGGTTCCGGGGCCTGGCCTGCGGTCTGGTTGTCGGTAGTTTTGCGTCTGGTCACGTGGTGTTACTGAGTGTGTCTTGGGCTTGGGCTGAGAACTTGTAGTGTATCGTTGACAAGCCCGCCTTGTCTCACTAACATGCCCGCTCCCGTCAGGCTGTCTCCCCCGTGGGGCGGCTCGATCCGGGTGAAGCCGAGGTGGCGGAATTGGTAGACGCGCTAGTTTCAGGTATTAGTGGGGAGACCCGTGGAGGTTCGAGTCCTCTCCTCGGCACCAATTATTGATCAGGCAAGACCCTGATCAATTCTAAGAATCAAGAAAGGCGCTGTGCGAACAGCGCCTTTTTTGTTGTGTGGAACCCTGGCTCGGGGCGTCCTGCCGATCGCTGCCGGGGCTTTGATCTTCGTTCCTGCCGGAGCCGATCGCCGCGCGGGGACGCAAGGGCATCGGTTGCCTGGGTGCGCGCGGCGCACCCTACGGGTTCTCCGACCGGAACAGTCAATACCGACGCCGGGACCCGACGATCGTGCGGCTCCCCGGGCGCCGACATGACCAGCCGCCGCCGCTCACCCCATCACACGATTGCGCCCCCCATGCTTGGCCGCATACATCGCCTGGTCCGCGTGCCGCAGCAGGTCGTCCACGGTGTCGTCCGGGGTAAAGGCCGCCACGCCGATGCTGACGGTGACCGAAATCGCCCGCTCGCCGACGATGACCCACTGTTCGGCGATGGTCGCGCGCAGCTTCTCCGCAATCGGGCCGGTGGCCGTGAGCGGGCAGTCGGGCAGCAGGACGACAAACTCCTCCCCGCCCCAGCGCCCGGCCGCATCGCCGCGCCGCCGGTCGCGGGCAATCGCGGCGGCGACCGTCACCAGCACCGCGTCGCCGGCCTCATGGCCGTAGGTGTCGTTCACATGCTTGAAATGGTCGATGTCCAATGACAGCAGCGCGAGCGGCCGGTGCTCGATGCGGGCGCGCCGCACCTCCGCCTCCAACTGCGTCTTGAGGGCCTGCCGACTGGCGAGACCGGTGAGTGAATCCGTGCTCGCCAGGTGCGCCAGGCGCAGGTTGCTGTCCTGGAGTTGCTCCTGAAAGCGGTCGCTGATGAGGACCAGCTTGTTCAGTCGGCGCAGCAGCTTCTCATAGCGCTCGGCCAGGTCCGTCAGGGGTGGGAGCAGGGGCGCGTCGGCGTGCGCCGGATCGGACAGGGTGGTACGGATGCGGTTGAGCACGCTGTCCGAGGTCGGTACCGGGACCCGGTGCGGCGCCGCGGCGGTCGGCAGCGGCGTCCGGACCCGGGCGCCATAGCGCTCCTCCAGACAGGCGGAGCAGACCCCGCGGGCCAGCCCCAGGTCGGGATGATGCTTGAGGAAGTCCCTGACCCGGCTTTGGTAGTGCTCATCCACCTGGGTCTGGCCGCAGTACCGGCACACCGGCAGCCCCAGTTCACGCAACTCCCGAAACTGCTCGTTGACCTTTTCCAGCCGATCGATCAGGTCGCGGCTGGAGGCCTGATAGCGGTCGGCAATCGCCAGGACCTTGTCCAGCCGAGCGGCGAGCCGCCCGTGGCGCCGCAGCAGCAAGCGGTATTCGGCCGGCCAGTCGACCGGCAGACCGGCCGCTACGGCGCTCTGTAACGCCTGGGCGCGGGTGGCGATCGCCGCCTCCGCGGGGCCCACGCCGTCGTCGGGGTCGGCGGTCTCAGCCATGGCCGGCGACCGTCTCGAACGGGAAGCTGACTTCCTCCCGGAACTCCTCCGCCAGGTCCAGGGCGCGTTCATTGTCGGGGTCATAATACCAATGCAGCAGGACCAGTTGACCGGCGCGCCAGGCGTCCTCGAAGCGGTCGAGCAGGTCGAGCATGCACTTGGTGCTGCTGCTGTTCATATAGGGCATATCAACGACGATGGTGATGGCCTCATGGCGCTCCCCGAGATAGGCGTCCACCCAGGATAGGATGGGCTCGAAAAAGCGGAAGGAGTTCTCGGGGTAGGACTCGCCGCGCAGGGTCAGGGTGCGGTTCTCCGGGGTAAAGAGCACGTGCGGGGTCGTGCGGGTCTGCGGCAGGTCGAGTGATCCTATTGTCGGGCTTACGGTCGGGCTCACGGTCGGTCTCCTGGTCGGTCTCATTCAGATGCGCACGAGGATGCTGACAAACTCCCACTCGCCCGCGAGCGGGGTGCGTGTGACCAGCAGCGGCCCCGCGGCCCGCCGGGCGATGTCCAGCAGACCCAGGCCGGCGCCGCCGGGCGATGCCGGCCGCGGCGCGCGCAATTGCTCCTTGTAGCGCCGCCGCAGGGCCTCCTTGTCCAGTCCGTTCAAATCCACGATGCGTTCCTCCAGTGCGGCGGCATCCACCCGTGCCGCGACGTTTCCGGCCCCCACGGCGAAGCGCTCACCATCCCACAGGATGCTGATGATGGCACAGTCGGGATTGTGCGGCTGGCCCGGGGTGAAGCCCTTGGCGTTCATATAGTTGCGGACGTTCTGGGCCAGTTCCACATAGACCGCAAAGACATCCAGCACGGCCGAGTGCTCCGCCGCCCGCTGTTCCATGTGTTGGCGCACGGCCACCCCGAACTCCTCGATCAGACCATGCGAGAAGGGCCCGTTGAAGCAGGTGAGCACATCGTGCAGGGCGAAGGTGTTGCGCAGTTCAAAGAGGTCGATGCTGGGCATGGGCCACTCTCGGGGGTGATGGCAGGGCGTGCGGTCAGGCGGCATGGGGTTCGCTGCCGGCGGCGTTTGCTGCGGTGGCCACCTGCCAGCCCAGCACGGTCACGTCATCGCGGCGCGGGTAGGCGCCGGCATGGCTACGTAATTGCTCATGGAGGGCCTCGCAGCGGCGCGCGCCAGGCTCGCGCCATTGCTGTTCAAGCACCTGGCGCAAACCGCTGCGTCCGAATGGCAGCCCCCGCGGCCCTCCCGGCTGGTCCAGCAGCCCGTCGCTGCACAGGCAGAAGGATATATCCGGCCGCAGTGCCACGCGGTGGCTGGTAAAAATATGGTCCGGCCGGGAGCGTTTATAGCCCAGGCTGACGCGATCTCCAGGCAATTCAGACACCTGGCCATCGGTCACGACATAGAGCGGCAAATGGGCGCCGGCAAAGACCAAGCGGCCCTGGGCCGGTTGCAGCAAACAGATCGCCGCGTCCAGGCCGTCGTCCGAGGGGGTCGCGGCGGTATCCTGATGCAGGGTCGCGCGGATCGACTCATTGAGCCGCTGCAACAGCAGTGCGGGCTCATAGCAGTGTTCATCCCGGATCAGTCGGCGCAGCCCGGTGACCGCCAGGATTGCCATCAGGGCGCCCGGGACGCCGTGTCCGGTACAGTCCAGGAGTGCGACCAGACCACCCTGCGGGCACTCCTCCAGGCAATAGATGTCCCCACCCACGATATCGCGGGGCAGCCACAGGCTGAACCAATCGCTCAGATAGCCGTCCAGGGTCCCGGGCGGCGGTAACAGGGCGGTCTGGATGCGCTGCGCATAGTGAATGCTATCGGTGAGGTTGCGCAGTAGTTGCTCGGAGCGCTCCTTCTCCTGCCGCAGGTCCGCGAATGCCTGCTGCAACTGCCGTGTCATCTCGTTGAAGGCAGATGAAAAGTCGCCCATGAAGTCGACCCGCTGGGAGAGGTCGCCGGCGGCGATCTGCTGGGTCTTCCAGGTCAGGTGGCGCAGGTTGGCCTGCAGGCTCTTGAACGACTGGAGGACCCGCATCTTGCCCGCCGGGGGGGCGCGATCCAACTCGCCCCGCGCCATCGAGTACATGAAATCGGCGAAGTCATCGTATTCGCACACGAGGCGGTTGAAATAGCCGACGAACTGCCTGAACTCGTCGTCCGGGTAATCGGGCGGCAGGGCGATCGGCGCCGACTTCTCACCCCGCAGGATCTGGTAGACAGTCACGGTCAACTGATCCAGGTACGGTGCCGCAACGGTGACCATGCGTGAGCGAGGGGCGTCCGGGTGGTTCAGAGCGCGTGCGCCTCGAAGCGGCACACGCGATCACCCGAGGCCCAGCAATCCACCTCGCGCACCTGGAACTCGCGCCCGGTATGGGAACTCAGCAGGCCATGGATAAAGCCCTCGTCATAGGTGCATACCTGTTCGCCGCAGACCGGCAGGCCGGAGCAATCCAAGTCCTCGGCGACCGTGAGCGTGAACCGTAGTCGCTCCAGGTCCGCCTGTTCGACGCGCAGAATGCCCATACTCAATTTTCGCAGCGCCTCCTGGAGATCACCCACGAATTCCTGGAAGTTGCCCTTTCTCGTCAATACGTGGTCATAAAACTGCACCCCCGCCTCGCGGCCGGCATCATAGAAGACCCGATCCGCCTCCGCGACGCCCATGCGCTGGATGAGCACGTCGCGGAGCGTGAATTGCATCAGGCGATAGACTGCAACGTTCATCGAATCGCCCAGATTGGGCCGGCCCTCGGCGAGGTTGCCGAGCATCGACCAATTGAATAGCGAATCGGTACGCTCTTCTTTGAACATCGGGTGGCCTCATTGAGGTTGACAGGTGGCGCCGCTTGGGAGTGGGGCCGGCGGGCGTGGGCCCGGGGCGGACCGCCGGCACGCGCGGGTGGTGCGACCATGCTACGCCCCACCCCCGGGCGTCTTCAAGGCGTGACTTTGGGTAAATCCAGCCGATCAGTGGGAGCGGCGTCGCGCCGCGATCGGGTCGGGCGGCAAGTCCGGGCGTTTCGGCGCACGCCGGGGCGGGCGCTCCTGAGGGGCGTGCGCCCGGCTTAGTCGTTGCGTCCTCGGGCGCGCGGCAAGCGGGTCCGCGTCCTCGTAACAACGCTCCAGAGACTGGGCAAGTATTCCCGTAGGATGGGTAGAGCGCAGCGAAACCCATCGTTTGCGCGCGTCTAAGGCGTTGGTTGCTGGGTTTCGCTGCGCTCTACCCAGCCTACAAGTCGCGCGCGGATCGGGCCGGCAGCGAATACTTGCCCAATCTCTCCAGCGGTGTCACGCGTGTGTCAGGCCCTCTGCGCCGCGAGCACCGGCGGCCGGCATTACGAGCAAGGTCCCGTCGTGGTAGGCAGGCCACTGGTGACCCAATGGCGGCTACGGGTCGTATCAGCGATTGCTGCGTTATGATCAGGCAGCAGCGGGGGACGGCAATTCATCCCACAACAGGTACCGAAATGGGGACAGCGGAATCCACTTGGGCTGCTCTGATACCGTCAGGGCACGGAAGCGAGCGAGTTCCCTTTTCCGTGCCGCGGGCCGGCCCCGGGAGTTGAGCTTGAGGATGTCGATGCTGAGGCTTGCACGTTCGCGATCGATCGATGACGCGGCGGGATTCGCGGCGATGGTGCCATCTTGGTGGTTATAGATGAAGAACCGGTCAAACCGGTAACCAGGCTCGTCGGGTCGCAGGAGCGTTTCGGTGAAACGCTCGTCTTCCTTCTCCTGGCAATGGCGGCAGCAGAGGTATAGATTCTCCCAGCAATACGCCTGCGTCGGGAACCGCGCCTTGGGCTTGAAATGGTCGATGGTCGGGTCGGTGCCGGTGTTCATGGGAAACCAGTCGCAATAGGCGCAATGACCTTCGGTCATGTCGCTGAGTAACGGTAGCAGTCGTTGGTTGACCCGCTCTCCCCGCCACTGCTTCCACTGAAAGCAATAGCCTGGATTGTCGGCGAGGCGCCGGGCGAACTCTAATCCCCAGGCTTCCCAGTTCTCCGACAACCAATCAGGACAGCGGGGCCGGATACATGGCGTCACGCGCTGGTCTCCATGACCTGCTCTGCGAGGCGCCGTTCGACTTGGCGCAGTTCCGGATGCACGATCGCCAGGACCTCTTCCCCGAAGGCGCCGAGTTCGCGCCCCTTGGCCTGTAATTTCTCCAGCGCACCCGGCTCGCGCCGCAATGCCCGGTCCCGCAGGTCATAGAAGACCTTTAACTGCTCGTCTACCTGGGGCGCGAATTCGGCCTCGATGCCGAGCACGTCGCGCAGCACGGTTGCATAGCTGTTGCCGAGCATACTTGGCAGGGTCTCGCCAACGTGGCCGCGACCCTTTTCGTCCAGGTAAAGGGGATAGATCCAGGCGTCGTCCGCGGAGGCGATGATGAAGGGTGAATGGGTCGAGACGAAGACTTGGGCGTTCGGGAGCAAGTCCTGGATGACAGGCAGCACTTTGCGCTGCCATGCGGGATGGAGATGGACCTCGATCTCGTCCAGAAAGAGTGTGATCTGCCGGTCCAAGAGTGGGGTGTCATCTATCCACGGCACGCGATCCATGCGCATGAGCAGGTCGCCGATCCAACTGATCAGAGATTTCAGGCCATCGGGGAGTACGTCGATCGGCAGTTCCTCGCCGTCGAGAGATGCGCTGACGTTAATGGGTTCGTAGGACAGGACAAAGGCGAAGCTCCGGCTCGCGATGCGGCTGATGATCGCTTCGATGCGGCCAACTGCATCGCGATAGCGCAGGTGTCCAGATTGATCGTTGCGGTCCCTAGCAAACGCAGCCTTCGCAAATGTATTTGCGATCCATTGGATCAGCGGCGCTACCGGCTCATCGCCCAGCGGCTTGGGGGTAACGCAAGCCGATGCGAGTGGGGCCTGATTCTGCTCCATGATTCCCTCCAAGTGGAAACTCTCGACCGATCTTTGGCCTCCGTAGGCAAATGCCAGGTGCGAAAAGCGTGTGTCCCTGTGTTCTGGGGCCAGTGGGCGAAAGTCATGGGCTAATCGACGCTTGGAAAAAAAAGACCACGGCCCATCGGGGGTCCAATGTTCGTAAAACCGGAGGGGGCTTGAAACGCCACTCTTTAACGCACTATCGCTGTCCGGAATCCATGGCGGCGCGGGGTCCAGCACCTGGCCGCTTTCTGAAATCGTTGGCGGCGCGGAATCGCGGCCGGACAAAGAAACTGCGGCGACTTGACCCCCGGAAAACGCAATCAGAGCGTATGCGTTACTGCTGCGGAACCGCTTCTCGACGCCGGTGGAGGCCGAAGAGAAGACTTGCGCCATTGCCGTGAGGATCGTGGTCTTCCCGCTCCCATTGGTTCCCACGAGCAAATGAATATCGGCCTTCTTGGGGTTCCGTCCAGGTTGGAAATGAATGTCCAGGAGGTCGAAGCAACCAACCTCCTCCAGAATCAGCCGTTCGATGATCATGATTATTCTTGGCTCCCACGCTCCAGCGTCGGAGCAAGTGCCGACCTGGACGCCGCTCGAGGGCGATCGGGCCGCTGGAGCGGCCAAGGCTGCATTCCCACGCTGGAGCGTGGGAACGAGAGGAGGGGTGGGGACGCGAACATGGCGGATACCTCGCAACTCAGAAGAGGAAATACCGCTGCGCAAAGGGCAACACCGCCGCCGGCTCGCAGGTGAGCAACTGCCCGTCGGCGCGGACCTCATAGGTCTGGGCGTCGACCTCGATCAGCGGTTGCCAGTCGTTGTGGATCATGTCCGACTTGCGCAGGCGGCGGGTGTCGCGCACGGTGCCTGTCAGACGCCGGAGCCCGAGCTGCTGCGGGATGCTGGCGTCCGTCGCCCACTGGGACAGGAAAGTCATGCAGGTGGCGGCCAGGGCCCCGCCGTAGGCCGCGAACATGGGTCTGTAGTGAACCGGCTGCGGGGTGGGGATGGAGGCGTTCGGATCACCCATGGGCGCGGCGGCGATCAGGCCGCCCTTGATGATGAGGCTGGGCTTGGTGGCGAAGAAGGCGGGCCGCCAGAGCACCAGGTCCGCGAGTTTGCCGACGGCGACCGAGCCGACCTCGTGGGCGATGCCGTGGGCGATGGCCGGGTTGATGGTGTACTTGGCCACATACCGCTTGGCGCGGAAATTGTCATGGGTCGCCGGGTCGCCGGCGAGTGCCCCGCGCTGGACCTTCATCTTGTGGGCGGTCTGCCAGGTGCGGGTGATGACCTCGCCGACCCGGCCCATCGCCTGGGAGTCCGACGAGATCATGCTGAAGGCGCCCAGATCGTGGAGGATGTCCTCCGCGGCGATGGTCTCGCGACGGATGCGCGACTCGGCAAAGGCGACGTCCTCCGGGATGGACGGGGACAGGTGATGGCAGACCATCAGCATGTCCAGGTGTTCGTCCACCGTATTGACCGTATAGGGCCGGGTCGGGTTGGTGGAGGAGGGCAGTACATTGGGCAGGCCCGCCGCTTTGATGATGTCCGGGGCATGGCCGCCGCCCGCGCCCTCGGTGTGATAGGTGTGGATGGTGCGGTCCTTGAAGGCGGCGATAGTGTCCTCCACGAAGCCGCTCTCGTTCAGGGTATCGGTATGGATGGCGACCTGCACGTCGGCGCGCTCCGCCACGCCGAGACAGCAGTCGATGGCGGCCGGGGTGGTGCCCCAGTCCTCGTGGAGCTTGAGCCCCATGGCCCCGGCGCGTACCTGCTCCTCCAGGGCCGCCGGCAGGCTGGCGTTGCCCTTGCCCAGGAAGCCCAGATTGACCGGCAGCCCCTCGGCCGCCTGGAGCATCCGGTGGAGGTTCCAGGGACCCGGGGTGCAGGTGGTGGCGTTGGTGCCGGTGGCCGGCCCGGTGCCGCCGCCGATCATGGTGGTGACCCCGGACATCAGCGCGTCCTCCACCTGCTGGGGGCAGATGAAGTGGATGTGGGCGTCGATGCCCCCGGCGGTCAGGATCTGGCCCTCGCCGGCGATGATCTCGGTCCCGGGGCCGATGAGGATCGCGACCCCCGCCTGGGTATCTGGGTTGCCGGCCTTGCCGATTCCCGCGATGCGCCCGTCCTTGATCCCGATATCGGCCTTGACGATGCCCCAGTGGTCCAGGATCAGGGCGTTGGTGATGACCAGATCCGCGACCTCGGCCGACGCGCGCTGGCATTGGCCCATGCCGTCGCGGATCACTTTGCCGCCGCCGAAGGAGACCTCGTCCCCATAGTGGGTGCGGTCTTCCTCCACCTGGATGATCAGTTCCGAATCACCCAGGCGCACCCGGTCACCGACCGTGGGGCCATAGAGTGAGGCATAGGCGGCGCGGGCGATACGGCTCATGGGTGTGCTCCGTCGAGTGCGCCCATCACCTGGGCGTTGAAGCCGTAGACCTGGCGGGTCCCGGCATAGGGGACCAAGTGCACGGTGCGGGTCTGCCCCGGCTCGAAGCGCACCGCGGTGCCGGCCGGGATATCGAGGCGCAGGCCGCGGGTCGGCGCCCGGTCGAAGCGCAGCGCCGCATTGGTCTCGAAGAAGTGGTAGTGCGAGCCCACCTGAATCGGCCGGTCGCCGGTGTTGGCGACGGCTAGGCTCAACACCGGACGCCCGGCGTTGAGTTCGATCTCGCCGGGGGCGACGAGGATTTCGCCTGGGATCATTGCAGCCTCCGCGGAGTACGGTTCCTTAGACGATGGGATCGTGGACCGTCACCAGCTTGGTGCCGTCCGGGAAGGTCGCCTCCACCTGGACCTCGTGGATCAACTCCGCGATGCCGTCCATCACGTCCGCCCGGGTGAGTAGGGTGCGGCCGAAGTCCATCAGCTCGGCCACGCTGCGCCCGTCGCGGGCGCCCTCCAGGATGGAGCAACTGATATAGGCCATGGCCTCCGGGTAGTTGAGCTTGACCCCCCGGGCGCGGCGCCGCTCGGCGAGCAGGCCGGCGGTAAACAGGAGGAGTTTGTCTTTCTCGCGGGGGGTCAGGTCCACGGTGGCCTCCGGGTGCGTGGTGGCGGGTGCGGGGTCGCTAGGGGAGGGCGCTCAGGTCGCCCAGATGCGCGGCGGGCAGGCCGCGCGCCCCAGCAGTCTGGGGCGAAGTATGCCCCAAAGGGCGGTGAAAAGCCGCTGGAGCGGCTCGGTGCCTGGGGCTAGGGCGCGGGCGATCAGGAGGTCGCCGACGAGGGTCGCGCCCCAGAGCAGGGTCTCTGTCGGCCCTGGTTGCGGCGCGCCGCGCGGGTTACCGGCGTCCGCGGCGTGCCCCGCGCCCCCGGGGTGGGCGCGCACCGCGGCCAGGTCCGCCGCGTCGGCCGGGCTTGCCAGCAGGGTTCCGGTGACCTGCAGGCCGCGCAGCCCCGTGGGTCCGTCGAGGCCCGACCCGCCGTGCAGCCACAGCCGCTCCAGCAGCAGGGGCCGACCCGCCCGGCGCAGGCGCAGGTGCAGGTCCGCGCACCCGTGAGCGAAGCGCTCGCCGATCGCCGGCCGCCCCAGGCTGTGGATCTCCCAGCCCATGAAACGGGCGCCTTCGGCCAGGTCGACCGCCGTCACGAGCCGCAGATTGGCCCCGGGGAACAGGATGTTCTCCTGCGGGAACCACTCCAGCACCCCGCCCGCGGTGACCTCCAGGTGCTGGACCTGCTCCGCCCGGGGGCCGGCGCTGCGATAGCACTTGGTCGCCCCGGGGGTGGTGATGAGTGCATGGGCCTCTGTCGTCACCGTCACCTTGAGTTCCAGCCGGTCGCCGCCGACCAGCCCCCCGGGTGGGTGCAGCAGATAGAGATGGCAGGGGCCGCCCTCCGGGTAGAAGGGGCGCTGGACCGTCAGGGGCCCGCGGTGGCGCTGGTGGGCGACGACGGTGCGCCCGGCCCGGTCCGCGAGGCCGAGTTCCAATCGGGCCTGCCAGCCGAGGGTATCCGCGGCAGTGGGAACGGGGGGCGGGTCAGGGCGGTCGATCACCGGTGGGCATCCTCAAGAAAGGGTCTCACGCCAAGGCGCCAAGTACGCCAAGATAATTCAATATTCTTCCTTGTTTTCCTTGGCGTGAGTTGATTTTCCGGGTGCTTAGCAGTAACGAGTCAAGAGTAAGCTAAACACGAACACAATCGTTGTCGTTGTCGTTGTCGTTGTCGTAATCGGAGCACTGATGCAACTTGGCGCGTGCGAGAATTCGGGGCGCTACGATAACCTCGATTACGACAACGACAACGACGGGTCCCGCGTCAAAAGCCGTAGCCCTCCCCGATCCCCCACAGGGTGGCGAGCCCCAGGGCCGCGAAGATCGCCGCGGCGATGCGGTGGACCAGGTGCACCGGCAGGCGCCCGGCGATCCGGTCGCCCAGGATCACCGCCGGCACATTGGCGATCAGCATCCCCAGGGTGGTGCCGGCCACGACCCACAGGAGCGACTGATACTGGGCCGCCAGGGCCACGGTCGCGACCTGGGTCTTGTCGCCGATTTCGGCAATGAAAAAGGCGATCAGGGTGGTGCCGAAGACACCGAAGCGCGCGAGTTTGGCGTCGTCCTCGTCACAGGTATCGGGGACCAGGATCCAGATCGCCATCGCGATGAAGGACAGGCCCAGAATCCAGCGCAGGGTTCGGGGCTCGATCAGGGCCGCGACCGACACCCCCAGCGCCGCGGCCAGGGCATGGTTGGCCAGGGTCGCGAGCAGGATGCCCAGGATGATGGGAACCGGTTTGCGAAATTGGGCGGCGAGGATGAAGGCGAGGAGTTGCGTCTTGTCGCCGATTTCGGCGAGGGCGACGACGCCCGTGGAGAGTAGAAAGGCTTCCAACACAGTGCTCCCTGGCGGGGTGGCGAGTCATGACGAGAGTAACAAATAGGGTCCGCAAATGAACGCAGTTTAAGAAAGCGCCTCGAATCGGCGGCATTCTCAGTTCAACCTGGAAAGAGCAGTCAGCCGTCAGCGATCAGCCGTCAGCCATAAGTGCATCAGCATCGAGCCGTCTTGGAGCCGCAGGCGCCCACCCGACAGGTGATGCGCCGGGTGGTCAGACGCATTTGAAACGCAAAGCTAAATGCTGAAAGCTGATCGCTGACTGCTCTTTTTAGGTTCTAAGGATGTTTGGCGCTGCGCCGGTGCCGCGGTACAGTGGTCTGACGCTGATCCGAGGACTTCAACCCATGCCCAAACCCGTCACCCCCCTGCTCGCCGCGGACGCCATCATCGAACTGGTGGACCGTCCCGGCCGCCCCATCGTGCTGATCGAGCGCCGCAATCCGCCCCCGGGTTGGGCCATCCCCGGCGGCTTCGTGGATGTCGGCGAGCGGGTGGAGCACGCGGCGGTGCGCGAGGCGCGCGAGGAAACCGGGCTTAACGTCACCCTGCGCGCGCTGCTCGGCGTCTACTCGGACCCCGGGCGTGACCCGCGCGGGCACACGGTCAGCGCGGTCTATGTGGGCGAGGCCAGCGGTGAGCCGCGGGCACTCGACGACGCCCGTGCCGTGCGGGTCTTTCTGCCCGAAGAGCCCCCGGCCCTGCTTGCCTTCGATCATGCGACCGTGCTGGCGGATTACCGCGCCTATCGTGCGACGGGTCGCGGTGCGCCGCTGCGCTTGGACTGAGTGCGGGGGCCAGGGTCAGGACCCGGCCTCGTCGTCCTTGGTGGTGTCGATCTTGAGCGGCAGATAGACCGGGCAGAAGCCCAGGGTTCCGGTGAGCAGGAGGACCAGGCCAATCGCCGACAGGTACCAGAGGTGCAGCCAGACGCCGCACAGGACCAGGATTCCGGCGGCGGCCATGCGGATCGTGCGGTCAAGCTGACCGACGTTTTTCTTCAGGGTCATGTTCGGTACTCCGATAGATCAGTGGGTTTGGGGACAGGCGCCGCCCCACCGCCGCGGGCCTCGGGCGCGCGTCGGCGGTGCGGCGCGTCACTCACTTGGCTGGTTTGGCCGCCCCGGCGGGAGCGCCCTGCGCCGGCGCGGGTGCGCTCCAGGGCTGGATGGCCACCACCGTGATGCTGTTCTTGGGCGACCCTTCGATGACCCGGTCGCTGTAGGTCAGATAGACAAGCACGTTGCGCTGCGCGTCGTAGAAACGCACCACCTGGAGGGTCTTGAACAGCAGCGAGGTCCGCTTCTTGAAGACCTCCTCAGCATTGCGTTTGCCGTTGCGGATGTCGTCCGGCAGGTTGATGGGGCCGATCTGGGTGCAGTCGAGCGAGGCGTCGGAGGTGTCCTCCGCCACCCCGACCGCGCCGGAGATGCCGCCGGTCTTGGCGCGGCTGAGATAGCAGGCGACCCCGGGTAAGTCCTCGTCCTCGAAAGCCTCCACGACGATCTTGTCGTTGGGGCCCATGAGCTTGAACTTGGTGCCCACGCTGCCGATCATGTCCGCAGCGGCGCTCTGCACCAGGCCGACCAGGCACAGCAGGATAAGTCCGTGACGCATCAGGAGTGCTCCGTGGTGGATCGACCGTTACGTTTGCTCCGGCGCGTTTCGGCCCCGAACAGCCGGTCGGTCTCGCTGCGGCTGCGTGTCAGGGCGTCCTCAATGGACACCCCGAGGAACCAGTTGCCGGTGAGCCCCAAGCGGCTGCCGGCGAGGGCGCCGTCGAGCTGCCCCACCACTGCCGCGTGCCCGGCGCGCAGGGCCGGCAGGCGGTTGTGGACCTGGGCCTGACCCGCGATGCGTCCGGGGTCGATGCCCAGGGCGCGGCAGGCGACGGCCACCTGATCGTCCCGGCACAGGACCCCGGGGCGGAAGTGGAAGGCGAAGCCGCGATGGTTTGCGTCCGGCAGAAAGTCCCGCGACACCGCGGAGTAGAACTGCTCATCGACCGCGATCAACCCCGCCAGGGCGGGCAGGTCCAGGTCGGTGGTGTGGAAGGCGAGGGTCAGGGTCTCAATCTCCGCCATACCGATGGCTTTGAGCGCCGCGCGCGCCGTTTCAAAACCGTCCGGCAGCAGGCGCGCGGCGGCGTCCGGCGGCACCGCGAGGGTCAGGTAGTCACAGGAGACCTCGCCGCCGCCCTCCGCCACGACCCGGAAGCCACCCTGGTCGGGCACGACGGCGGTAATGGTCTGGCCGGTGCGGACCTGGAGTCGATCCTGGCCCGCGATCGCCGCCGGGATCGCCGAGAGGCCCTCGGCAAAGGTGAAGGCCTTGATCACGTCCTTGCGGCGGGGCTTGCGGCGGAACAGGGCCTCGGCCGGGTAGTCGTCAGCGGGCTGACAGATGACCGCCTGGAAGGCGTGGCGCAGCAGGGCGCGATAGTTGCGCCGCCCCAGGACACGGCCGTAATAGTCGGCGACACGCGCGCCCTGCTTGCGGGTCGTGAACAGGCGCGGCAGGGAGACCGCGGCCTCTGCGATGTGCAGGGCGGACATGACGGGGCGGCGCTGACCGCCTTGCCACAGCCGGTAGCCGACCTTGGTCTTGGCCTGGGCCTGGGCGGTCAGACCCAGATCGTCCATGATGTCGAGCAGGTTCCCGTAGCTGTTGAAGCAGGTATGGCTGCCGGCCTCGGTCCAGAACCCGTGCAGGCTGGGGAAGCGCTGGGTGTTGATGCAGCCGCCGACCCGGGGGGCCGACTCCAGCACCAGGGTGCGCAGTCCGCGTCGGGCCGCGAAATGGGCGGCGCCGAGCCCACTGATGCCGGCGCCGATGACGATGTGGTCGAAGTCTTTGGTCATCGCGATTGCTTTAGTCCAGTCGGGGGTCGGTCGCGTGTTCCTGGCGCGGCTCCAGCGGCACCAGGTGCAAGGCGCTGGTGTCCAGTTCGGGGATCGGGGTGGCCGGGGGCTCGCAATCCGTCAGGGTCCAATCGTAGCCTGGGACCAGGCTCAGATAGCTCAGGTCCAACACCGGCGGTTCGGCGGCCAGAGGGGGCTCCAGATCACCCCACCGGGGCGCCAGGGCCAGGGGGGGGCTGTCGGGGCCGCGCGTCTGCGACGACGGTGCGTCATCCGCCGCGTCGGCCGTGTCCCCCGCGTCCGCGTTCCCGGCGCCCGCCACTGGGGTGATGGTCAGAACCGCCCCCGCGTGGGCAAAGATCTTCTTGAAGCGGGCGGCGGTGGCCTCGTCCACATCGCGTTTGACGACGACCGGACGGCCGGTGAACAGGCGCTCGGCGCCCTTGTCGGAGAGCTTGAAGACCCCGGTCAGCCGTTGCCGGGTCTCGACGGGGTCGGCGCCCGGGGCGACCAGACCCTTGTAGGTCAGATCGAAGCGTTGATCGGACATGGTTCCACCCGCTGTTGTCGGCCAGACCGCCGCGCCGTGGCGGGTGGGTGGCCGGGAGAAGGGCGCCGGGGCGCACCGCCGCCCGGCCGCCGGTGCCCCGTCCGGCACCGGGTTCAGTCGATCGGCTTGGCCAGGCTGAAGGCCCCGCGTACATCCCCCACAGCATAACCGCGCGCGCGGTCTCCTGGATAGGCTTGGTCCAGGGCTGCCGCCACTTCGGGGTTGAGCGTGCCGCCGTGGCAGGCGAGACAGACCTCGCCCGTGGGGGTTGCCTTCATGAAGCGAAACTGCTTGCCGCCCGGGCCTGCCACCACCTCGGAGAAGGCCATGGTGTCGACCGGCTCACCGGCCGCCCGCCGCGCGTCGAACCGGGTCAGCACCTGCTGCTCCCAGGCATCCGGCGCCCCGCTCTTCGCATTGCGCGGCTTCAGGCTGACGCGTGCGACCGTCCAGCCGGAGCGTGCTTGCAGGTCGGCGGCGATGGCGGGGGCGCGCTCCTTGCACACGCTGATGGCCTTGATGGGGCCGTCGGATTTCATGACCGCCTGCAGTTCGCCCTTCAGGGTGCTGGAGAACTCCTGGGTCAGGGCCTGGGCCTGCGCCAGGTCCGGGTTGGGGGCCGCGGCGGGCGTGGGCACGGTCACGGGCGGCGGTGCCGTCTGGGCGAGTAGGGGGCCGACGGCGACCAAGGCGGCGGCGGTGGCGAGTGCGATCGGGCGCATGGCAAGGCTCCTGGGACTGTGGTTCATGGATTGGGGTGGGGTATCGGACAGCAGTGAAGTATGGCGATTCCGGGCCGCGTACGCCTAGCCTAATCGCAATTGCGGGCCGGCGCTTTGGGCCCGTCCCGGGGGGCGCCTATAATCGCGGCCCGGCCACCCGACGGCGGGACGCGCCGCGTCCCCGCGGCTGGATCGCCACGACCCCAGGAGAGGACCGATGTACGCCATTTGCGGTTGGATGGGCCAGATCGCCGACGCCCAGGCCTCGGAGCAGGTACTCGATACCATGCTCGGCGCCGGATTGGGCGCAGGGCCTGGTGCCGGGGCGATTCCGGGGGGCGCCGGGCGCGTGTGCGTCGGCGGCGGGCACGCGGGATCCCTGGCCGCGGCTGGCCTGGTGTATGCGGACGCGCAGGTCGTGGTCTGCCTCAGCGAGCCGGTCGCCGGCGTCAGCGGCGGCGTGGCCTGCGCCGCCATGGACGCGGCGGCGGTGGCGCGCCTCTATCATGCCGAGGGCGATGCCCTGCTCGGGCACATCCACGGCAGTTTTGCCTTGGCGCTCATCGACCTGCGTCGCCGCAAGGTCCTGTTGGCGGTAGATCGGGCGGGGATCCGGCCGCTCTACTTCTGTCGTCTGGGTGAGGCCGTGGCCTTTGCCAGCCGCCTATCCGCCTTCACCGGGCTGCCCGGGTTTCCGGCGCGCCTGCACGACCAGGCCCTCTTCGACTACCTCTATTTCCACGTCGTCCCGAGCCCCGGCAGCATCTACCAGGGGGTGGAGAAACTGCTGCCCGCCCAGGCAGTGGACCTCGATCCGCTCGGCCGCCATACCTATTTTTACTGGCGCATGCCCTATCGGGACGACAACCCGACCCCGCTGGCGGACCTGAACCGGGAGTTTCGTCGCCTGCTGCCCCTGGTGGTCGGGGGCGCGGCCGACGTACCCGGGGCCGACGCGGACCAACTCGGCTGCTTCCTGAGCGGCGGCACCGACAGTTCCACCGTCGCCGGCACCCTGCGCCGACTGCGTGGTACGCCGGTGCGTACCTACTCCATGGGCTTCGACGCCCGGGGCTATGACGAAACCGGCTATGCCCGCCTGGCGGCCCGCCATTTCGGCACCGAGGCCCGGGAATACTATGTCCAGCCTGCGGACCTGCTGGAGGCCATCCCGCGGGTCGCCGCCTGGTGCGACGAGCCCTTCGCCAACGCCTCCATCGTCCCCGCCTACCTGTGCGCTCGCTTCGCCCGCGACGACGGCAGCACCCGCCTGCTGGCCGGTGACGGCGGCGACGAGATCTTCGGCGGCAATGCCCGCTACGCCAACCAGCAAATCTTCGAGGTTTACCGCGCGCTGCCCGTCTGGCTGCGCCGCGCTCTGGTGGACCCCCTGGCCGCCATCCCTGGCCTGGGCGCGGTGCCCGGCCTGCGCAAGTTCAAGAGCTATGTCACCCAGGCGCGCATCCCGCTGCCGGACCGCCTGGAGAGCTATAACTTCCTGCACCGCACCCCGCTCGCCGCGATCTTCGACCCCGCCTTCCTGGCCCGGGTGGACCCGCAGGCCCCGCTCGTGACCCAGCGTGCCTGCTACCAGCACACCTGCTCCAAGGCCATGGTCAACCGCATGATGCACCTGGATCTCAAGATCACCCTGGCGGACAACGACCTGCGCAAGGTCAATCAGGCCTGTGACCTGGCCGGCGTGGAGGTCCGCTACCCCCTGCTCGATGAGCGGTTGATGGAATTCGCCGCCGCGGTGCCGCCCCGCATCCAGCTCAAGGACAACCGCCTGCGCTGGTTCTTCAAGCAGGCCCTGGCCGACTTCCTACCGCCCGAGATCCTCAAGAAGAAGAAGCAGGGGTTCGGGGTGCCGGTGGGCCTGTGGCTGGCCGAATACGCACCGCTGAAGGCCCTGGCCGACGAGAGCCTGGACGCCCTGCGCGCGCGCGCCATCGTGCGCCCGGACTATATCGACTGGCTGCGCGCCCGCCATGCGGGGAGCCACGCCGGCTATTACGGCGTCATGCTCTGGGTGCTGGTCATGCTGGAGCAGTGGTTACAGGCGCATGGGCATTGATCACCAAAGCTGCCGGCGGCGATCATGCGATGACAGGCGTCGACCTTGAGGCGGTAGGTCGACGGCGCGGCCGGGCGCTGCGCTTGGGTTGCTATTGTGGACATCGGCTTGTTACTGCGATCAAGGCTGGAATACTCCAGGCGTGGGATGTCTGTCTGTCTGTCGGGCGCGCCGGCCTTGGTCATCATTCCGGCCACTGGGCATCGTAGGGTGGACAAGCGCAGCGCGGTCCACCAGCGGCGGCGCGGGATTCGGTGGACTGTGCCAGCGCTTGTCCACCCTAGGGCCGGAACCATGATCAAGGCCTGCGCGCCCTCTTCGATTATTCGCCCCAATACGCATCATCCAGTAGTTGCGCCACACTGAAAGGGCAACTCTGCGGTAGTTCGGACGGGGCTAAGCCGGTCTCCAGCGCGGTATGCTGGCGGGCGTTCGGGTAGCGTTCCGTGACCATCTCCGGCAGCTGTGGCCGCAGGCTCGGGCTCTCGTGGAGCCGGCGGCTGATCGCGTCCCTCGCGTTGGTGATGGAAAGCTGCCAACTGCTTCCGCGTCGCTCGGGTTGGTGTTGCCACTTGAGCAGGTGGACGATGAGGACCTTGAGATAGCTCTCGATCGCCCGGCGTTCGCTCCTGCCCATGTCTTCAAGCTCCTCGGCGAGTTGTGCGAGGTCGACCTCAGGCAGTTGTCCCTCGCGCAGCAGCGCCGCGCTTTCCAGCAACCAAGCGTGGTAATCGCGATCGTAGGCAACCGGTTCAGCGAGTGTGGTCGGCATGGGCTCTATCCTCCAAGGCAACGGACGCGACCGGCTCAGGTTACACCCGCGGCGGGTCCTTGCGAAGCCTTGGACGCGGCCCGCACTTGGGGTTAGCCTGGACCCTGACCCCGGCGCAACGGCCACCGGCCACGGCGGCTCACCCTGGAAAGAGCAGTCAGCCGTCAGCGATCAGCCGTCAGCCATAAGTGCATCAGCATCTTACGAGCCGTCTTGGAGCCGCAGGCGCCCACCCGACAGGTGATGCACCGGGTGGTCAGAAACGCTTGAAATGCAAAGCCAAATGCTGAAAGCTGATCGCTGACTGCTCTTTTTAGGCTCACCCGGGTCCCCGCCCCGGGGCGCCACCATCAGGAGATAGCCATGTCCTGCCAACGCATCCAACTCTGCGCGGACGGCCCGGATTTCAGTCGCTTCGTCATGGGCTATTGGCGCCTGGTGGAGTGGGGGTGGTCGAGCGGACAACTCATCGCGTTCATCGAGCAAGGGCTGGACCTGGGCATCACCACGGTGGACCATGCGGACATCTATGGCGATTACCAGGTGGAGGCGCGCTTCGGGGAGGCGCTGGCCCAGGCGCCCGGGCTGCGTGAGCGTCTCCAGATCGTCACCAAGTGCGGGATCGGGCTCGTCTCGGCGCAACGCCCGGGCCACCGCATCAAGCATTACGATACCAGCCGCGACCATATCCTGGCCGCGGTGGATCGCAGCCTCGCCAACCTGCGGACCGGGTTCATCGACCTGCTGCTCATCCACCGCCCGGACCCGCTGCTCGACGCGCACCAGGTGGCGGCGGCCTTCCTGGCCCTGCGCGCGGCAGGCAAGGTGCGCCACTTCGGGGTGTCCAACTTCAAACCGCACCAGTTCGAGCTGTTGCAGGACCGGCTGCCCTTTGCCCTGGTCACCAATCAACTGGAGATCTCGCCCTACAACCTGCCGGTGTTCTCCGACGGTGACCTGGACCTCTGCCAGCGGCGGCGTATCCACCCCATGGCTTGGAGTTGTCTGGGCGGCGGGCGGCTGTTCGGCGGGGACGACGAGATCAGCCGCCGGCTGCGGCGGGTCCTGGGGGAGGAGGCCGCCGCAGTCGGGGGGTGCAGCCTGGAGCAAATGGTCTATGCCTGGATCATGGCCCATCCGAGCAAGCCCCTGCCACTGATCGGCAGCGGCCGAATCGAGCGCGTGCGCCATGCGCTCGCGGCCGAGCAGATCGTCCTGGATCGCCAGGCGTGGTTCCGCATCCTGCAGGCGGCGGCGGGGGCGGAGGTACCCTGAGTAAGGAGTCGGGGCGTCCCGCCCCGAGCGCGCGAAGGCGCTAGCCTCAAGCACCGGCCCGGAGAAGTGCAATTCCGGCTCGGCGGCGATCCACCAGCCGCCCGGCCCGCCCCGGCCCTTCTGGAACGGACTCACGAGTCAACGGTTCGCGTTGTCCGATAATTGGCTGCCTGCTCTGCCCCCAGGTTCCCGCCTACTGAATGCACGGAGCAGGGTTGGGGTCGCCATGAGGCAATCTCCGGGAGGGCCGGGCGGGCCGCCGGGGCCTTGATCACAACCCCGACCCATCAGCCAACGGCGAGGTCTATGGTCCGCACAGCGGACCCTACGGCCCCGCGGTCGTAGGGTCCGCTGTGCGGACCAGCGACCTTCCGTCCAGCAGGGTGGCCGGAGTTATGATCAAGGCCGGCTGGCGGTGTTCCGGCGCTAGATTGGGGGCATGCAACAATGCGAGACCTGTCCCCGCTCTCCTGGGAATTAAGTAAACTGTCCCCGGAACGCAACGCGATGGCCCCGCTCGGTTCTTAATCGCTGGTTAGGCTATGTTTTATCTCGCGTTTATCGAAAAAAGGGTACTGACCCCTTTTCCCGCTTTTCCCGAATCCCTTGTAGATTGACTCCAGCACGCCCGCGTCGAGACAACAGCTAGCCGCGTAGTCGCCATACGAGCTTGGACCCGCAGCACTTGCCGACGAAGATGTCGCACCGCGGTTATACTCCGTCGCCACAATCGCCATTGCCCTCCGATCTTTGCAAAAGGCCGCGCGGTCCAACCCCGGAAACCGGTTGGCCCGATTCTTCAAGAATGCGAGCAGATCTGCCACACCCTGGACATGACTCTTCGGCCAACGGATTACCCGCCATAGCGCCCATATCTGGTCGGTGCTCAGCTTCATGAATTCCGCCTTGATCTTCTCAACGGTGGGCGTGTTGTCGCTCGGGTCATGCTCAATCAGCGGAATCATGCGCTTGGCCATCAGCTCGACGATGGCTTTGTGTTCATTGCCCTTCGCCCAGAACGATTCATAGGGACCAGCCGCGAGCGCGAAGTCAAGCGCGAGGCAGCTATCGGTAGGCTTCCCCTTGTTCTTGAGGGTGCAATGGACCTTGAGGTTCTTGCCCGCCTTTTGGACGAGATAGGTGAAACGCTCTTTATCGGTCTCGATCGTCGTCGTTCCGGCGCGGCTGACCACTTGCCACTCCCAGGAGAACTTCGGGTCCGCCTCCCACAGTTCTGCACCATGCTGCAGCAACTCGATTGCCACCTCCGAGCCGAAACGCAAGTGGAGTCCCCCAAGCGTGTCGCTGGCTGTCCCATATAGTGCCCCTCAGTTAACGGCTAAGCGATTATCCGGCGTCCGCGCCGCAGTGATTGTGATCCCGGTTCTCTGGTCAGCGGGTACGACGGATAAACGTGTGTTCGATTAATCCGATCCCGGCACGGAGCCGAGGGCGGGGGTAACCCGTGGGGGCGGTGCACACCCTGGAGAAACGGACTGTATCGGCGCGCCCCGGGGTAGCCGCCGACCACGGGGGTTGCGCGGTGGTGCGGGCATCCATCAGGGAGTCAAAAAAATGTGGCATCCGAGCGGTTTCGTCGGGCTTGAGATCAAGGCGTTGCAACGAAACCTACGGGAAAGCTTCTTATCTTTGCAAGCGAAATCGCAGGCCGAATACGGCCTGCCCGCAGGGACGGGCGACGACGGTGCTTGGAGGGGCGCGCTAATCCGGGTCCTCCGCCGCGGTCGGCGCCGCTGGCGCGCCGGCGCTGTGCCGCGTCTTCGCCGGGGTGCAGAGGGCTGTGCGGGTCCATGGACGTATCCCAGGGTTGCGGAGGGGTGAGGTTCGCGAGAGCCACTCCCGCGGCCGATCTTCACCGGCTGACCCGGCGACTGAATCACCTGCAAGAGTGTAGCTAATGGCCATGAGCGGTTGTCCCTCACCCCTGGAACATGGAAGCCCCGGGTGGGAGCGGCTTTACCGTGAAAGTCAGGTCGGGCTCATCCGTGGTGGCCAGGTCGCGCCGCGATGCAGCCTCGTAGGGGCGGGTTTCAAACCCGCCCCTACGGCGGCGCTTTCAGGTGCCGAGGTGTCCAAAACAGTAAACGGCCGTTCGCCGCGACCCAAGGCCGCGGTGCCCCGCCATGCGCGGACAACCCGCGAGGCCTCGTCGCGGCTAAAGCCGCTCCCACCGCGTCGCTGCGCGACTTTCACGGTAACGCGGGGGACCGGCGATGCCCGGCAGTCGTCTGAGTGGGCCGCGCGCCTTGAGGCAGTTTCCTGGGTATCGGCGGGAATCTGCGCGCTGGTCCGGGGGCGCCCGGCAGCGGCCGCCCGGATCGCCCCCGATTCCGTAATTGCGAAGGCATGTAAAGTGTTTCAGGAGGTTTACACTATGCCCGCGACCCTTAAGAAGACGAAATCCCTACACCTTGATCGACGCGCACGAAACCGAACCTGAGATCGCCGACGACACCCCAACTGCGGCGGACCAGAAGCCCCACTACATCGCCGGCATGGGTGCCTCGGCCGGCGGTCTGGAGGCCCTGACCCTGTTGGTCGGGACCCTGCCGGCGGGGCTCAACTGTACCTTCGCCATCGTCCAGCACCTCTCGCCCCACTACCGCAGCATGATGGTGGAGCTGATCGGGCGCGAGACTAGTATGCAGGTCAAGGCGGTGGAGGACGGGGAGGTGCCGCGACCGGGGGTGATCTACATCGCCCCGCCCAAGTGGAACCTGCTGCTGCGCAACGGGGTCTTCGCGCTGGTGGAGCCGCGTCCGGACGTGGCCCCCAAGCCCTCGGTGAACCTGTTCCTGAAGTCGCTCGCCGATGAGAAGGGCGAGTACGCCATCGGCGTGGTCCTCTCCGGGACCGGCAGCGACGGGGCGGTGGGCATCCGCGCCATCAAGGCCAACGGCGGTATCACCTTCGCCCAGGCCCCGGACACCGCCAAGTATTCGTCCATGCCGCAGGCGGCGATCAACACCGTCGCGGTCGACTATGTGCTGCCGCCCCAGGCATTGCGCACGAGATCGCGCAGTTCGTCCAGCACGCGCCGCCCTCCCACCTGGCGATGCCGGACCTCACCGACAACCAGCGCTTCGGGCGCCTGCTGCTGGAGGTCAGGCGCTTCACCAAGATCGACTTCAGCGGCTACAAGGAGTCCACCCTGTGGCGGCGGGTGCGCCGGCGCATGGCTACCAACCGGGTGGACACGCTGGAGGAGTACCTGGACCTTGCAGTGGCGCGCCCGGAGGAGCTGGAGAGCCTGGCCAAGGACATCCTGATCTCGGTGACCTCCTTCTTCCGCGATTCGGAGGCCTTTGCGCGGCTGGAGGGCTACCTCAAGGCGATCCTGGAGGAGAAGCCGCGGGGCTCCGAGTTGCGCGTCTGGGTGCCGGGCTGCGCCACCGGCGAGGAGGCCTACACGATCGCCATCATCCTGGCGGAGTTGCTGGGTGAGGGGCTGCGGCACCTGAACATCCAGATCTTCGCCACCGACATTGATGTGGACGCGCTCAACATGGCACGGCGTGCCACCTTCCCGGCGGCGGCCCTGGGTGAGCTCTCGGCGGAACTGGTGGCGCGCTATTTCATGCCGATCGGCGATCAGTACGAGATCGTCAAGGAGGTGCGGGACCTCGTGGTCTTCGCCCGCCAGGACCTGGTGCTGGACCCGCCCTTCCTGCGCCTGGATCTCATCTCGTGTCGCAACCTGCTGATCTATTTTTCCTCCGAGTTGCAGGCCAAGGTCTTGTCGGTGATGAACTATGCGCTCGCCGACCATGGGCTCTTGTTCCTCGGGCGCTCCGAGAATATCTCCCAGCAGGAGACCCTGTTCGAGCCGGTGGACCCCAAGGCGCGGCTCTTCCGCCCGCGCGGGCGCGGGGCGCGCAATCATGTGGCGCGTGCCCTGCATACCCGGCTAGGGGCGATCAGCGGCAAGCAGTTGGTGGAACCGCGGGTCACCGTCAACGCCATCTTCACCCAGCTCGCCTTCGAGTCCTATCTGCCGCCCTCGGTCCTGCTGGACGCGCGGCTCTATGTCATCCACACCTTCGGGGATCTGAAGGCCTACATCGCGCTCCCGGAGGGCGCCCCGCAACTGGAGTTCCCCAACATGCTCGGCAAGGAGTTGCGCATGGAACTGCTGACGCTGGTGCACTATTCGCGCACCAAGCGCAAGCCGAGCAAGGGCCGCCAGCGCCGCGTTGCCCCGGGCAAGGCCGGGCTCGTGCGGCTCGCGGTCTTTCCCCACCGGCCCCACGAGCCGGACGAGATGTTCCTGGTCAGCTTCGAGCCGGGCGAGGCGCCGCGCCGCGCCGGGTCCCGCGGCACCGTCGCCGCGGCCACGAGCGACCGGGTGCTGGAAGATGAGTTGGTCGCCACCCGCGAGCACCTGCAGACGGTGATCGAGGAGCTGGAGACCAGCAACGAGGAGATGCAAGCCTTGAACGAGGAGGTCCAGGCCGCCAACGAGGAACTCCAGGCGAGCAACGAGGAGCTCGAGGCGTCCAATGAGGAACTCCAGGCCAGCAACGAGGAACTGGTAACGGTCAACGAGGAACTGCTGGTCAAGTCCGCGGAGCTCTCGGTCCTGAACTCGGACTTCGAGAGCGTGCAGAACAGCGTGGACTTCCCGCTCCTGGTGCTCGACACGCAGCTCCAGGTCACCCGCTTCAACAGCGCCGCCCAGCGGGTGCTGGGCCTGACCCCGGCGAGCCGCGGCCGGCCCTTTGGCAATCTGCGCCTGGCCGGCGCCTTCGCCGGCCTCCCGGTCGCGGCCGAACAGGTCCTGCACGACGGCGAGCCCCTGAGCCGCCCGATCACTGAGGGGGCCACCGACTACCGGCTGCACATCGTTACCTACACCGACCACCTGGGCGCCCCGCGCGGGGTGGTGCTGGGGATGGCGGACCAGAGCGAGACCGCGCGTGCCGAGCGCCAGGCGCGCGAGCTGCAGGGGCGCCTCCTGGAGGTGATGGACAACGCCACCTCGCTGTTCGCGGTCAAGGACGCGGCCGGCCGCTATGAGTTCGCCAACACGCGCTTCCTAAGCTTCTTCGGGCTGACGCTGGACGCGGTGCGTGGGCGCACCGACTACCAGTTGTTCGACAACGCCCTGTCGGATCGACTGCGCGAGGGCGATTTCGAAGTACTGCGCCGCCGTGCCCCGGTGGACCGGGACGAGACCGTCACCCGCGGGGAGCGCGTCTCTTACCTGCGCGTGACCCGCTTCCCGCTGATGGACGCCGACGGCAATGTGAGCGCGGTCTGCACCCAGGCGGCGGATATCAGCGAACAGCGCGCAGCGCAAGAGGCCCTGCGGCTCGCCGCCAATGTCTTCGACTTCGCCGGTGAGGGCATCTGTGTCACCGACGCCCGGGGCCTCCTGGTCTCGGTCAACGACTCCTTTACCCGCATCACGGGCTATACGCGCGACGAGGTGATGGGCGGGGAGTGCTCGATGCTCAAGTCCGGCCGTCACCCTCCCGACTTCTATCAGGCCATGTGGTCGGAGCTGACGGAGCGCGGCAAGTGGCAGGGGGAGATCTGGAACCGGCGCAAGGACGGCACCCTGATCCCGGAGTGGCTGACCATCAGCGCGGTGCGCGACGATCAGGGGGCGGTGAGCAACTATGTCGGCATCTTCAGCGACATCAGCGCCATCAAGGCGTCCCACGAGCGCATCGAACACCTGGCGACCCACGATGAGCTGACCGGCCTGCCCAACCGCAACCTGTTCAACGACCGCGTGAAACACGCCATTGCCCGCGCCGCCCACCGGGGCGAACTGCTGTTCGTGCTCTTTGTGGACCTGGACAACTTTAAGGTCATCAACGACAACCTGGGCCACGCCGCGGGCGATGACCTGCTGCGCGAGGCGGCGGTGCGCATCGGCGAGTGCCTGCGCCCCGAGGATACGGTGGCCCGCCTGGGGGGCGATGAATTCATCCTCTTGATCGAGGGCGCGGACCCCGAGCTGATCTCCGCCCTGGGCAAGCGCATCCTCGACTTCCTGTCCGCGTCCTACCGGGTCCAGGGGCGCGACGTCTTCGTCACCGCGAGTGTCGGCATCAGCAGCTTCCCGGACGACGGTCAGGACAGTGAGACCCTGCTCAAGAACGCCGATACCGCCATGTACAAGGCCAAGGAGCGGGGCAAGAACCAATTCCAGTTCTTTTCGGTGGAGATGAAGCTGCACGGCGAGCAGCGCATGGCGATCGAGACCGGCATCCGCCTCGCCCTCCAGGAGGACCAGTTCAGCCTGCTGTTCCAGCCCGAGGTGGAACTGGCGAGTGGTCGCATCCTCAGTGCCGAGGCCCTCATCCGCTGGACCTCCGGGCCCTTGGGCGAGGTCTCGCCGGCCCGCTTCATCCCGGTGGCGGAGCAGAGCGGACTCATCGTCAAGGTCACCGACTGGGTGGTCCGGCGCGTCTGCGAGAGCCTGCGCGGCTGGCTGGATGCGGGGCGCCTCCCGGTGCCGGTCTTCGTCAACATCTCACCCCTGCACTTTCGCACCGCGGACCTGGTCGCCTCCCTCACCGCTGCGGCCGCGCGCTGCGGGGTCAGCCCGCACCTGATCGGGATCGAGATCACCGAGGGCGCCCTCATGGACGGCAGCGAGGGCACCATTGCCGTGCTCCACGCCCTGCGCGCCCTGGGGGTGCGGGTCTACGTCGATGATTTCGGCACCGGCTATTCGTCCTTGACCTATCTCAAGCGCTACCCAATCGACGGTCTGAAGATCGACCGCAGCTTCGTCGATGGGATCGCCGACGACCCCGACGATCAGGCGATCGCCACCGCGGTCATCGGTGTGGCCCGCGCCCTGGCGGTCGACGTGGTGGCCGAGGGGGTGGAGACCGAAGAGCAACGTGCCGAATTGATCGCGCGCGGCTGCACCCTGGCGCAGGGGTACCTGATGTATCGGCCGATGGCGGCGGCGGCCTTTGGCGTTCTGTTGGAACCGGTGGAAAAGCCGGAAACTGAGTAACGAGTCGGAAATAGGTAATCCTGGAAAGAGCAGTCAGCCGTCAGCGATCAGCCGTCAGCCATAAGTGCATCAGCATCTTACGAGCCGTCTTGGAGCCGCAGGCGCCCACCCGACAGGTGATGCACCGGGTGGTCAGAAACTCTGGAAATGCAAAGCCAAATACTGAAAGCTGATCGCTGACTGCTCTTTTTAGGGTAATACAACGACGCGACAAGACGCGGAGGCAGGCCCAGATGACAGACCCGATCGACGTGAACCCGCTGCGCACCTGCGAACAGGAGCGCCTCGACCGAATCGGCGCCATCCAGCCGTGCGGGGTGCTCTTGGGCGGCGACCTGGGTGACGACCAGATCTGCTTTGCGAGCGCGGATGCCGCCGCCTGGCTGGGGCTGGGCTCCGGGCTGGTGCTGGGCCGGCACCTGAGTGAGGTGGTGGCGCTCACCCTGGCCGACTTCCCTCCGGCCCCTGGTAGTCGGCTGGTGATCCCCGGGCTAGTCGAATCGCCGCGGGGGTGGCTGGACGCGGTGCTGTGCCACACCGGCGACGGCTGGTTGGCGGAACTGGAGCCGCCGGGCGCCGACGACCCCTCCATCCAGGTCGCCAACCCCCTGCTGCGCCAATTGTTTCGGGCGCCGGCGGCAGAATCTGAGTGGTCCGCCTATGCCGCCGCCGTGGCCGACGCGGTGCGCCGCACCACCGGCTATGACCGGGTGATGGTCTACCGCTTCCTGCCGGACGCCTGCGGGGAGGTGATCGCCGAGTCCACGGTGGACGAGGCGCCGCGCTATCTGGGTCTGCGCTTCCCGGCCGCCGATATCCCACGCATCGCCCGCGACCTGTATCGACAGAACAGCCACCGCCAGATCCCCGACATCGCGGCGACGCCGGTGCCGATCGAGGTCCTGCCGGGGGCCGACCCGGATCTCAGCCGCTCAGACCTGCGCGCCGTCTCCCCGGTGCATCTGCGCTACCTGGCGAACATGCAGGTCGCCGCCTCGCTGTCGTTCTCGATCCTGGTGGGCGGCAACCTGTGGGGACTGGTCGCCTGCCACCATCGGCGTCCGCGCTTCCTGTCCGTGACGGTGCGTGAACAGTGCGTGGAGTTGACCCAGGCCTACGCCTTGGGGATCAGCTCCTTTCTGGCCCACCAACGCCTGCGGCGGGTGCGCGACCTGGATGCGAGCCTGGAGACCCTGGTGGAGTTGGTGCTGGACGTGCAAGAGGGGCGCCACCCCGCGGCCACCCTGGAACGTGAGCTCCTGGACCTGTTTCAGGCTGGCGGGGCGGCCCTGGTGGATGCCCAGGGGATCGCCCCCTTTGGTCAGGTGCCCACCGCGGCCGAGATCCAGGCCATCGATCACTGGTTTCGCGCGCAGGGCGGCGAGGAGGTGTTCGCCACCGATCGGCTGGCGGCCGAGTCCGGCCTGCCCCTGGACCTGGAGCGTGCCGCCGGGGTCCTGGTGGTCCGGGCGCGCGCCCGCGCGGCGGGCGGCCCGGACCGGCGCTGCTATTGGTTTCGTCCGGAGCAGGCGCGCACCGTGCGGTGGGCCGGCGACCCCTACAAGGGCGCCGGTGCGGACCCGGCGAGCGCCGTGCTCAACCCGCGCCGCTCCTTCGACCTGTGGGTGGAGACCACCCGCGGCCTCAGCGCCCCCTGGGACGACCTGGATCTCATGGCCGCCCGCAAGCTGCGCCTGCTGCTCTTGCGCAGCGGGATGTCGGCGAGGGCCTGGTTCTAGGGCCGGCGACGAGCACTCCACGGCAGATGAGCGAGCCAGGATCGACACCGGGGGCCGTGCCGGGCGAGTGCGCGGCGGTGGGGTCGGTCGCGCCGGCCCCGCTGCCGGTCGCGGCGACCGGCGGATCGCACCGGTCGTTGCGGGGGTTCCTGGGGCTGCTTCGCTACCTGGCGCCGCGGGTGCCGGCGGCCCTGGCGCTGGGCAGTGCCCTGCTCGTCGGGGCCCTGCGCTGGGTCGATCCCCCCGTCTCCTCCTTCATGGTGCGTCAGGCACTGGTCGCCTGGCGGATCGAGCGGGCGCCGCCCTATTTCTACCACACCTGGGTTCCCTGGGAGCGCATCCCGCCGGCCCTGCCCCTGGCCGTGATCGCCGCTGAAGACCAGCGCTTCGCCGCGCACCATGGGTTCGATCCGGTCGAACTGCGCCAGGCCCTGGCCGTCTGGCGCCATGGCGGGGGGTTACGCGGGGCCAGCACCATCAGCCAGCAGACCGCGAAGAACCTGTTTCTGTGGCCGGGGCGCAGTTGGGTGCGCAAGGGGCTGGAGGCCTGGTTCACGGCCCTGATCGAGGTCCTGTGGTCCAAGCAGCGCATCCTGGAGGTCTATCTCAACATCGTGCAGTTCAGCCCCAGCACCTACGGGGTCGGCGCGGCCAGCGAGCGCTATTTTCAGCGGCCGGTGGAGGCGATCACGCTGCGCGAGGCGGCACTGCTCGCCGCCGTCCTGCCGTCGCCCGGTGCCTACCGGCTGGACCGCCCCTCGGCCCGGCTGCAACGGCGGGCGGACTGGATTGCCGATCAGACCCAGCGGGTGGGCGGGCGGCGCTACCTGGACCGCCTGTGAGTCTGGTCGGCGGACGCGGTGCGAACCGGCGAGGCAAAACGCGATAAAATCACACCAAATTGCGTTGTGCCGGGCCCACATCGGGCCCGGCATCGCGCGTCGAGCCAGATTCAGTCGGTTTTTCAGGAGAGTTCAGTGTCCGAAGAGCAAGAGGCCGTACCCGCGATCCAACAGGCGTTGCTGCGCGCGCCCCCGGCCGAGGCGCAGGTGCTGATGGACTGGGTGCGGGGGCTGAGCGCGATTCGTAACGGCGAGCTGCGCGGGCGCCGCAAGGTGGCCGCGCAGTTGGCGCTGCTGCGCGAGAGCAAGGCGGGGTGGCCACTGGTCAAGGTCATGGCCAGGGCCTTGAAGATCGGCGCCTGGGACGCGCGTTCCTGGAAGCTGCGCCTGGGCCTGGGGGCCATCCTGGGCACCTTTGTGGCGATCGGCAATGCAGGGGCCGGCATCGTCCCCCTGGGGGGCGGCATCGGGCTACCGCTGTGGGTGCTGATGGGCGCCGGCGGCGTCCTGATCGGCCTGATTGCGGATCAGGTCCGCAAGCGGACCACGTAGGGGCGGGTTTCAAACCCGCCCCTACGGCGGCCCTCTCATGTGCCGGGGTGTCCAAGACAGTAAATGGCCGTTACCGGGTGCGCACGGCGCACCCTACGGGTGTTGGTTCAGCCCCGCCTCCGCCCCGCGGCCTGCGCCAGTTCCCGCAGCATGGGTTCGGTGTCGGCCCAGCTCACGCAGGCATCGGTCACGCTCTGTCCGTAGACCAGTCCGGTGGCTGCATCCAGGTTCTGCCGTCCGCCCACCAGGTGGCTTTCGATCATCGCGCCGATGATGCGCCGGTCGCCGCGGGCGATCTGGCCGGCGACGTCCTGGCACACCTGGATCTGCTTTTCCGGCTTCTTGCGGCTGTTGGCGTGGCTGAAGTCGATCATGATCTTGGGTGTCAGGCCCGCCTCGATGATTTGTTCCGCGGCGATGTTGACGCTCTCGGTGTCATAATTTGGCCGATGCCCGCCGCGCAGGATGATGTGGGTGTCGGCGTTGCCGGCAGTGGAGAAGATGGCCGATTGCCCTTCTTTGGTGACCGACATGAAGACGTGGGGTCGGGCCGCCGAATGGATGGCGTCGATGGCGACCTTCACATCGCCGTCGGTGCCGTTCTTGAAGCCGACCGGGCAGGACAGGCCGGAGGCGAGCTCGCGGTGGCCCTGGCTCTCGGTGGTGCGGGCGCCGATGGCCCCCCAACTCACCAGGTCCGAGATGTATTGGGGGCTGATGAGGTCCAGATATTCGGTCCCCGCCGGCATGTCCATTTCGGCAAGGTCCAGCAGCAGCTTGCGGGCCAGGGACAGGCCCTTGTTGATCTCGAAGCTCTCGTCTAAGTCCGGGTCGTTGATCAGGCCCTTCCAGCCGACGGTGGTGCGCGGCTTCTCGAAATAGACCCGCATCACCACCAGCAGTTCGGCACTGCAGGCCCGGCGTACCGGCAGGAGGCGCTCGGCGTATTCCATGGCCGCCCGGGTGTCGTGGACCGAGCAGGGGCCTACCACCACCAGCAGCCGGTCGTCCTCCCCGTGGAGGATGCGCTGGATCGCCCGCCGGGCCTCGAAGACCGTGTCGGCGGCGCGTTCGGAGAGGGGGTAGCGTTCTTGGAGCGTCCGGGGCGGCAGCACCTCGGTAATGGTGCGAATGCGCAGGTCGTCGGTCTGATGTGGCATGGCGGGGCGCGGCGGGTCCGAAGCGAAGGGCAATAATTGTAGTCTAAAACCTGGTCCAAAACCTGCCCTCGCTGACCGCCGCGGTCGGTCTTTTCCCGTTTGGTTGCCCTGGATCAAGACCGTCCCGGGCCAAATCGATCTGGATCAGGACCCGGCCGGTCGCCTTGACGCCGATCAAGTCCAAGGCCGCATCGGCACCGGCGACCCGAGGTCCGCGGCCTGCCCGCTGCCCCCTCCGCGCCGACTCCCGCACCCGTGCCAGGGTCGGGAATGGGGTGACGCGGCGGGCGCGAGGGCGTAGATTTCAGCCTGGACGGCCGCGGGCCAGACCCCGGTGCCGCCAGATTGGGCCGTCGGCCGGGAGTTGAACACCCTGGCTGCGGACGTTCACAATAACCGGTCAACAGGCGCTTGGAGCAGCCCCCGCCGCCGCGCGCCGCCCCTGCACCCTATGGTTAGCGAGACCCTGCCCCATTTTCACCGCGACCCAATCCACGCCCCCCATCGCCGGGCGCGGCGCCGCCCACGAGAGACTCCCCGATGTCTAAGCTTCTGACCTGGCGAACTGAATGGTCCCTGGGCATCGGTGCCCTCGATGCGGATCACCGTGCCCTGGTCGAGGCCCTGATCGACATCAGTCTGCGCTACTGTCCGCAGGCGGCGGCTCCGGTGGCCTTCCCCCGGGGGGTGCCGGCTCCGGGCCGCGACGCGGGTGCCGGCCGGTCGGGTCTGGCTGAGGCCCTCGCCGCCTTTGGCGACAAGGTTCGCGCCCACTGCCGCCGCGAGGAGGCTTTCATGCGCGCCATCGACTACGCGCGGCGGGGCGAACACGAGGCGCTGCACATCGCCCTCATGGCCAAGTTCGATGCCATGGTGGCCGACTGCCGGGCGCGGGGGGTTGCGGTCTTCGATGACATCGGTCAGGACTGGGTGCGCGATTGGCTGCTCGGCCATATCGTCGGTTGCGACCGGGAGTTCGCCCAGGTCTACTTCGCGCTAGTCGGTCTGGACGGCGCTCAGGCGCGACCCGGGGAAGCAGGGTCCGCGCCAATGACCGCGGGTGAGCGCAAGTAGGTAGAGTGCTCGGTGGTCAGCATCGTAGGGTGGACAAGCGCAGTCCACCACCCGCGAGACGTCGAACGGCTCCCGTCCGAATCGCATCACTTCGTCGATTACGACAACGACAACGACCACGACACGAATCAGCGTACTTCCGGGAAGGCGGCCCGGGCGAGCGCGATCGGGATCGCCATCCCGAAGCCCTGGTAGTTGGCGTCGCCGCCCTTGGTCAGCTTGGCGAAATTGACGGCGATGACCTCGCCTGCCTCATTTACCAGCGGGCCGCCGCTGTTGCCGGGTAACAACTGGACATCGGTCATGATCCGGTCCGCAGCGAGCCGTGTGACCCGGCCGGCGGTCACGCTGTCAGCGACCCCGAGCGGGTTGCCGATGGCATACACGGGGTCCCCCTGGCCGGGGACCTGGCCCCCGCTGGCGCGCAGCGCCGGGGTGTGGTAACCGTCGAGCTTGAGCAGAGCCAGGTCGAGGTCGTCGCTGGTACGGACCAGGCGGGCCGTGAGGCGTTCGCCGTTCTTGAGCACGATCGTGAAGCTCTGCTGGAGGATGGCGTGGCCGGTCTGGACGTTGCGCTCCAGCCGGGCGCTGTCCAGGCGCTGCCGTTCCTGGGACACCTGGCCGGCCAGTTCGTTGACGGCTGCGGCATAATAGTCGTGCTGGCTCTGGAGGTGGCGGGCGGCCGGGTTGGTCTCCTGCCCCCTTGACTTGAACCCGGCCAGGTCCGCGGCGGTGCGCGCCGCGAGTGTGCGCCGCCGCGCGAGTTCCGCCTCCTGGGCCTTCAGTCGCCCTTCCACCTGCCGGAACTGCGCCTCATCCTCGCCCCGGTCCGCCGGCAGGGGGCGCACCACATGGCGGTTGGTGAGTAGGTAGCCATCCTCGCTGATGAAAAACCCGGCGCCCCGGCCGAGGACGGCCTCGATCGCGACGGTGGCTAGGGTGGCCTGCTGGACCGGGGTGCGGGCGCTGAAGCCCTGGGCCAGTTGGGCGGCCAGGTCCCGGGTCGGTGCGGCTGGGCTGGGGGCGGCGGTGGGCGCCGCCGTGCCGGAGGGCGGCCGGTCGGTGAAGTGCCAGCGGCCGTCGGCGTCCTGGAACCTGAAGACCTCCGCCGGGGCCGGGAGCCCGATCAGCAAGAGTCCCAGCCAGAGTCCCAGCCCCAGCCCCAGCCTCAGCCATGGTGCGCTCAGGCCGACGCGGCCCGTCCGCTGCGGGATCGGTCGCTGATGGGGCATGGTTGGCTGTCCCTCCGGCTGCTCAGTGGCTTACGGCGCCTGGAACCCGGTCGCCCAAATCCCGGCCAGATTCAGGGCGAGACCGGGCAGGATGACCTCGTTGGTCAGGCTGTCCGGACGGTCCAGGCGCTGCCCGGGGCCCCGCTCTGGATAGCTGTAGACCTGCCGCAGTGTCGGCAGGATCAGCCAACCGAGCCGCACCCCATTCGACTGATACTCCCGCATCTTGGCGGTCAATCCGGCGAGTTCGTCGGTCGGTGAGGCCAGTTCGATCACGAAGTCCGGGGCCAGCGGCAAGAATTGCTGCTGCTCTTGGTCGCTGAGGCGCGTCAGCCGTTCTCGCAGTACCCAGGAGCAATCCGGTGAGCGGACGGCGCCGTTGGGCAGGATGAATCCGGTGGACGAGTCGAATGCCACGCCCCGACCATCCTGCCTGGCCCAGAGGCCCACATCGACGATCAGATCGCAGTTTCTCTTTCCGGTTACTCCCCCGGTCGGCGGCATGATCTGGAGATCCCCCGTGGCGGTGCGTTCGATGCGGCAGTCGCGGTTCGCCTGACAGATGGCGAAAAAGAGGTCGTCATCCAGGCGGACTCTGGGCGGGACCTGCAGGTCCACCCGCGGTCGGTCCAGGGTAAAGCCCATGGCGTGGGGCCCTCGCGGCGGTGCGCCGGGTCGGCGGGGTAGCCTGAGTCTAGCATGGGTGCGGGGCGCCCCGGGTGCCCGAGCGGCATCGGCCGCGGTGCTCGTTGGGGCGTGCGGGCCGCCCGATCGGGTATCCTGCCCACTGACCGCCGTGGGGGCCATCCGCCAATGACCGAACCGCTATCGAAACACGAGCTTCAGAACGACCTCAAGCACGACCTGGGCCGCCTGGTGGATCAACTGATCCTGGAACAGGGCCGCCTGGACCCGCTCGAACTGCTGATGGCCTGCGACTACCTGGCCTATGCGGACTATGAGTCCTGGCGGCTCGGCCGGGTGCCCGATCTGGAGGGGGTGCTGCGCGTCCCGGCCGAGCAGGCGGCGCAGATTTTGGACCAGGCGGGCCGCTATGCGGCGGCCCAGCGCCTGGCGCCGCAGCCGCTGGAGCACCGCGGCTGGGGGGCGGCGGAGCCGTCGCTCGCGATCGGCCCCGCGCGTGCCCCCCATCCGGGGTTGGCGCACGGCTGCGCCGCGGCCTTCGTGCCCCGTGTGGACCGGCTGCAACTGGATCTCTTCCACGACAGCCAGGACCTGATCCTGGAGGAGGCGGTCCGGGAGGCCCTCACCGGACGGCGCATCGACGCCGCCCACGCTGCCCTCACCCGGCTCATGGCCCTCGACCCCCGCCACCCCCGGGTGCGCCGCTACCTGCACCTCATGCAGGCGGTGGAGGACCTGCCCGACCTGACCCCTGCCGCGCGGCTGGACGCGCTCCAGACCATGGAGCCGCAGGCCCGCGACCTGCTCGGCCATCGTGCCCGAGACCTCCTGGCCCCGCTGTGGGCGGCCCTGGCCGAGGTCCTGGCCGACCGACCCTTCGACCCCGCGGTGCCCCGGCTGCACGCTGGCCATGCCTGGGCGCGCGCTGGTCGCCACGCGGCGGCACGCGCGGCGCTCGAAGCGCAGCCCGACTGGCGCGCCCGGCCCGCGCTCGTCCTGGCCCATCTGGCGGCGTGCCGCGCCCTGGTGGACCCGGCGGCCGTGCGCCGCGACTGGGCCCTGCTGTGCTGGGAGCATCCCGCGGACGCGGCGCCGGCGCTGGGCGCCAAGGACCATGCCGACGCCCGGCTGCAGCGGCTCTGGGTGCAATTCAGTGACACGGACCTGGGGCTGGGCACCCCGGACTTCCCCGCCTGGCTCCTGGTCGCGGACCCCGGCACCGCCGCCGCGGTGCCGCCGGACCTGGCCCCGCCCGGCGACCCGGGGGAGGCCTACCGCCTGCTGCACGCACTGGTGAGCGGGGCGGACGACATCCCCCGGCGCAAGGCCCTGGCGGCGGTCCGCCCTGGCTTGTTGAAGGGCTACCACGCGGCGCTGGGGACCCGTGGGGGCACCTGATGGACAGCGCCGCCGCGCCTGCGCCGCACCCCCCGACGCGGTATCATCGCGTCCACCGGGGCTGCAGCGTCTCAGGACGCCTTCCCCCAACCGTTCACACGGGCGCGGCGCCGTCGGGCGTGCGTCTGGCTCCACCAGGAGGGCTTTGTTTTGCATACAGTGTTGGTCACCGGGGGTGCCGGATTCATCGGCGGCAACTTCGTGCATCTGTTGATGGCGCAGACCCCGTGGCGGGTCGTCAATCTGGACCAGTTGACCTATGCGGGCAATCTGGACACCCTGGCCCCCTTGGCCGGTAACCCGCGCCACATCTTTGTCCGGGGCGACATCGGCAACCCCGCCCTGGTCAAGCAACTATTGATCGACTACGCGGTCGACGCGGTGGTGAACTTCGCCGCCGAGAGCCATGTGGACCGCTCTATCGACGGACCGGCGCAGTTCATCGACACCAACGTGATGGGCACCTTCCGCCTGCTGGAGGCGGCCCGCGCCTACTGGCTCGGGCTCGGTGCGGCGGCACGGCGGGACTTTCGCTTTCTGCACGTCTCCACCGACGAGGTCTATGGATCCCTGGGCGACACGGGGCGCTTCACCGAGTCCACGCCCTATGCCCCCAACTCGCCCTATTCGGCCTCCAAGGCGGCCTCTGATCACCTGGTGCGCGCCTGGTTCCACACCTACGGGCTGCCGGTGCTGACCACCAATTGCTCCAACAATTACGGCCCCTACCAGTTCCCCGAGAAGCTGATCCCGCTGATGATCCAGAAGGCGCAACGCGGCGAGCCCCTACCGATCTACGGCGACGGCGGCAATATCCGCGACTGGCTCTATGTCACGGATCACTGCCGTGCCATCGTACGGGTGCTGGAGGCGGGGACGCCCGGTGAGGTCTACAACGTGGGCGGCGACAGCGAGCGTACCAACCTGGCGGTCGTCGATACCCTGTGCGCCCTGCTGGATGAGTTGTTGCCGGACTCGCCCCGCTGCCCCCATGCGGCCCTCAAGACCTATGTCACCGACCGTCCCGGCCATGACCGGCGTTACGCGATCGACGCCGCGAAGCTCAAGCGGGAGCTCGGCTGGGCGCCGCAGGAGACCTTCGAGACCGGGCTGCGCCGCACCGTCCAATGGTATCTGGAGCACCCCCAGTGGTGTGCCCGGGTACTGGATGGAAGCTATCGGGGCGAGCGGTTGGGTACCGGCGCCTGACCATAGAACCGGATCAGAGAACAAGATCAGAGAACAGGTCAGAGACAGGAGCAGAGGCAGTGCAGCGTAAAGGTATTATTCTGGCCGGCGGTTCCGGCACCCGGCTCTATCCGATCACCCGGGCGGTCAGCAAACAACTGCTGCCGATCTATGACAAGCCGATGATCTACTACCCCCTGTCCACCCTGATGCTGGCGGGGATTCGCGACATCCTGATCATCTCCACCCCCCGCGACCTGCCGTTCTTCGCGGCGCTGTTGGGTGATGGGTCGCAGTGGGGTATCCGCCTCGCCTATGCCGAGCAGCCCCAGCCGGGCGGGCTGGCCCAGGCCTTCCTGATCGGGCGCGACTTCATCGCCGGCGATCCCTCCTGCCTGGTCCTGGGGGACAACATCTTTTACGGCCAAGGTCTCGGGGAGCAACTCAAGGAGGTCAGTGCCCGGGAGGACGGGGCCACCGTCTTCGGCTATTGGGTCGCGGACCCGCACCGCTACGGGGTGGCGGAGTTCGACGCCGAGGGTCGGGTCATCGGCCTGGAGGAAAAGCCCCCGCAGCCCAAGTCCAACTGGGCGGTCACCGGGCTCTATTTCTACGACCCCCAGGTCTGCGCCCTGGCGCAGACCCTGGTGCCCTCGCCCCGCGGCGAACTGGAGATCACCGATCTCAACAAGCTCTACCTGGAGCAGGGTCAACTCTACGTGCAGCGGATGGGGCGGGGTACCGCCTGGCTCGACACCGGCACCCACGAGTCCCTGATGGAGGCGGGGGCCTTCATCGAGACCATCGAAAAGCGGCAGGGACTCAAGGTCTGCTGCCCGGAGGAAATCGCCTTCTACAATCGCTGGATCGATGAGGCGCAGTTCCGGGCGATCGCCGAGGACCTGCGCAAGAGCGGCTATGGCGAATATCTGCTCGGGCTGCTGCGGCGTGGGTGGGGCGTATGAACGTCATTGCGACGACGATCCCCGGGGCGCTCATCATCGAGCCCAAGGTCTGGGGTGATGAGCGCGGTTTCTTCCTGGAGACCTACCGCGCCGAGCGTTACGCTGCGCTCGGGATCCCCATGCCGCTGCTCCAGGACAACCTGTCGTTCTCGCGCCGCGGCGTCCTGCGCGGCCTGCATTGCCAGCACCCCTATGCCCAGGGCAAGCTCGTGCAGGTGTTCGCGGGCGAGGTCTACGACGTGGCGGTGGACGTGCGGCGCGGCTCGCCGACCTTCGGCCGCTGGGTAGGGGTCACCCTGTCCGCCGCGAACCGGCGCCAGTTCTGGGTCCCGGCGGGCTGCGCCCACGGCTTCCTGGTGACTAGCGACACTGCCCTGTTCGGCTACAAGTGCTCCGATTACTATCACCCCGAGACCGAGTTCAGCCTGCGCTGGGACGACCCGGCGATCGGTATCGAGTGGCCCCTGGCGGGCCAACCCACACCAGAACTCTCCCAAAAAGACCAAGCGGCCCCACGACTCTCCGACCTCCCGGTCGAGCGGCTGCCAGCGATCGAGGACTACCCATGACCCAGCAAGCTGCGGCTGCCGCGACGACCAGCGGCCAGCGCCCAAGAATCCTGTTGATCGGTGCCAACGGCCAGGTCGGCTGGGAGTTGCGGCGCACCCTGGCGGGTCTGGGTGAGGTGATCGCTGCCTCCATCGAGGGCGGCTACGGCCCCATCATCGACCTGCTGGACCACGGCCTGCTCGCCCAACTGGTGGCCGATGCCCGGCCGGACGCCGTGGTCAACGCCGCCGCCTACACCGCCGTCGATAAGGCCGAGACCGACCGCGACGTCGCCTGGCGGATCAACGCCGATGCGGTGGGCGAACTGGGTCGGCTGCTGGCCGCCCGCGGCACGCCGATCATCCACTATTCCACCGACTTCGTTTTTCCCGGGACCGGCACCCGCCCCTACCTCGAGGATGACGTTGCCTCCCCCCTGAACGTCTACGGGGAGACCAAGCTCGGCGGTGAACTGGCCCTGCTGGACTCCGGCGCCCCCTGCCTGATCTTGCGCACCAGTTGGGTCTACGGGGCGCGCGGGGCCAACTTCCTGCTGACCATGCTGCGCCTGCTGCGCGAGAAGGACGAACTGCGCATCGTTGATGACCAGGTCGGCTCCCCCACGTGGAGCCGGATGCTCGCCGAGATGACCGCGCTGGTCCTCTACCGGGTGCTGCGCGGCGACCTGGATCTTAAGGATGTCGGCGGTCTCTATCATTTGACCGGCTCCGGCGAGGTGAGCTGGTTCGGCTTCGCCAAGGCAATTCTGGAGCGCGCCCAACTCGACTGCCGGCTCATCCCCATCACCTCCGCCGACTACCCGGCCCCGGCCCGGCGGCCCGCCTACTCAGTGCTCGACAACCGCAAGTTCCAGGAGACCTTTGGGCTCTGCATGCCGGACTGGCGCGAGTCGCTGGATCAGTGTTTGGAACTGATCCCCTGCTAAGGGTCTGGACAGTTCGACCCCTTGTCGAGCCCTCGATCAAGGGGGCCGTTGTCAGCTTATTTTACAGTGCGACCGCCGCCCTGCCCGACTGGGGGCGCCGTTTCCGCTCGCCTTGCCCTGCAACCAGGCCAATTCGTCGGCCGTTCTTGCCACGGCCCAGCCGGTCCGGGCTGCCGGCCCTTGCCCGCAACCCCGCGAGTGTCAGAAAATTTTACACTTGATGATCGGCGACCTGGTGTGCACCAGGCGCCAGGGTTGAAAGTACACCTGCGGGGCAACTGCGGGCAGTTGCCCGGGCCCCCGGCCGACCCTGCCGCAGCGCCGGCGAGAGGCTTACAACATGCTGTTTTATAAAATATCGTCTCGGATTGACAGGCTCGCGGACGCCCCCTAAGCGGGAGCGGCGCCGACCCGACATCGGCCGTCGGTCGGATTCGGCTTCTGCCGGGGCAACTTCGGAACGCTGATTGCAGGTCTAACGTCGCCGTGCGATGGGGCTATCGGATCGTCGGGCGACCGCCGGGCGGCCCGCTTTCGTAACCCAACCCAATGACCAATCGGACGTTCTCGGGCCTGCGACCCGGGCGCATGACGATTTTTCCGACAGCGATTCGGGGACAAGCAACCAAATGAAGACAAAGACAAACTTTCGGCGACTGATCCTGGCCGCGGCGGTGCCCGCGGCCCTGGGCCTCACCGGCACCGCCCAGGCCGGCTGGCTGAGTCAATTCGAGGGCTACAGCATCTTCGGGCTGACCGATGGGGGCCGGGACAGCAACTTGGATACGCCCAACGATTCCACCGTCACCTTCGGCGTCTACGATAGTCTCGGCGGCAGCGGCAATTGGACGACTGACCTGGCCGTGACGGCCACGGGCTTGTGGCAGGGCGTGGACACCGGCGCGCGCTATGTCTATCTGTACCAGGTGACGAACACCAATCCGCGGCCCGTTGGTCAGGAAGACGTTCTGAACTACTTCGGCGTGACCTACGGGCCGCACAAAGACCCCCTCACCCCCAACCCCTTTAGCAGCGGCGGCTATCTTAACGGGACGAGCTTCACGGGTCGCAGCTCCGACACGACCCCCTCGTTGGTCGATTGTCCCAACGCGCCGAACGGCACCTACGACACCTCCGGGCTGGGCGGTTCGACACTGGGCTGCGGCGATACCGCGGGTCACCCCGACTGGGCGGCCAACATCGAACGGCTGCCGAGCAAGATCGTCACCGTCACTCCCCTCGTCGCCATCGACGGCGTGAACGCCACGGCCTTGGGTCCCGCGATGCTGGAGTCCCCGAGTGTCAGGGACAACCTGGTGCAAGGCCAGGCCGACTTCCCGGGGATGCGTTGGACCCTAAACGGGCTTAGCCCAGCCTCCCCGGGTGACTTTTCCGACGTCCTGTTCTTGACCTCCAATTTGCCACCCACCTACCGCTGGGCCGAGACCGAGAATCAGATTGGCACGGCCTACGGTGCGGCCGGCGACGTACCGAGCGTCCCCGAGCCCGCCTCCATTGCCCTCCTGGCGGTCGGGCTGGCTGGCCTCGGCGCCGCCCGCCGCCGCGCCTGACCCCGCCGGTGATCGCACGGCGCCCCGCCCCGCGGGGCGTCGACCCGGTCCTCGGGCGCCGAGGCACCCGGGTTTCCGCCGGCCCGGATTCTGAAAGTCGTCGCCGCTGCTATGCCTGCACGCGGGGGTTGGACCGGCTGAGGCATTGGCCTCTTGGACGATCACCCCGCACCGGAGGTCGAGACCTCAGTCGGACGGGGAGCCGAAGGCACTCCGGGAATTCATCATCGTCGCGCCGCGCTCCTTATCCAGCCGCGGCGCCCGAGGCGGGGCGAACCTCGACCGTGGCCGCCGCACCCGACCCAACCCGCCGGATGACAACAAGATGCGCACCCACGCTCGCTGCTACGCCCCGCTGCTCCTGCTGCTCGCCCCCCTCGCGCCTGCCGTGCTCCGCGCCGACGCTGCCCAACCGGCCTACGTGATCGAGGCCCGGGGGCTGGCCGAGAGCAACCCCGGTGCCGCAGCCGCCCGGCTCAAGCAGGGCCTGAGCCAGGACCCCGACAACGCCGCGGCACGCCTCCTGCTCGGCCGCCTGAGCCTGCGCACCCGGGACTTTGCCGCGGCGCAGAAGGAACTGGAGCGGGCCCAGGCCCTGGGCATCCCGCGCTCCGCGATCCTGGCCCCCCTGGCGGAGGCCCTGCTCGGCCAGGAACACGGGGCGGACCTGCTGGAGCAGGTGCGCGCCGAGGAGGCCGCGACCCCGGCCGAGCAGGCGCGCGTGCACCTGTTCCGCGGCCGTGCCGAGGTGCTGGCCGGCCGGCCCGAGGCGGCGGCACAGGAGTATCGGGCCGGGCTGGAGGCCGATCCCAGGCAGGGTGAATTGTTCGCGGAGCAGGCCCGCCTGGCCCTGGGGCGGGGTGACGCCGCGGCCGCCGGTACCATCATCGACCAAGGCCTGGCCGCCGCCCCCGGCGAGCCGACCCTGTGGCTGGTGCGCGCCCAGACGCAGGCGTTCACCCGGCGCTATGCGGACGCGGTGGACAGCCTGCACACGGCGCTGCGCGCCGACCCGCACCAGCCCTTGGCGCAACTGGAACTGGCGCGCGCCCTGGCCCGGCTCGGGCGACTGGACGAGGCGCTGGCCGCGGTGCAGCCGCTACGCCGTGACCTGCCCACCTTTGTCCCGGCGCTCGCCACCGAGGCGGACCTCCGCTACCGTCAGCGCGACTTCATCGGGGCGCGCAACGCGCTCGACGAGCTCCTGCGCCTGGAGCCAGGGCACACCGGGGGGAATCTCCTGATGGCCATGGTCGCGGTGCGCTCCGGGGAGACGGGCACCGCTGCCGCACGCCTGGACCTGGTGTTGGCCGCCGACCCCGGCAACCTGGCGGCCCTGCGGTTGCGCGGCGCCCTGCTGCTTGGGGAGGGCCGCGCGCAGGAGGTCCTGAGCGAGCGCAGTACCGACCCGGCGGGGGCCGTCGGCGACACCAGCCGGGAGTTCGACCCGATCCTCGCCGCGCTGCGGGCGCGCGCCGCCCTGGGCACCCGTGATCGCGGCGCCGCCGCGAAGGAACTGAGCCGCGTGCTCAGGGACCCCGCCGCGGCAACGCTCCCGGGCCGCGACCAGGCCCTGGACTTGATGAAAAAGGACCTCTTGGAGGAGGCGCTCACCCTGGTCGAGCAGGGGCTCGGCAACGCGAACCTGCGCGGGCGCGCCCTGCTCCAGGGCGCGCTGGCGGACCTGCGGGACGGCCGCTGGGACGCGGCGCTCAAGAAGGCCGAAACCATTGAGGGACAGTTCCCTGGTGAGGGGGCGGCCTGGGAGGTCGCGGGCTGGGCCGAACTGGGTCAGGGGCACGCGCAGCAGGCGGCGGACGCCTTTGCCTATGCCCTGAAGCTGCGCCCGGATCTCGCGGGGGCCGCCACCGCCCTGGCACGGCTGACGGCCGCGCGCGACCCCGCGGGCGCCCGTGGGCTGCTCACCGACGCCATCCACGCCCGGCCCAAGTTTGCCGCCCCGCGGCTCGCGCTGGCCCAACTCGCCTGGGCGGGCGGCGATCAGGCGGCGGGCCTGCGGGTCCTGCAAGAGGCGGCGCAGGCCCTCCCCGAGGACCCGCAGGTCCTGGCCGCCCTGGGCGAGGCGCAATGGAGCAGCGGTGCCTATGATGCCTCGCTCATGACCCTGCAGCGTCTGGTCGAGCGGCTCCCGCAGAGTGCCCATGCCCGCTACCTGCTCTCTATGCCCTCTGTGGCCAAGGGCGAACGCAAGACCGGCGAGACCCTGCTGCGCGAGGCACGCGCCCTGGACGACGCCCATCTCCCTGCCGGCCTGGCCTTAGGCCGGCTCCTGATCCAGGACGCTCGGGCGCCGGAGGCCGCCGCCCTGGTCGCGCAACTGCGCCAGGGCCAGCCCGCGTCCGCCGACCTGGAGGACCTGGCCGCGGAGGCGCAGCAGGCGCTCGGGCAGGCCCCGCAGGCCCTGGCCGCTGCGCAGCGCGCCTATTGGCTGGCTCCCACGCGGGTGCGCGCCCTACGCCTGACGAGCGGCCAGTGGCAGGCCGGCCAGACCGCGGCGGCGGTCGCGACCTTGGCGTCCTGGGTCCAGACCCACCCGGGCGACGTGCCGGGCCAGCTCGCCCTGGGCGAGGCCCAGGTCCGCCTCGGGCAGCGGGAGGCGGCCCGGGACACCTATCTGCGGGTCCTGGAGTCAGAGCCCAACTCGGTCCCGGCCCTGAACAACCTGGCGATGCTGGCCCTGGGCCAGGCGGCTGCACCGGGATCGGATCAGGCGCTCGATTATGCCCGGCGCGCGCTGGCCGCCGCACCCGGGCAGCCCCAGGTCGTCGCGACCCTGGCCGCGGTGCTGAGCGCGCTGAATCGCCATGACGAGGCGCTCGCGGTGCTGCGCCCCGCCATCGCCGCGGCGCCTCAGGACCCCGGCCTGCGCCTGCACCTGGCCCGCGCCCTGGAGGGAACGGGAGACCTGGCCGCTGCCCGCGCCGAGTTGCAGGCACTCCTGGTCCCGGGGCAGCGGTTCGCCGAGCGGGGCGAGGCTGAGGCCCTGCTGGCACGGCTCGACCAGCCCCAAGCGCCGGTATCGCCCCCGCGGTGATGATCAGCGCCGAAACGGCCTTGACCCCTCCGGCGGTCCGCTTCCGAACCGGTTTTCAGGGGTGTTGAACCCGCTCGGGTTAGAATGCACCAGGGTCGCCGGACCCTGACCATTCAACCCTGCCGGAAGGCCCGACCGGCGGCCCGCCGAGGTCACGACACGCGCCGATGAACCCAGACCCACTTGAGGTATTGAACCAGGTCTTCGGCTACCCGCGCTTTCGCGGCGCCCAGCAGGAGGTGATCGAGCGGGTCGTCGGCGGCGGCGATGCCCTGGTGCTGATGCCGACCGGCGGCGGCAAGTCGCTGTGCTATCAGATTCCGGCCCTGCTGCGGCCCGGGACCGGGATCGTCGTCTCCCCGCTCATCGCGCTCATGCAGGACCAGGTGGACGCCCTGCGCCAGCTCGGGGTGCGGGCCGCCTTCCTGAACTCCTCGCTCGCCGGGGATGAGCAGTACCGGGTCGAGCAGGCGCTCATGGCCGGGGGGCTCGACCTGCTCTATGTGGCCCCGGAGCGGCTCTTGACCGAGCGCTTCCTGGACCTCTTGGGGCGGGTGCAGGTCGCACTCTTCGCCATCGACGAGGCGCACTGCGTCTCCCAGTGGGGCCACGACTTCCGCCCCGAGTACATCCAGCTCAACCTGTTGCACGAGCGCTGGCCCGCGGTGCCGCGCATCGCGGTGACCGCCACCGCGGACGCCCCGACGCGGCGCGAGATCGTCACCCGGCTGGCGCTGGAGCAGGCGGCGCAGTTCGTCTCCAGCTTCGACCGGGCCAACATCCGTTACCACGTGACCGAGAAGCGTGAGCCGCGCCAGCAGCTCGTCGCCTTCCTGCGCGCCGAGCACCCCGAAGATGCCGGCATCGTCTACTGCCTGTCGCGGCGCAAGGTGGAGGAGACGGCGGACCACCTCTGCGCCCAGGGGTTCCGCGCCCTGCCTTACCATGCCGGCCTGCCGGCCGAGCAGCGGCGCACCCACCAGGGCGAGTTCCTGCGTGGGGAGGGGGTCATCGTGGTCGCCACCATCGCCTTCGGTATGGGTATCGACAAGCCCGACGTGCGCTTCGTCGCCCACCTGGACCTGCCCAAGAGCCTGGAGGCCTACTACCAGGAGACCGGTCGCGCCGGGCGCGACGGCCAGCCGGCCGACGCCTGGATGACCTATGGCCTGGGTGATGTGGTGGCCCTGCGGCGCTTCATCGAGGAGTCGGAGGCCGAGGAGCAATTCAAGCGCGTGGAGATGCACAAGCTCAACGCCTTGCTCGGCTTCTGCGAGACCACCGAGTGCCGCCGTCAGGTCATGCTCAACTATTTCGGCGAGCAGCTCCCGGCCCCCTGCGGCAACTGCGACACCTGCCTCACCCCGGTCGCGAGCTGGGACGGCACCCTGGCCGCCCAGAAGGCCATGTCCTGCATCTTCCGCACCGGCCAGCGCTTTGGCGTGACCTATCTCATCGAGGTCCTGCGCGGCAAGGAGGACGAGCGCATCCGCCGCTACGGCCATGACCGGATCAGCACCTTCGGCATCGGGCAAGACCTCAGCGTCGAGCAGTGGCGCTCGGTCTACCGCCAACTGGTCGCCGCCGGCCTGGTGGCGGTCGACATCGAGGGCCACGGCGCCCTGCAACTCACCGAACAGAGCCGCCCCGTCCTGCGCGGCGAGCGCACGCTGCGCCTGCGCCGCGACCCGGAGCGGCGCCCCGCCAAGGCCCGGGGCGAGCCCCGCGCCCCGCGGGTGGAGACGCCCCTGGACCCGGAGGCGCAGACCCTCTGGGAGCGCCTGCGCGCCTACCGGCGCGACCTGGCCCAGGAGCAGGCCGTCCCGCCCTATGTCGTCTTCAGCGACGCCACGCTGCGTGAGATGGTCACCTACCGACCGCGGGATCTGGACGAATTCGCCCGCATCAGCGGTGTCGGCGTCGTCAAGCAGCAGCGCTACGGCGTCGGCTTTCTGGCCGAGCTTGCCGCGCACGCCGACAAGCACGGCCGCCCGGCCGATCTACCGCCGCTGCCCGAGACCTCCTTCCGTGCTGCTGCGCCGCCCGCGGCCCCCGCTGGCGGACGCCTCGGGGAGGACAGCGTCAACGACACCACCCGCGTCACCCTGGACCTGCTGCGCACCGGCCTCACGCCCGCCGCGATCGCCGAGCGCCGTGAGCTCAAGATCAGCACCATCTATACCCATCTCTCGCGCGGTATCGAAGAGGGCGAACTGTCCCTGGCCGAGATCGTCACCCTCGCCGACGACGAACTCCAGGCGATCGAATACGCGTTCACCCAGCTTACCGCCGACTCCCCGCTCACCCTCAAACCCGTCTTCGACGCCTTCCAGGGCAAATACGACTACGGCCTGCTGCGCTGCGTGCGGGCGGCGATGGGGCGGTAGGAGGAGGATGATGAGGAAGATGAGGAGGAGTCGGGGCGTCCCGCCCCAATTGCGCGTCTTCTCGTGACACCGCTCCCGAGACTGGGCGCGTATTCAATGTAGCTCGGGTTAGCGCAGCTTAACCCGACTTTCCATGAGCCGGATTAAATGCTGGCCCGAAGGTCAGCATCAGGCGATTTCCCGCAAGCGAATCTCGGCACCGTCGATGATCGGTAATTCCAGGTTACGCGACACTCGCAGGAGTACCCAGTCTTCAAGCACCTCCGCCAACTGGTCGCGACACGCCTCCAGGGTCTCCGCGTTGGCGAATACGCCCTGGCACGCGGGGATCTCGCCGTAAAAGCCCGCCTCCTCGCCGAGTATTTCGTAGTGCGCCTCCCGCATGGCTGCCTCCATGTACCGCAGCAACATACCGACGCCCTCGTGTGTCTTGGCCCTTGAACTCAAAGCCCCGAAGGGGCGTGACATACCAGCCCAGGGCAACGCCCTGGGAACGCGGTACGGGTGGTTCAGCCCTGAAAGGGCGTGACATTTTCTCAATCCCAAAGATACCTCTGATCATACTCCACGCCGTACAGGTTCAGAATCTCGATCAGCTCTTCATTGAAGGTGCGCACCCGATGGTGCTCCGGTTGCTTCTCGATATAGCGCAACAGCGCCGGAAGCTGCGAGTGCCCGAGTGAGAACGCCGCATAACCGGCTTGCCAGGAAAACACCTGCGCGATGCCTTCCTGCTGCTTCATCCAATGTGACGACGATTTCTTGATCTCTTCGAGCAGCGTGCTGATGGCGAGGGTTCTCGGCAGGCTGCACCCGATATGGACATGGTTATCCGTTCCCCCGACGCGACAGGCCTCGCTTCCCAAGGCACGACAGGCCCCGGCGAGGTAGGCGTGCAGCCGCGGCTGCACCGGCACCGCAATCCAAGGTTCGCGATTCTTGGTGCTGAAGACCAAGTGCAGCAGGACCTTCGCGAGTGACTGGGGCATTTTGGCTCAGTCCGTCGGTTGTCAATGTCACGCCCTTTCAGGGCTAATTTTCTTTATCTGAGGTTACCCAGGGTGTTGCCCTGGGCTAGCATGTGGCACCCCGTTGGGGTGCCCCGAAACATTCCTCGTGACCATAATCCCGTGCTGCGCGGCATCGCTGAAGCACTTGGCGTCGGGAGTCGATAGGTTCGGCGCACTGTCGCCACCGTGGGAGTAAAGGCGAAATTCAACGAACATGACTCGAAATAACAACGATGATGCTTATCAATACCACGATTACACCGATTACCAAGCCGGCTTGTATGAAAACGTCGTCGATGCGAGCCTGCGAATGCCAACGAGCGGGCTCCCCGTTTTCGTCGATCTCGATATAGATAACACCCCGTTCCTTGAATCCAACAATATCCCCGCGTTGAATCATCTCCATGACGTCCCTCATGGGTATACCGTATTCCCGGGCGTAACGTTGTGCGGTGATGCCTCGTCTCCCGCTTCGGTCGTAATGCCAAGCGTCCTTGGGGTCTGCTATCCCGTGCTTTCTCCGAATAACCTGAATGATTTTATTAGAGTCGGTACTGTGTCCTATGACTGTGATGGCGCGATTGAGATCTCGCGCTGCATCTCGGCGACCATCCAAGATCAGGATCTTTGCGAAATTAACGATACCTGGGTCAGAACCAAAATACAAAGATAAGAACTCGTTTTCCAGTTGGTCAGCAATCGTGCGAGCCTCGGCGAATTCCTTGTTATTCAGGATTCTCGCGCAAAAGGCATCCGCAAGTTTCCACGAGATCTCTGCGAGTCGTGCTCGGCGCTGTCCAAGTTCCGGGTAGAATTGCAGCGCGGTCTGCCAATCTGCATCGAGCGGACTTGCGGCCGTTGGCTCGGGGTCGCTGTCTGTGAAAGCGGTGTCGGCGTCTTGCGTCTGCGTTTTCCGGAGCTTGTCGTATTCGGCGCGATTCGCTGGGTCGCTGAGGACGCCGTACGCCTCGTTGATCTCTGCCATGCGCGCGCTGGCTTGGTCGGCAGGGGCACCCGACTTGTCGGGATGGTAGCGTTGTGCGAGCGCCTTGTAGGCGGCGCGTACAACGACCACGTCAGCCGATGGTGTCAGTCCCAGCGTTGCGTAATAGTCCTTATTGGCGTCCATTTGCTTATTTGTTGATCAGTGGCTCGGTTCATCTGTTGTCAGGGGCCTATGTCACGCCCTTTCAGGGCTGATCGCAGCTATTGCCTTCACCCAGGGCGTTGCCCTGGGCTGGTATATCGCGCCCCTTCGGGGCTTTGGTCCCCGGGCGGCGCGCGTTTGACATGACGTCCAACGGTCGCTGGCGGGCGGCCAGCGGGACAGGACGGCATCGACCATCGTTCCGACCTGCGGCGACCGAGCGGAAGAAGCCGCGAAGGGGCGGAACATACCAGCCTAGGGCAACGCCTTGGGTTACGTGCATCAGGAGGTCCAGCCCTGAAGGGGCGTGACATAGGGCGCCCAGTGCGACGGCTCGGTCTAATGACCGGCAAGCCGGGTTATTCAAACCCCACCGGCACCCCCAAATGCCAATCCGTCTCCCGCTGCAACCGGTGCGCGACATTGAGCAGCCGCCCCTCATCGAAATAGTTGCCGACGATCTGCAACCCGACCGGTAGGCCGTCGACCGCAGCGACGGGAATGGATATGCCAGGCAGCCCGGCGAGGTTGGCGGCGATGGTGTAGATGTCGTTCAAATACATGGCCACCGGGTCGTCCATCTTGGCGCCGATGGGGAAGGCCGTGGTCGGGCTGGTGGGGCCCATGATGACGTCGACCTGCTCAAAGGCGCGGCGGAAGTCGTCGGCGATCAGGTGGCGGCCCTTCTGGGCCTTGAGGTAATAGGCGTCGTAATAGCCGGCGGACAGCACATAGGTGCCGATCATGATGCGCCGCTGGACCTCGGCGCCGAAGCCCTCGGCACGGCTGCGTTTGTAGAGGTCTTCCAGGTCCTTGGGGTCCGCGCAGCGGTGGCCGTAGCGCACGCCGTCGAAGCGGGCGAGATTCGACGAGCATTCGGCAGGGGCGACAACGTAATAGACGGGCACCGAGAGCGGGCTGTTGGGCAAGCCGATCTCGACGACCGTCGCACCCTGGCGTTCGTATTCACGGATGGCAGCCTGGATAGATGCCTCAATGCGCTCGTCCAGCCCGGTGCCGAAATACTCCTTGGGCAGACCGATACGCAGTCCCGTCAGGTCGGCGTTGAGCCCGGCGACATAGTCCGGCACCGGGGTGTCCATGGAGGTGGAGTCCCGGGGGTCGAAGCCGGCCATGGCCTGGAGCAGCAGGGCCGCATCGGCGGCGGTGCGCGCCATGGGGCCGGCCTGGTCCAGGCTGGAGGCGAAGGCGATCATGCCCCAGCGTGAGCAGCGCCCATAGGTGGGTTTGATCCCGGTGATGCCGCACAGGGCGGCCGGCTGGCGGATGGACCCGCCGGTATCGGTCCCGGTGGCGGCGGCGCACAGGCGCGCGGCGACGGCCGCCGCGGAGCCGCCGGAGGAGCCGCCTGGGACCCGGGTCTCGTCCCAGGGGTTCTTGACCGGGCCGTACCAGCTCGTCTCGTTGGACGAGCCCATAGCGAACTCGTCCATGTTGGTCTTGCCGAGTACCACGGCCCCGGCGGCGGCCAGGCGCTCGACCACGGTGGCGTCGTAGGGGGCGATGAAGGTGTCGAGCATCCGGGAGCCGCAACTGGTGCGCAGCCCCGCGGTGCAGAAGATGTCTTTGTGGGCGATGGGGATGCCGGTGAGCGCCCCGGCGGTGCCGGCGGCGATTGCCTGGTCGGCCAGCGCGGCGGCGGCCAGCGCGGTCTCGGCGGCGACGGTGATGAAGGCATTGAGGGCGGGGTTGAGCCGTGCGATCCGCTCCAGGTAGTGGCGGGTCAGCTCCCGGCTTGAGAAGGTGCCGACGCGCAGCCCCGCCGCCAGCTCGGTCATGGTCTGGTCGTGCATCACTCGATCACCTTGGGGACCAGGTAGAGCCCGGCCTCGGTCTGGGGGGCGATGGCCTGGAAGCGGTCGCGCTGGTTGGGCTCGGTGGCGTGATCCGGGCGCAGCCGCTGGGTCATGTGCAGGGGGTGGGCCATGGGTTCGACGCCCGTGGTGTCCACCGCGTCCATCTGTGCGACCAGGTCCAGGATGTTGGTCAGGTCGAGCGCGTAGCGGTCACAGTCGGCGGGGCTGACCGCGAGTCGTGCCAGGTGGGCGATCTTCTCGACGTCGGATCGATCCAGTGCCATTACGTGAGGGTCCTCAGGCGTAGGTGGGAGGCCCGGCCGGGCGGGCCGGCGGGCGCGTGCGGGAGGCGGCAAAAGTACCATAGGGGCAGGGCCGAGGCACGCGGGCCGCGCGGCGGGTAGGGCGGAACGCCGCAGGCGGTTCCGCCATCCCCGGTGCCCGCAATGGCGGATCGCTGCGTGGGCTGCAATGGCGGATCGCCCTGCGGGCATCCGCCCTACGGGCTGTTGCGCCTGCTGCCGGGCCTGTGCCTGCGCGGCGGCATCCTGTTCGGCCTCGCGTCGGGCCTGGGCCTCGGCCGCGGCATGCGCTTCGGCCTCTCGCAAAGCCTGCGCCTGTGCCGCGGCACGCTCCTCGGCCGCGCGCCAGCCCGGCAGCACGAAGGCGGCGTAGACCGGATCATCGCGCAGTGTGCCGTGTGCGGGCCGGCGGCAGAGGTCGGCCACGCGGAACTGCAGGCCGGGCAAGACCCGTGAGCGGATTACGCCGTCGTCCGGCGCGATGGGGACATAGACACCCGCGGGGTCCAAGGTGTCGGATCGCGGGCCATCAAGGTCGGATGGGGCTCACCACCGTTCGGGACGGGTTGCACACCCCGTCCCGCGGGGAGGGGGCTAATGACCCATCGGTCCGGGGGTAGGGGGCGACCGCGGCGGTGCCGATCGCCCCCGCAATCGCCGCGCGCCTTGCCGTAGGCACCCGCGGTTGTTAGATTAGCGCGCTTTTGCCGATCGCCGTTGCGGCGGCCCCCAGGGGACCCGGCGTGCGCTCGCGGATGCCCGCCGGGCCACCGCCTCCGGGCTCCGTTTCTCAAGGTAAGACCTGATGTTCTTCAGACGTTTTCGAGGGTTCTTCTCCACCGATCTGGCGATCGACCTGGGGACCGCCAACACCCTGATCCACATGCGTGGCCAGGGGATCGTGCTCAACGAGCCCTCGGTGGTGGCGATCCGCCAGGAGCGCGCAGGAGGCCCCAAGACGGTGGTGGCGGTGGGGGAGGAGGCCAAGGCCATGCTCGGGCGCACGCCGCAGAACATCACCGCCATCCGTCCGCTGAAGGACGGGGTGATCGCGGACTTCACCGTGACCGAGAAGATGCTCCAGTTCTTCATCCATAAGGTGCACGAGGCGCGGATGGTGCGCCCCAGCCCGCGGGTGCTGATCTGCGTGCCCTGCGGCTCCACCCAGGTGGAGCGGCGCGCGATCAAGGAGTCCGCGGCCGGGGCTGGGGCGCGCGAGGTCTATCTGATCGAGGAGCCGATGGCGGCAGCGATCGGGGCCGGGCTGCCGGTGGGCGAGGCGCGCGGCTCGATGGTGATCGACGTCGGCGGCGGGACCTCGGAGGTGGCGGTGATCTCGCTCAACGGCATCGTCTATTCCAACTCGGTGCGCATCGGCGGTGATACCTTCGACGACTCGATCATCAACTATGTGCGCCGCAACTATGGCACCCTGATCGGGGAGGCGACGGCGGAGCGCATCAAGCACGCCATCGGCTCCGCCTTCCCGGGCAACGAGGTGTTGGAGATCGAGGTGCGCGGGCGTAACCTGGCGGAGGGCATCCCGCGCAGCTTCACGCTCAACAGTAACGAGATCCTGGAGTCGCTCCAGGAACCGCTGTCGGGCATCGTCGGAGCGGTCAAGACGGCCCTGGAGCAGACCCCGCCGGAGCTGGGTGCGGACGTGGCGGAGCGCGGCATCGTGCTGACCGGCGGCGGGGCCCTGCTGCGCGACTTCGACCGCCTGATCGAGGAGGAGACCGGGCTGCCGGTGGTGGTGGCGCAGGACCCCCTGACCTGTGTCGCGCGCGGCGGCGGCAAGGCGCTCGACATGCTCGATACCCGCGGTCTGGACCTCTTCTCGACCGAATAGTGCGTTCGGGAGCGGCTTCTTGGTCGGAACAGTAGAAGCTGAAGACAGCACAGTCGTTGTCGTGATCGTAATCGTAATCGGAGAAACGAGGCAATTTGGCGTGCGAGAGAATTCGGGGCGCGACGATAACCTCGATTACGACAACGACAACGCTCCACCTTGGCGTGCGAGAGAGTCAGGGGCGCTACGATAACCTCGATTGCGACGACAACGACAACGACAACGACAACGCTGCACCCGTGCCGCGCGCCCGAGTTCGCCTTCCCTGCCCGAGGGGCATTGCTATCAAACCCCTGTTTCTACATGGACCATCCCCCAGCTTCCGGGTCGTCCTGGCGGTGGTCCTGGCCATCGGCCTGATCGTGGCCGATCATCGCGGTCGGCAGCTGAGCGCCCTGCGTTCGGCGCTCGCGGTGCTGGTCTATCCGCTGCAACTGCTGGCGGACCTGCCGGTGCGCTATGCCCGGGAGGCGCAGGATCGGCTGGCCGATGCGCGCCAGTTGCGCGACCAGAACGCGGGCCTGCGGCGCGAGAACCTGGTCTTAAGTGCCCGCTCGCAGCAACTGGCGTCCCTGGAGGCGGAGAACATGCGCCTGCGCGATCTGCTCGGGTCGTCCTTCAAGATCGGCGAGCGGGTCCTGATCGCGGAGATTCTGGCCGTGAACCTCGCCGAGTACCGCCAGCAGATCCTCATCAACAAGGGTACCGATTCGGGGGTCTTCGTCGGTCAGCCGGTCCTGGATGCCAACGCCGTCATGGGACAGGTGATCCAGACCAACCCCTTCTCTGCGACGGTCCTGTTGATCACCGACTCGGACCACGCACTGCCCGTCCAGGTCAACCGCAACGGGCTGCGCAGCATCGCGGCCGGGACCGGGCTGGGCCATGAACTGGACCTGCTGCACATCCCGAAGAACGCCGATATCCGGGTCGGTGACCTGCTGGTGACCTCCGGCATGGGCGGACGCTTTCCGCCGGGCTATCCGGTGGCGCGCGTGACCTCGGTCGGTCATGCCCCCGATAACCCCTTCACCGCCGTGAAGGCGGAGCCCACGGCGCGGCTGGACCGCAGCCGCGAGGTCCTGCTGGTCTGGACGCTCAGCCCGGACCAGCGGCAGGACGCCCTGAGCGGGGTCGGGAGCGGGGCGGCGGCCGGCGGCGGTGTCCCCGAGGCCCCGGCGCGCCGGGAGCGACGGCCATGAGCGAGGCGGTCCGGCGCGGCGCCTGGGCGCTGTGGCTGAGCCTGCTCGCCGCGCTCTTTCTGAGCGTCCTGCCCATGCCCGGTTGGATCGAGGAGTTCCGCCCCCCCTGGGTGGCCCTGACCCTGATCTTCTGGTGCCTGACCCTGCCCGAGCGCGTCGGGGTCTTGTCCGCCTTCGCGGCCGGACTGGTGCTTGACGTGACCACGGGCGCCTTGCTCGGCCACCACGCGCTGGGGCTCGCGGTGGTCGCTTACGTGGTGGTAGAACTGCACCAGCGGGTACGCACCTTTCCCCTGTGGCAGCAGACCCTCTTTGTCTGGTTGCTGCTGCTGGTAGAGCGGTTGCTGTACCTGTGGGTGCTGGGTGCCACCGGTCAGCCGACCCCGACCCTGGTCTATTGGATGCCAACCCTCCTGGGCGCCCTGCTGTGGCCCTGGGTCTTCGTGGTGCTGCGCGACCTGGGCCGGCGTGCCGGGATCCTGTGAACGCAATGCTGCGCCTGGACTCCAGTCTAACGGATCGACAGCGCGAGGGGCGCCTGGTGGGCGCGCGCGCCATCGTCGCCGCGGTGGTGGCGCTGGTCGCCCTGTCGCTGGTGGTCGCAAGGCTCGCCCACCTGCAGATCGTCGATCACGAGCACTTCTCTGTGCTGTCGCGCGACAACCGGGTCAAGCTCCTGCCGGTTCCGCCCAGCCGCGGGCTGATCTATGACGCCAAGGGTGTGCTTCTGGCCGACAACCACCCCTCCTTTTCGCTGGAGATCACGGTCGAGAAGGTCGAGAACCTGGCGGCCACCATCGACGCCCTGGCGGCGATCATCCGGGTCGATGACAAGGACCGGGAGCGTTTCGAGCACCTCAAGGGTCAGCGGGTGCGCTTCCAGGGCGTGCCCCTGCGGCTGAATCTGACCCCGGAGGAGGTGGCCCGCTTTTCCCTGGACAGCTACCGCTTCCCTGGCGTGGACGTGCGTGCCGAATTGATCCGCACCTATCCGCACGGGGAACTGACCGCCCACGTCCTGGGCTACGTGGGGCGCATCAACGAGCGAGAGATGGAGCACATCGACGCGAGCACCTATGCCGGCACCCACTTCATCGGCAAGGGCGGGGTGGAGAAGTCCCATGAGGAGCGTCTGCACGGGCAGGCTGGCTATCAGCAGGTGGAGGTGAATGCCCGCGGCCGGGTGCTGCGCACGCTTGCGGCCAAACCGCCGGTGGCGGGGCGGGACCTGCACCTGTTTCTGGACATCGCCCTGCAGCGGGCGGCGACGCAGGCCCTGGGCGACAAGCGCGGGGCGGTGGTGGCCATCGACCCGCGCACCGGTGGGGTCCTGGCCCTGGTGAGCAAACCGAGCTTTGATCCTAACCCCTTCGTTGAGGGCATCGGCCGCCAGGACTATCACGCCCTGCTCTACTCCCCGGACAAGCCGCTCTACAACCGGGCGGTGCGCGGTCAGTACCCCCCGGGGTCGACGGTGAAGCCCTTTGTGGGCTTTGCCGGGCTGGTCGCGGGGGTGATCAACGCCCGCAAGACCACCTATTGTCCGGGCTACTACCGGCTGGCGGGGCAGAGTCACGCCTATCGCTGCTGGCGGCGCGGCGGGCACGGCAATGTCGCGCTGGAGGCCGCCCTAGTGCAGTCCTGCGATGTCTATTTCTATGATCTTGCGCATGCACTGGGGATCGAGCGCCTCAAGCAACACCTGGGCGAGTTCGGCTTCGGGGCGCGCACCGGGATCGACGTGGCGGGCGAACTGGCCGGCCTGGTGCCCTCCCGGGAGTGGAAGGAGCGGGTGCGCAAGCAGCTCTGGTATCCCGGGGAGACCCTGATCGTCGGCATCGGTCAGGGCGCCTTCCTGGCCACCCCCCTGCAGCTCGCGGTGGCCACGGCCACCATGGCCAATCGCGGCCACTTCCTGACGCCCCGGGTGGCGCGTGCCGAGCAGGTGCCGGGGGCGCCGCGGGCCGCGGAACTGCCGGTGGTCTCGCGCACCATCGCGGCGGGCGACCCGCACCACTGGGACCAGATCATCCATGCCATGACCCAGGTGGTGGAGAGCCCGCGCGGGACCGCCAAGGCGATCCGCAGCCGGGACTACCGCATCGCGGGCAAGACCGGGACTGCCCAGGTCTTCACCCTCGGCCGCAACCAGACCTACAACGCCGCCCGGCTCGAGGAGAAGATGCGCGACCATGCGCTGTTTGTGGCCTTTGCCCCGGCGGACGACCCGCGGATCGCGGTGGCGGTCATCGTCGAGAACGGCGGACACGGGGGCGCGGTGGCGGCGCCGGTCGCCCGCAAGGTGATGGATGCCTATCTGGGCGGCGCCACACTGATCACCGAGCCGGTGGCCACCGATGGCGACTAAGCCCGGCCCCTGGGGGCTTGAGCGTCTGCCGGACCCCGCCGACTCCGGGCTCCTCAAGCGCCTGCACCTCGATGCCCCGCTGCTGGCGGGGCTGCTGCTGCTCTGCTGCTTCGGCCTGGTGGTGCTGTTCAGTGCGTCGGACCGTGACCTGGGCGAGGTGGAGCGCCAGTTGGCACGGCTCACCCTGGCCTTCGGTCTCCTGTTCGCCGTCGCGCAGGTCCCGCCGCACCAACTGCGGCGCTGGTCGCTGCCGCTCTATGGCGTGGGTGTCGTGCTGCTGGTGGCAGTGCACCTGATCGGCGACGTGGGCAAGGGGGCTCAGCGCTGGCTCGATCTGGGTGTGCTGCGCTTCCAGCCTTCCGAACTGCTGAAGCTCGCGGTCCCGATGACGGTCGCCTGGGTGCTGGCGGATCGGTCCCTGCCGCCGCGGCTGCTGCGGGTGTTCGCGGCCACGGCGCTGATGCTGGTCCCGGTGGTCCTGATCGCCAAACAGCCCGATCTGGGCACCGCGATCCTGGTCGCCGTGGCCGGAATCACGGTCCTGTTTATCGGGGGGCTGAGCTGGCGGGTCATTCTGATGGTCGCCGCCGCCTTGGCGGGCCTGGCGCCGCTCTTGTGGTTCCACCTGCGCGAGTACCAGCGCCAGCGGGTGCTGACCTTTCTGGACCCGACGTCCGATCCCCTGGGAAGCGGCTACCACATCATCCAATCCCAGATCGCCATCGGCTCCGGCGGGCTGCACGGCAAGGGGTGGCTCAACGGCACCCAGTCCCACCTGGAGTTCCTGCCGGAGCGCCACACGGACTTCATCTTCGCGGTGATCGGGGAGGAGTTCGGGCTGACCGGGATCCTGCTGCTGCTGGTCATCTACCTCTTCATCGTCTACCGCGGTCTCTACATTGCGGTCAATGCCCCGGACACCTACGGCAAGCTGCTGGCCGGCGGGCTGTCGCTGGTGTTCTTCGTCTATGTCTTCGTCAACACCGGCATGGTCACCGGGCTGCTGCCGGTGGTGGGGGTCCCCCTGCCCCTGATCAGCTACGGTGGGACCTCCATGGTTACCCTGATGATCGGCTTTGGGATCCTGATGGGGATCCAGACCCATCGCAAATAGCTTTGTATTGAGCGAGTTTGCGGATAGACTGAAGGTAAATGCTCGCGTCGGGTGCGCCGTGCGCGCCCTGCGCAAGGCGATCCACGCGCGTGCGGCCATGCGCGGGCTCGCCAAGCTGCGCGGCGCACCCGAAGTCAACGCCGGCCGGGGTCCGGGTACGGGCATCGACCGATAACAAAGGGGGAATCGACCGATGAAAGTGCAATCCGAGTCTCGCCAGACCCTGCCCGGCCGCGATCTGTCAGCCGCCGCCGCGCTCATCGTGCCGGCGCTGCTCCTGCTCCTGGCTGGCTGTGCCGGCCAGGGGAGCCGCGACGCGGAGGGGATGCCCGACTACCGTCGGCTGGACCCGGATGCGATCCCGGACGCGGTGCCCCGCGTCGAGCCCAGGTCCAAGTACGGGAACATGGCCAGCTACCGGGTCCGCGGTAAGGTCTACCGCACTAAACAAGACGGCCGCGGTCATCTGGAGCAGGGGCTGGCCTCCTGGTACGGGATGCAGTTCAACGGCCGGCGGACCAGTTCCGGCGAGCCCTACGATATGTATGGCATGACCGCGGCCCACAAGTCTCTGCCCCTGCCCAGCTACGCCCGGGTCACCAACCTGGAAAACGGGCGCAGTGCCGTGGTGCGCATCAACGATCGGGGGCCCTTCCACGACGCCCGGGTCATCGACCTATCCTATGCCGCGGCCACCAAGATCGGGGTCTTCCCGAAGGGGACCGCCGCGGTGGAGATCCGCGGTATCGATCCCGCCCGGCCCGGGGCCGCCCCGGTCGGCGCGCCGGGCGCCGGCTTCGGCAGTGATCCGGAGTTTTCCCCCAAGGAGGAACCGGCGCCCTTCCTGGCGGACGAGCCGGGCGGGTCGCCGGCCTCGGCCCCGGGCAGCCGGGAGCGGGCGGACTCCGCGGCCATCGCTCAATCGCTCGCGATTGCCTACCGCAGTTCGCCGCCGCGCCCCCGCACCCAGGCCAGACCCACGCGTGAGCGCGCCGCCGCGGCGGCCTTCGCCGCGTTGGACGCCGAGCCGATCGCCGCTCGGGCCCCGGACCTGGAGCCCGCGCAGGAGTCCGAGCCGGCACCAGCGGCACCAGTGGCGGCTGCCGTCGCGTCGGCCGCGCCGCCGGCCGCCCCACCGATGGTTGCCGCGGTGGCCCCGCCGGCAGTTCCGGCCGTGCGCGCGACCGATCCGGATACCAACCCGGCGGCGCGCCCGGCCGATGTCGCGGCGCCCCGAGCGGGGCTCTTCCTCCAGGTCGGCGCCTTCGGGGACCCGCGCAACGCCGAGCGGCTGCGTGAGCGCCTGCGCCCCCACTTGGCCGAGGGGGTGCGCGTGCAGCGCCCCGTGGCCGGCGCCGCCGGGCTCTACAAGGTCAGGGTCGGCCCCCTGGGTTCCGAGATTGCTGCGCGGCGGCTGTCCGCCAGGCTTGCGACCCTGGGCCTGAGTGAGGCGCCGCGGCTGGTCTGGAACTGAGGGCGGCGTCCGGTCCGGCCACCCGACATCATAGGCTGGACAAGCATCGTAGGGTGGGCAAGCGCAGCGCAGTCCACCAGCGGCGACTGTCGCTTGTCCACCCTACGGCTGCAATAATGATCGAGGCCGATGCGCGCCTGGTACCCATGGTGCCAAACCCCCGGCGGACGGGTAGAATCGCCGCTGTCTTCCGTCCGCCACCTGTTCCCGGTTACGCCCCATGAAGTTGCAACCCGCGCTGCTCCTCCTGTGCCTGTTCGCCCTGCTGCCCATGAGCCCGAGGGCCGTCGGGGCGCCGGCCCCAGCCCCGGCAGCGGTTCCTGTGCCGGCCCCGACCGCTCCGCCCCCGTCGGCGGCCGTCCCCGCCGCGCCCCAGGCCGTCCCGTCACCCCCGGTGGTGGACGCCAAGGGCTATCTCCTGATCGACTTCAATACCGGCGCGGTGCTGGCGGAGTCCAGGGCCGACGAGCGCCTGGAGCCGGCGAGCCTGACCAAGATCATGACCGGCTATACGATCTACCGGGAGCTGGCCGCCGAGCATGTGCGCCTGAGCGACGCGGTCCTGATCAGCGAAAACGCCTGGAAGACCGGCGGCTCCAAGATGTTCGTGGAGGTCGGCAAGCAGGTCGGCATGGAGGACCTGCTCAAGGGCATGATCATCCAGTCCGGCAACGACGCGAGCGTCGCCCTGGCCGAGCATGTGGCCGGCAGCGAACAGGTCTTTGCCGAGTTGATGAACACCAACGCCCAACGGCTGGGCATGACCAACTCGCACTTCGTCAACGTCACCGGCCTGCCGGACGCCAATCACTACACCACCGCCCGGGATATCGCCCGGGTCACCGCCGCCCTGATCCGCGAATTCCCCCAATTCTATGTATGGGATGGCACTAAAGAGTACGAATACAACGGCATCAAGCAGCAGAACCGTAACCGCCTGCTGTGGCGCGATGCCACGGTCGACGGGGTCAAGACCGGCTACACTGAGAACGCTGGCTACTGCCTGGTCGCCTCCTCCAAACGCGACGGGATGCGGCTGGTGTCCGTGGTCTTGGGCGCCAAGAACCCGGAGGCGCGCGCGGTCGCGAGCCTTGAACTCCTGAACTATGGCTTCCGCTTCTTCGAGAGCCATCTGCTCTATCCGGCCGGCAAGCCCCTGGAGAACCTGCGCGTCTGGAGGGGCAATCTGAAGGAACTGCCGGTCGGTCCGGCCCGGGACGTCTACGCAACCATCCCGCGCGGGCGCTACGCGGAACTGGCCCCCCGCATGGACAAGGCCCAGACCCTCGAGGCCCCAATCGCCCAGGGCGCGCGGGTCGGGGATGTCGTCGTCTTCCTCGCCGGCCAGGAGGTCTCGCGGGTGCCCTTGGTGGCGCTCCAGGACGTGGCCCCGGGCAATCTCTGGCAGCGGACCAGGGACACCGTCTTGCAGTGGTTCTGATACGGGTTCTGCGCGCATGAGTGAGATCTTCCTGAACGGCGCCTTCCTCCCCGCGCACCAGGGTCTGGTCTCGGTGATGGATCGCGGGTTCCTGTTCGGCGACGGTGTCTATGAGGTCATCCCCAGTTACGGCGGCTACTTTCTGCGCCTGGAGCAGCACCTGGACCGGCTCGAGGACAGCCTGTCGGCGATCCGGCTCGACAACTCCCTGAGCCGGGAGGAGTGGCAGGAAGCCCTGGCCCGCCTGGTCGGACCGCCCCCGGCGCCCGATCAATCCGTCTACCTCCAGGTCACCCGCGGTGTCGCCCCGGAGCGCGACCCCCTGTGCCCGGCGGGGGTGACCCCCACGGTCTTCGCCCGCGCCACGCCCATCGCGCCGCGCCCCCCGGAGGTTGTAACCCAGGGCGTCGCCTGCATCACCCGTCCGGACATCCGCTGGCACCGTTGCGAGCTCAAGACCATCTCGCTCCTGTCCGCCGTGATGATGCGCCGCGAGGCCGAGGACGAGGGCGCCCTGGAGGCCATCCTGCTGCGCGACGGCATGGTCACCGAGGGCGCCTCCACCAATGTGTTCGTAGTCTTGGGCGGTGAGATCATCACCCCGCCCCGGGGGCACCTCATCCTGCCCGGCATCACCCGGGAGCTCGTAATGGAACTGGCCCGCGATCACGGCATCCGTGTCCTGGAACGCCGCATCCCCATGGAAGAGCTGACCGCCGCGGACGAGATCTGGATCACCAACTCCACCCGTGAGGTCCTACCGGTCACCCGACTGGACGTCGTCCCCGTGGGGGCCGGGGTGCCGGGCCCCCTGTGGCGGCGCATGGACGCCCTCTATCAGGACTACAAGGCGCGGGTACGCTCCGGCCGTGCTTAAGCCCTCACTCTGGGCCCCCAACGCCGCCAAGGAGAAGCCCCGCTACTTCCCCCGCCGCTATGCCATCAAGGTGATGGGGCGGGCCGGCGGGGATTTCCAGGCGGTGGTGCTCGCTATCGTGCGTCGGCACGCCCCGGACTTAGACGAGGCCGCGGTCGTCGCCCGCGTCAGCAGCGGCGGCAAGTGGCTGGCCCTGACCGTCACCATCCAGGCCAAGAGCCGCGCCCAGCTCAACGCCATCTACCAGGACCTGTGCGCCCATGAACAGGTCGTCTGGGCCCTCTGAGCGTGGATCGCCCCGGCCTGATCGTGCGCCGCCTGCCCGGCCTGCGGGACTACCAGACCACCTGGGACGCCATGCGCGCCTTCACCGCGGCGCGCGATGCCGCGACCCCGGACGAGATCTGGCTCCTGGAGCACCCGCCCGTCTTCACCCTGGGCCAGGCCGGGCGCCCCGAGCACCTGCTCGACCCCGGCACCATCCCGGTCATCCGCACCGACCGCGGCGGCCAGGTGACCTACCACGGACCCGGCCAACTCATCGCCTACGTGCTCTTCGACCTGCGCCGCGGCGGGATCGGCGTCAAGCGCCTGGTGCACCTGCTGGAGCAGGCGGTGATCGACCTGCTGGCCGCGCGAGGGATCAGCGCCGCCGCGCGCCCCGATGCCCCCGGGGTCTACGTGGACGGGGCCAAGATCGCCTCGCTCGGATTGCGGGTGCGCCAGGGGTGCAGCTATCACGGGGTGGCGTTGAACGTCGACCTTGATCTTGAGCCGTTTGGGCGCATCAATCCTTGTGGGTACCCGGGGCTTAAGGTCACGCGGGTGGCCGATCTCTGCCCACACGCGGACGCGATTGCGCTCGCGGCCGAGTTGGGGGGCGGACTTCACAGCGCCCTGGCGGCCTGGGGCGCGCCGCGGGCCTGAATCCCTGGGCGGCTGGCATCGGTTCGGCTGATGGCCCGCGTATTTCCACCCGGCGGTACTCGCGCCTTGGACTGCGG